>Ga0123352_10005285_pt1 | contig 19363 bp, 16 predicted proteins | sample TergutLab28metaG_FD_89700 | JGI IMG/M metagenome (GOLD analysis project Ga0123352, IMG submission 89700) | Labiotermes labralis P1 segment gut microbial communities from Petit-Saut dam, French Guiana - Lab288 P1 | ecosystem: Host-associated > Arthropoda: Insects > Digestive system > Gut ... | reverse complement strand
TTACTCCATGAGGCAGACTCCTTCAGAAGCTAACCGGTTCTCGGCTAGTCAAGACAAGTTTATACCTAACCGCCTGAATTGTGATATTTTTAGGGTATATACGTAATTTTCAAACACGGCTGTTGATATGATAACACACCCAGTTGGGCCGCAGGTTGGCCCCATTGCTTACATGCTTACCAAGCCGAGAATCATTACCAACGAAAGTTCGTTTTATGGGGTTGGTAACGACTATGATCTGTGGTAACGACCACAGGTAACGACATAGAATATTCCATCTTTTTGTTGCGTATGGTAAGTTTAGTAGTTGAAAAGTTTAGTATGTAGGTACAGGTTGTTGTCGTTTTGTGTGAAGTAATGTTGTATGTAAAGTTTGTGAGGAGCGACTGCATAATCCTGATTTAAGGCTTTTTAATAAATGACACACTGCCAAAAAGTAAATGCGGGCAGATGAACTGATGCATTTCCCGTTTTTTAAAGAAGACTGGTGGAAGGTATTCTGCAGTATATGCCGATTATTATTTTGTATTGCGCATTGAGGACACTCAGACGTTGTGAAACATACGGAACTGAAGAAACGTAAACTTGCTCTATGAAGTAAAATTTTATCGCAGAAAGACGCATCGTTTCCTGCAACAAGAAAAGGTGAAGAAGGCGTCATGTTTCAGAAGGTTTGCAGTCCACACGTGGCCAAACACAGCCCCTCATTTTGATGAGTGATGAATTGTGTTTATGATTTATGAAAAAAAGTCCGTGTTCAAGAACAAAATATGAATGAACAGTAATGAAAATTTAGGCTCTTTTTGCTGTGCTCAAGCCTGTGGAGATTTGAACTATGACCAATATTGATATATGATGGACAGTTCTATCCATACAAGTTTGGAATTCGTACCAGTGTTTGTTAGTATTTACACCCGGTACAGGAATACAAATTAAGATCATTTACTTCCAGAATGTTACAGAAGAATAAACTGATCATTTATCAAAATACTAATTAGGTTTTTGAGAAGTTCAATTTGACAGGTAAAATAATAGTATTTTTTGAGAAGACTGCAATACAACCTTTGGAGCTGCTGGCATAAAACGGACGGGCACTGTGTTTTCAAAACTGAGCAAATTATTACAGCTCGGCGTTTGTAGGTTGTGTTTCCAATATCATTCGTAATGGGGTGCACTGTATTAGTGATGATGTGTCTGTTGGCATTGAAACTGTTGGGAATAAATTATTTCAGTACATTCACATACATACAGTCAGGGTTCAAGAACTGAAAGTGTTCTGTTTGTAGAAGCTTAAGTGCCAATAAATGCTTGATTATGTGGAAATTGATTGAATCTGATCAGAACCAGCTGCTAGCAGGATGATTAAGGTGTACAATGGACTGAAATCATATCTTTTTTTCTTTAAGGAGAAGTGCTCTCCCATCTTAACAGTCTTTGCTGGAAACCCTTAATATTTGCTGCGGCTTCAGTGTCTGTAAAGCCAAATTAAACTATTTTCTGCAGCCAGTTTAATGGTATCCATCCCATTGTATTTAGTTGATCTTACAAATATGTACTGTTTGTACAACACAGTAACTCCTTATGTCCTTTATATTAGTGCTACATTTTTCAGTCAATCTTCATCAGGTGTGCTGTACAGATCCTCAAAACAGGTAAAAAGTTATTATTTGGGAGGTCTTTCAAATAATACAAAATGTATATATTATTACAATATAATTATAATACTGATAATATTTAATATAGTTAGTATTATATCATCACAGTAGTATGTTCGGGTTTTTTTTAGGATGCCACAAAAATTTTTTAACTTTTACCTCTTAAACATTACTATAGGAACCACCATAAATGGCTGTACTATGTTGAAGACACTGGTTCTCATCTGATTACCACAGTTAATCAAAGTGGAACAAGGTCATGAGTTCAATTCCCATTAGTGTCATTGGAATTTTTCATTGTCTAAATCTTTCTGGCTGCACTGTGGCCATGGGGTTGAGCTAGCCTAGACAGAGCAGGAATATTTCCTGGGGGTAGAGGCAGTTGGCCCTTGCATAGGGCTGACAACCTTACCACCTTCATGTGCCAATTGTCTGGAAATCTGGGAGCCTGAACCTCCTGGAACCCTCAGGTCCTGTCTAGGCCTGAATGGGGATTGCTTGACCTTGTTGTAGGAACTAGCATCCTAAAAGAACCCACACTGCAGTGATGATATTAGCATAGTAATAATATAAAAAATCAGTATTACAATTTTATCATCATATATAAATTTTTTTTGTAATATTTGAGATATTTCCCACAATATTTTACCTTTTTTTTAAGGAATGCCTGATGATAAGCATCAATCAAAATATGCATCACCAAAATAAAAGCTGTAAAAAGGTGATGTGTTGGGCAGAACAGTGTATTATATGATTTTCTGTGGCCATTGAAGACATTGATGATAAACACATATCAGCAAGAGAAGTGGCAGAAGTTAGATGTAGTAGCAGAGAGAATCATGAGAACAAAAGAAAATTTTTAGACCATAAAAATATGATCACTTATTTCAGAATCAGAAGAAGGTGTGACCAAATCTGAATGTTTACAGACCATGAACTTACGACATTTATCTTGAGTTCTTGGAAAATTGTTTACCCTTTTCTGAAGTAATTAAATGGGATTCATTTAAATCTGCTGCTGATAGTCTTTGGAAATCCAGTTGGGACAGCTGTATATTTGTAGCTGATATTCACAAAAGTGTAAGGAAACTATAAGTGAAGATGAACTTCTTGATGAAATCAAGTATGTGAAGTGTGAGACCCAAAACCCCGAGTTGTGGAAAATCAGTTGTAAACTAAATCTATTAAAAAATTCATGGGATATATTCAGTTTGTTAAAAAATGAAAATACTGCTTTTAAAAACTTGTTATTACTTGTGGAACTGGCTTTGGCTCTTTTGGGAATAAATGCACATGGGGAAGAAGTGTTTCCTTTTGTGAAAGCATTAAAGACCATTAAAAAGAACCAATTCATAGCGTAGAAACTGTCAAGGAAATTCTCTTAATAAAGACTAATTTTCCAGAAGTTTTTTTTTTTTGCATTGGCTTCTACAGTTTCTTCTGTCAACACAACACCAATCTCCTTTGAGACATTCATCAAACAGTTAAAATATTTTGATGGGTGCACAAGATAGTAGTGAACCTCAGGATCCATCACAGCCGTCCTGTTCTGAACAGTTAACATTGGTACACACAGTAGAGTAATTTTGATTAATAACTTAGAAGTTTAGAATAAATAGACTTTGTCAATTTTGTTGTGATGTTTCATAACTTTTAAATTAATGTCTGTAAGAACTATTTGAAGCATCCTCACCCTCTCCCCCCCCCCCAAATTATGCTTCTCCTGCCCTAATTCCTGTCCTACCGTTTGTTGTTTTCAGTATGTACGGCTAGGTATGAGAGAACTGAATGGTTATCATTGTAGATGCAGACAAATGTGTAGTGAATGTCTTGAGTTTAGGGTGTGCTTTGCAGTCTGCTGGCTGTGTTCCAATTTTTGAACTGTATAATTTTTGTCTTCAGCTTTTCTGCTCGTTACCCCTATGAAAAAGAGTTTTCCTTGCACCTGAAGGAGAGTAATATTTTCTCACTGCTTATTTAGTGGATATCCAGTCCGGGTTTTTGCCACCACATGTCGTGGACTTCGTGGTCCACCCTCCTGGGCATGGCAGGAGTGTAACCAACTTCTGAGGTTGGGACGCTCATGAGGCGCATAATAATAATAATAATAATAATAATGTATGGTCTCTGAATTGCATGTGTATAGACAACATACGTGTCATGCAGAAATGAGATGCACCCTTTTGAACCATTGTCAGTCTGGAAGCTGCATTATTCTGTTCTATGTTAAATTTAAATTAAATATTTTAAACAAATAATATGCTGTGTTGTACATTTGCAAGTTGTTTAGTTTCAGAATATTTTGTATGGGATATGCTGAATTGTTGAAGAGTATGTTAATACAAAAGAAGAGGGAGTGGAGTTCATTTTTACTGTGTTTCAGTAGTGAGTGAAAATTTTTTCCATGTGAAGAAAAATATTTTGTACCTTCCTCCTTTTGTGTTACTGTTAAGAACTGACAAGGATGTATGATTCCTTTAAATTTTTATGTAAAAGCTTAGGTATTTGATATACTATGGCCTTCAATCACTGTACTTTTGTATTTTTTTGTTCTCAGGCGTGTGGTACACTACCAGTCAACAGGCTCTTTGCACTCTGATAGTCCAAGTTCAACTAGTGTATCTCCTGTTCCAACTTCTCCCTCGCCAACACACACCCCACCACCACCTCCTCCTCCTCTAGGGAGTCGCTCCACGCCCAGCCCCAGCACCCCACAACCACCACAACAACGACCCAGTTCAGTGGTTTATAACGCAGGCACCTTGCACAAGCGCTGGAGTTCCACTGGAGACTTCAACAATTCGGGAATTACATCACCTACTAGCACTATCATTTCCAATAGTGTGGCAGTTGCATCCAGGTCAGTTGCAATTATCTGACAGGTTGAGTTTTTGGTGTTAATATAGTATGTTATTGAGGGACATGAAACAGTATGTAAACTATATTATTGAAATATGTGAAGCAATATGGAAGCTGTTTTCTATAAGGGTGTTCATTTATTTTTTGACATTCATATTGTTTGATCTGGAACTAGGAATTGTTTATTTTTACGAGTAGATTCATCATGTATAAAGTCAACAAATGCAGATTAGTGTTGCATTGTAAACATGGATGTTGTAGAAATTTCACAGTAAAATTATAGACACATGCATAAAGTTTGGGATCTCCAGTAGGAACAGACTGCTGCAGGACACTGAAATTTTTACAAGGGGGTGCTGATAAGTCCTTAGCCCGACCTACTTCCCAACGCCGTAGGACAAAATCGATAGTGTCATTGGAAAGAGGGGCCTGTTAATGTGCCCAATTGCAAGTCGTTTCTTGTTACAGAGGCTGAAAGGAAGCATGTCAGGCGATGCGCGCGATTTCAACAACATGGAGACGCGAGCTGTCATCAAGTTTTATTTTCCTGCAAGGCAAGGCGCCAAAGGAAATTCATGCCATTCTGACAGAAACATTAGGGGAACATGCACCATCATATGCCACCATCAAAAACTGGGTGGCCCAGTTTAAACATGGTGATTTTCCCACCTGTGATTTCCATCATCCTGGATGACCCAAAACAGTGACCACTCCAGAGATTATTGATCAAATTCACGAGCTAATCTTGGAAGATTGCCTGATTTTGGCTAAATCAATAGCTGAGCAACTGGTCATCTGCTGTGAGTGGGTTGGGTCAATCATTCATGAAGATTGGACATCCGGAAGCTCTCCATGAAGTGGGTTCCAAAATGCCTGCAGGCGGATCAAAAATGTGAACGGTGCCAGTCGTCTGAGCAACTTTTGGAATTTTTTCAGCCGGATCCAAATGATTTCCTGTCACGATTGGTGACCATGGATGAAACCTGGTTATATCGCTATGACCCGGAGACAAAGCAACAATCAGTGGAGTGGCAGCATAGCGGCTCACCCCACCCCAAAAAATTCCGAATGCAAAAATCCACTGGAAAAGTTCTGGCCTTGATTTTTTGGGATCAAGATGGCATCGTCCTCATTGGTTATCTTCCAAAGGGCCAAACTATCAACGCAGAGTATTACTTATCTCTGCTGGTGCAATTGAATGTCTTTATCACCCACCCTATTCTCCAGATCTGGCCACGGGCCACCACCTGTTCCCAGGACTGAAAGAACAATTGAAAGGCTGCCATTTTTCGTCTGACACGGAGGTGTTTGCTGCCACGGAGACATGGTTGGATGGATAACCATCTGATATTTTTTTTTTTTTTTTTGGGTGGGTTGCAAAAGTTAGAGCATTGGGCTAAGAAGTGTATTGAGCTTTGTGGGAAGTATGTTGAATAAATCCTGAGTTTGGTCGCTGTAGATTGTTTCCTTCCTGGTCGGACTAAGGACTTATCAGCACCCCCTCGTAGTGCCATGTCTCTTATGAGTTGAAACAGTGAGATGTGTCTCCACAGCAGCAAATAGTGTACTTCTTGAGCCTGCAGGAATAGTTCAACCATAAGGTAAACTGGCTGTAGACTGAATGAATGGCATATAAATCCTAATAGGGGCATGAACCAATGCATGCAGACTGGAGCTTGGTTTCACCCAGCTTTCTATTCAGTTTGGAACAGAAACTCATTTTCTAGGTTTTAAGTCAGCAAGAATTTGATGGTGACCATTTATTTATGTTTCATGTGGAGGTCTAGAATGAATGGAGCTTTTACAACCATGCTTCCTATATTCCATTATAGTGTAATGCTTAGGCACTAGAAAAATTTTATTGTACTGAAAGATTGTGTTTAGGTATAGGCAGGTCTCTTTCTAGTGTTCTCCCAACAGTGTTGTTTGACTTCAGTGTTGACAAATTTTTATGAGTATTGTCAGGACTTTGGAGTTGTTTTTGCTGGCAGTTTGAGGAACCTTTGTTCACTAGATTAGAGTTTTTTAATTCTTACAGGAAAAAAATGCTCTTCTGTGTTGTGATTTTCAGAAATATACTCACGGTATAAATAAGGATTTACTGTAGTAGACAGTATGAGAGTTTGGAAACATAACCTTAAATGTTGGGTCAGAATTTCTGTATTTTATAGAGACCAGAACATGTGACTTTTGTTGTGCTGTGTGTTTCACTGTTGAAGTTCCTTATATATGTTTACCCATCAGTGGTTACAAAAGGTAAAACTAAAGTTATGCTTTGGTCTAAGCACCATACTATGACAGTGTGTGGGAGAGTGGGTAAAAGCTTCGTGCATACATTTTCACTGGATGTAGGTAAGTGATCACTTTCATGCTCTGATTCTACCTGGGGATAGTCCCCACTGCACATTAGATAGGAGGTTGGGTTGGTCCAGAGCCAGTCTGGTTATGATCATATGAAAAATTTCAGACCTTGTTGAACATCAATCCTGTTCATGTGTCAGTCATCACAACATTGGCAGCTGTTTATGATTTTTTTTTGGTTGGACCACAGATGTCTTGGAAATGCAGCTATTCAATTTTGCCCCCTCCCCCCCAAATATATGTGTAAAGACTACTGTGTCATATTTCATGTAGGATTGTCCTGAAGACAAGATCCGTGGAAGACTTGCAAGGAGAAACTTATTTTATTTCAGCCCGTTGTTACTTCATTTTTGTGGGACATGTAGCACGCATGGAAAAAAAGTAGCAGATACAGACATAATTTTGGTCATGAAACCTTATGAAATATAGTCAGCAAATCCACACAGGATGAAGGTAGAATGCTCAGCTGGATTCTGATTGGGTGGATGTTTTTCGATGGAATTTATTCGTTTATTGTCATAATGACAGTGAGGAGCATACTGGTTCTGAGTGTAACATTTCTTTATGAGCTGAATATCAGCTTTTCAACACAGGTCATACACGATGGAGAGAGGTTGTAAGCATATTCTAGTTTCACACCGGTGCTATAGTGCATACTAGCATCATATTCTTTAAATTATCTCTTTTAGATATTTACGCGAATGCAAGACGACTATGATCCAAGATGACCCCCCAAATAAAACACGTCTGCCAAGGGACAATGTGTACTTATCCAGATCTAAGATTACCCTCCCCCCCTCCTCCAAATGAAAACATCTGCAAAGTAAAAATATTTGGCTGTTAATTTCGTACACCTAATACACAGAGCATGTTGGATTCTACGTACCTCTATCAACCAGTGTCACTGTCTCCACCTTCACAGGCACTGCCTTAATTTTCTTCACAATCATTGCTAACATTCTCATCTTTTTTGCTGCCATCCCACAACATATCATCAGTCTCATCCACTGCATTGGATATACAGTGCTTCTTTAAAACCCTTCACAATCTTTTCTGGTGAGTTGCGCTGCATGCCATTATGACCCACATTGACTGTATAATACATTTATATTTCTTGATTTATAAACTTACTTGAATCCACAAAGAAAGAATTTTAGGTATGTGTCTTCTGGATGTGTGTTATGTCTATGGTCTGATTAGTCATAGTTGATGGCTTTTTACAGTTTTTAATTTGTGGATTGTCCAGGTTTTATTTTTGAGTCCTGTAGTTAAGTTTTAATTTTTCAGTAGCCATTTTCCTGTAACTACCCTTGGCCTAGATCTGTTCTAAGTTGCTTATCTTAACAAGTTTACCATTTCTGTATGCTCAGTGACTGAGATTACCTCGATATAAGGGGTCCACGCACAACATTAGATGGTCCTATGCCTGAGACTGAAACAGAGCTGTTTTCTGAAACATCATGCTTCTTTACAGAATTAGATAATGGATGAAGTCCCAAAAAATAAGATTATGTCAGTTAACTTTAGTCCTGCACTGTTCTCTCTTCTGTTTACACTTGACAATTAGGTGGTGCAGACCTTGGTTTGGCTCCACTTGGTCTGCTTTGGAGCAATTTGATTTGGGGCTGTCCAGTTTGGTGCTTCATATACGAATTTAAGATGATCTCACATGTTTAAGCACCAAATTTGCCTCTCATTCGTGTAGATACAGTATATGAAATAGATAATGGGCAAGGATATTGATACATTTCAAGAAGTTGCGATACTCTTAACATTATTCATGATTGCAGTGTGCAGTGATTGTATGCAAGACCACGTTCAGACAAAATTTCTTGGTTAGTATCATTTGTCAACTCTCTAAGTGTGCTCAATTTCTTAACAGCCAGTGCCTCTAGAGGGAATTCTTTCTACACAGCTGTTTGTCTGGTGCATATTTTAAATGATTTAACATCATACATATTTTGGGATGCATATTTTGATGGATGACCTTTATTGCCTCACATGCTTGAGATTTTATATTGAAGTCGTGCCTATGGGGATTTTTCATATTGTCATCTTATTATTGGTAGTAAAGTGGAAATTTCAACCTCTCATTGCTTCCATTTAAAATGCGGATTTTTGTCTTCACCGTAACCATTCAGAGATGGACTGGGTTTATCAGAGATCATGCATGGAGACAAAATCACCAACTGTTCATGTCACACATAAGGGTGTTATTTTATGAAACTGTCAGTTACTGAGATTATATATAGAGTGGCGATAGAAGAATGAATAAACGAGTGAATGAATGAATGAATGAAAGTGGAGTGTTGGTGGAGTGATAGTGACAGGAAAAAACTGAAGTACTTGGGGAAGTAGCTGCTCTGTGACGCTTTGTACACCCCCTGTTTCACATTGTCTGGCCTGGGATACCAGAGACAACCATCTGAGCCATGGCATGTCCAAACAGATTTCACAAATGACCAATATGTGGAATTTCTCTTATAAACAGTGCATTTAATGCAGATTCAGAATTGTTTCACAGATTTATCGTTGAGGGTAAGATGGGGTGACATGTTTATAATGAAACATGAAAGGTAATTTTCCTGGAGCACAAGTGGGTGTATAACTCCACCGTTTCTTAATTTTAATAATAGAAAGAGGTAAGCAACCAGGATCATGCTTTGGCTGCTTTATGTGCAGTCCCACTCAATGTATTGTACAATGCATATTCCCATTACACCAGTACTCATTGTATAAGAGGCTAAGTGGGCCCAAAGACAAATGTAGGTAAGGTGTTGAAGAGAGAAATTGCCTCAGTGGGGAATGGAATGACAGTTGTCCAGTTCAAAGGCAATCATTTCATTGCATGAGGTTCTAGACACATTAAAATGTCAGGCCTCATATTGTATGTACTTCTCTTTCATGTGCATGAAGGCTGAGAGTTTCACACTGACAATTTGTAGGGAAATTAGATATATCGTATATGTCTGTGATGACGTGAAAGATTAATTTCATTAAATGCACATGTAGGTGTAAAGGAATGTTGAACTCTCAAATGATTCTCTTCCCAAATTCTACATATCTTGCCTATGAACTAGTCTCAAACTATGTGACTTGTTGTCTAGGTTTACCTTGTGTGTTGAAACTAAGTCGAGAGGATTAAGGCCTATTTTGAAATAGGGTGGCAGTTTTGACTTTGCACAGTAAAGGGACAAGAAATCAAGTGGGAATGTTCATATGACAAAGAAATTTTGTAAGTAAATATGTTCTTCATACATGGGGATTGTTAAAGTGAGAATTATTGTGTGTTAAGCAAATCTAAATGAATGAACAGACAACCATAACAATACCAGTGGATATCATTGTTCAACAAAAGTACAAGTTTGTTACCTTCTTAAGATTCATGAAATTGTTTACTGTGTATTATGTGGAATTTTGTCATGCACTTTGCTGTATTTTTGATTATGTGTGTTTGTAAAGATTGAAAACAGTGATAAAAGTAATCTTAACTGCATTCCATCAAGTCTTGAAGCTTGCATGTAATTTGATGTTTGTTCATGTGTTCTGTCTTCCACGTAATCTGTAGCTTGTTCTTACTGCTGTGCCATGAAATAGAGATGATTTGTTAATCCTTTCATCTATTTGCTTTTCTTTATTTCTTCAATACACTAGAGGAAGGTATCAAGCAGTAACCTTCCTGGTATTGATGAGATAAATGCATTCTGTACGGAGTTCACTGGGACTTTAAAATTGTGAGGTATCTCCCAAATGGATTATAAAAAAATGATAATTAATAATATTATATATTTTGGTGAGAATGCCTAAAGAATAATGTAAAAATATTGAAGGTCTTAAAACTGGGGCTGGATTTGTCTCCAGATTCAAGTCCTTGCACTTTGCATGGGCATGCTAGTTAGTGTATTAACTTTCGTAACAGCGCTTTGTAAAATTGTCTTGCATTTTGGTGTCAGAAATTATAAATATCAGGAGTGTAGCAGAGTGATACCACTCTATTGCATATGCTCATGTGTTTATTTGTATGTGAGCTTATGCCTTACTTTAAATTGTTGTGTATGTAGCAGTATATGTAGGCGATGAGAAATTAAGAATACATAGTATTTGCTTATTCAGGAACTTTTTATCCAAAATAACATTTCTCATGAGAAAAAACAGTGACTCCACACAATCTGACAGATGGCAGTGTATTGAACAGCCATCATACTGCTCTGATGTGGCTTCAAGTGACTTTCATCTTTTTGGCGCTCTGAAGGACCATCTTGGTGGTCATAGATGCTGGACTAATGTGGAAGTGCAGGATGCTGTCTCACAGTCATTTTAAAGTCCAGAATTCAGTGATGAAGGCGTACATTCACTTATAACAAACATGCCATGACACGTGCCTGCACCATCAGGGTGGTAAAGTGGGTCTTTTTTTGTTGTGTTAAATGTTATTTTGAACAAAAATTTGCTGAATTTAGAAATGCACTTTTTTTTATAGTTTGCCGATTGTTTTAATTAAAGCTGTGATATTTGGGTATGTTTAAAAAGTTAGGAAATCACATTATGTTTTACATGTATGCTGTGTTTTCTGTTTGTGTGTTCCTGAACTGTGGAAATAATTTAAATGAAACTCCATATGGTGAACCTGCTCAGACATTTGTCTGCCCAGCATTATTTTGGTGCATTCTGAGTTCTCTTGGGTCCTGATTGAGATTTTGTGTCTTTGAGCTGATGTGCAATAATCAAAGTCATTTCTGTGTTCTGTACAAATTGCAGGTGATGTGCATATTTCTGTAGGCACATGTGTCTTTCAGGCATCACTGTACTTCTTTTTAGCCATTGTCTATGTATTTTCATGTGTATTGTTATGTGATTTAAGCAGTGGTGGCCCATGGGACTGCTTACAATAGGGCAGGGGCTAGGATTATTATGTGATGAATGAGAAGGCCTAATAGAGCGCATCTTTCAGCATGGCCTCTGAACCATTTATGTGTACCATATACAGCAGGGTTAAATTTTCTCACACAAGTTTTTATTCTGCTCAATGATGAATGAGAAATAATTAATATGTTGCAAAACCTAAATTCTTAATCTCAGTCTTCTTGGCGAGGCTTAATTGTAAACAACTGATGTCCTGTCAGTACTTCACACTGTTCTTGTTCATGTTTATCTTAAAATTGCAGATAATAAAATTAAAACATTCACAAGTGTAGGTGTGAAAGCAGCTAGATAAAAATGGTTATAAAAATTCCAGCTTTTGAAACATTAGAAGAGGTAAACAGATATTCTAAGTCCTTTAAACCGTCTCTTGACGGCGTTGGCTGCAGACTGGCCCATGATCTTGCTGTCACTGTCTTCCCACCTGTTACCCTAGCTGTGCCGACCCAGTGCGCAGCGTCTGGGTAGGGTGCAGCCCACTCACTTTCCACAGCTTTGCTGGCGATCATCTGAATGTAAAATGAGTTCATATACTTTTAAAGAATGTACATATCTCCTAACAAAACTTTTCATTCAGATAGTTTAATTTTTCTGAGAATTTCTGTTTGGGTTGTGGCCCTTATGGACAAGCTGCCCCTAGATTTATGTATGTGTTTAAATATACCTTAACAATGAATGCTAAAAGCAGGAGAAATTGTGTTTCCATTGAAACCAAGCTTGAAGCTATAAAAAGTTTTGTTAAGGGCGAAATAATTAAAAACATGGCGTTAGACTATGTGTATGAGAAGTGACTGCTGGTGACTAATGCCAAAACAAACTGAAAATTGAAAAATGGTGTACAGAAAAATGATTTGAAGATGCCTCAGTCTTATGAAAAACTATGAAAAGGGCTGAATATGAAAAAATCAGTGAACTTCATGTGGTTTTCACAGTGGAAACTGAAATGAAGACCAATTACAGAACCAGTGTTGCAACAAAAAGCATACAATTTTCAGTAGCAGCTTAAGGTGATGAATGTGATTTTACTCCTAGTGTAGGTTGACTAGACAGATGGAAGAAATGGTATAGGGTGTGTCAACCACAATATTTTTGGGAAAACTTTCATTGGACCTGGAAGTAGCTGGAACTTTACAAAATAATATACTGAATGTCATAGAAAATGGAAATCTTGCAAGAGACCAACTGCGTTGAGAAAGGATGAAACTATAAAATGCTTCTCTTTGAAACATGTATCTTTTCACCTTGAAAAGTCAGCTCCAGGCCTAAAAAAAAAAGGGAGAAAGGGGTGGTCATACTTGCTTGCTGCAGTGCATCTGGACAGCATAAATTGTAGCTTGTACTGGTTAGCAATTCTGCTAAACCAGGAGCTTTCAGATACATTTCATTTTGAGCCTTATTTTATATAAAGCTCAGAATAGTGCTTGGATGGACCATGAGCTCCTCAAATGATGGGCTTTTGAAGACCTCATCCCCAAAACCGATATTTCTAAAAGTGAAAAATCTTATAGAGCCATATAGATACTCAATAATGCACCTTATCCAAATGAAGAGAAGTTGATCAGTAGTGGTATTTGTGCTTTATTCTTACCACCCATTATAACCAGTTTCTTGCAGTCGATGTTTGAAGAGAAAATATAGAGGAAAAATATTGCAAACTTTATTTGGTACAACGGAAAATGAAGACAATATTAACAGCAACTGGAAGCAGATTATTGTGGAGGGTGTTGCATATTGTACAGCTGAATCATCACTCTAGTTGTCATCTCATGCTGAAAATTGTGGCGAAAGCTGTTGAAGCCAAGGGTGATTTGGCAGAAAACATGGGCTGGACAAACATAGTGATGGTCCAGCAGCTGCAATTACTTGAAAATCTTGCCAAGATTGTTCTGAAAGAATGGTTTGATAAAGGTGATTTCTATGAAATAAATGACACTTCTGTTCTTCAGAAGATAAAAGAAAAAATTGACAAAGGAAGCAATGATGATGGTGAGATGGATGGTGTTAAGGAAAGTAGGGTGCTTCATGCTGAAGGATTGGTAGCCCTTGAAATAGGACTATGGTACATACAATAGCAAATGGAAGCCACCCCAACTGATGTTATGCTCCTGATAAAGTGACATGATACTCTAGCAAAGAAGCGATCATAATTTCAACAACAAACTAGCCTTAAGAACTTTGTGTCTTAAATGAAAGGGATGGTTCTGATTTCTTTACAGTGTAACTTAATAGTTTGCATTATGTTGTTATTCTACTGTTATGCTATTGTATACATTGATATTCTGATACATTGCTGTATGTGTAGTATGTTGTAACACAATGTGAATATCGTACTTACACATAATTACATGCTCTGAAGTGTCATAAACCATGTAGTCTGAGCTTTGCAGTATTTGGAGGCAACCTCTTTCCCATTCTGTTTTAGTTTTATCAATATTAAACAGCAACTTAATGTTTTCATTGAACTTTTACACACACATTTCTCAAGTTTTTTACAGGTTTTGATGTGTGTTGGTGCAGTACACTTCTGCTATGTTTATTACCATGTGTAAATTCAATTATATGTAACTCATTTTAGACTAGTGTTATTTAGGTATGATTACTCACGTATCTTGCTAACATTCATCTGAGAGAAGAAATATCTTGAAGGCTTCATGAATAAGTGTAACACCTTTTGAATTCCTCCTGTAAGGGGGAAGCATTACTCATTTATGCTAACTAAAATTTACAGCAATATTTTGAGGATTATGTATGTAAAGTGGAAGTAAACCTCTGAATTCCATACATTTTCAGTATTACAGATTTTTTTTAAAATGTACATTGAGGCCACATATATTCATTGTTACTTACTGTAATTGTATTGTTCTAGACTAGCAACCAAGTCATTGTTTAACCTGTACATGAGGCCGCAGCAGCTCCAGCAGAACTTGCTAAAGCATGGGTATGATATTTGCACAGTTTGGTTTTTAATTATAGTGGATGTTACTCTTCCTCCTTCCAAGTAACGTTATTAGTTTAAACTGTTCCCATTTTCACATCCAGATATCATACATCACTGTACTTTTTATTCATATTTTGATAAATAATTAATATTAAGTGTAATTTCAGTTGTGGTATTCTACTTGCCTGAATATTGAAACCAGTCCGGTTGGTTCAGGTGGTTGGGAGATGTCCAGTTTAAACCTTAGGCAGGACACAAGGTAGCCTCACTGAAGACTTCTTCCATGGTTTTCTTCAGGCCCTAAGGTCAATGCCACAATAGTATCTTAAATTAGGTCATGACAGCAGCCTCCTTGTACTTTCCATTTCATAATTTATTGTCATCCAAATATTTGATACTATATAGCCTGTGTTTCTAGCAACACATATGAATGAATCACATCCCATAAACTGAAGATTCAGGTATGAATACTTCATGGTATTTGTACTTGCATGTTGAATTCATGACACCTGTTAGATGTCTTTATTGCATCATGTGTAACATAACATGCTGACAAATTACTCAGTGTAGTGTATATAAAAGCCTCTTAGAATATGACATTTATTATGTATTACTGATTATTTCCTCCACTTTGAACCCTTGCTTCTTCTTTGTGTGATGTATAGATGCTTGAATCTCAACTGTGGAAAGTAAACATCAGAATATCCTTGATCTTTGTCAGTTGCAGAGACAAAATGAAGATGGTCTGGTAGGACCCAAACATGTAGTTGATCATTATGCAATAAATATATAGTAGTAGTTGATGGTGGTGAACTAATTAATTAATTAATCATGTAAGTACAATGTTCTCTCAAGTTAATTTTATTATTTTACTTGCTCTCCCTTAGGGTTTGGACCAGTTAATGTAGTTTCGATTTTAAGAGTTTTGGCAGAGTATGTACAGATGTTAACAGTTATTCTTGAAGATTCAGAAGTTAATGGATAATGCGGCATATTCCCAGCACTGCTGCCTATTGAATGTTACTCAAAATGCATTCTTTCAAGTTTCAAGTGCCAAATTCTTTTGCAGGGTCTGTGGCACCATGTCAGATGCTGATTGAATTATCAGTACATTTGTCAGCTGTTCTTGTGGCATGGTTTTATTTCATATGATATGTTGGTATGCTTCCAGATTTCATTGTTGTATAGAATTCTGTTATTCTCAGTGTTAAGGACAGTTGTATGAGTTGTGTGTTTAATATTTTTGGTGCTGTAAACTCATATAATATCAGACCTGTTATTCCCTACTTGATTAGTTATCAGTGTTTGGTTGCACTAAATTTTGTTTCTCTCATTTTCTGTGATATTTTCTGGTGTATGTGTGTGTAGCATGGTACTGAAATGCTGACAAAATTGTTTTTCAGCAAGAGTAGTTATACAGATACTACCAACTCTCACAATTCGAAATTACGCAGTTCCAGACTTAACACAGCTGTAAAAAAAAATATTAAACTTGAAGTATTGTTTTTGGAATGTGGGAATGAAAGCACAATGAGAAAAAAGTTGCAAAAGAATAATGCTGAGTGTTAAAACAGACAATGGGGCAGTCATGGATCAGCCAGTCAAGTTCAGCTGTGTTGGAGTATAGATTTCAGCTGGATTCCCTTATATATATATTTGTAGTTGACCATATGTGTACTCAATTCTGACTTGCACAAAATTATACTTGAGCTGAACCTTCCAAAATGTCACTGTTGCATCCGTCAGGTAGTGTCTGTATTATCATGCCTCATTTTGTGTTCTCTTGATGCCAAAAGTTTACAGATGGCATAAATGTTGCATCTTTCCTTATCAGAGCCACATTTTCTGCATAAATCTATTACAGTTGATAGATCATTAGGAACATCTGTCCTGTAGTTTCGTATGTTAATGTACTGAGCCTGTTTAGCTACCATAAGGGACAAAGTTTGCATATATAAGTCCTTCTGTTAAGCCATTTGTTTAACATGACTTTGCCACCTTCAGGTTTGTTGAAGTCATAATGGGTGGCAGCTGTACCTGCTGTCATGTTATCATTGTTACTGTTATTGTTACTGATACTGTTGTATCATACTTCTTACTACTGCTAGCACTACCACCACCACCACCACTACTACAACAACTACTACTACTACTACTACTACTGCTACTACTACTACTACTGCTACTGCTACTACTACTACTACTACTACTACTACAACAAATGATTCAACAACAACAGATTTCAGCATGGTATATCTGTCTATAATGTTCTGCTATTTTTGGTGCTGTAATGTGTTGAAATTGAGTTCAGATACCTGTTATATCTCTGGTGCAGTGCTGAGGATGTGAAGAGGAAAGTGGATTGACCTTTATTGACATCTGATGTAGAAAAGTGAAAATAATTGGGGCAGAGAGGGGGAAGGATTGGAGGCTATAGAGGCCTAAAAGTTATTCAAAAACTGTATGTAACATGTTGTTTGAAAGGACATGCCATATAATTGTAATACTTTATGTACCGTATAACAGGGCTTTATGCATATTGACACAACATACTTCAAGTTATCTTCCTTTTAATATTTTTTAGATTTGTACCTCTGTTCATCCTTTTGCGGTCTGGCATTTGAAACTGGTACCTTTTAGGCTTACCTATTAGTGCATTGTGGCTTGCTGGGTGTTCTGAAAACACTCAAACTAACTGGTACACATTCAATATTTTCACCAACAATATGCACTGAATAAAATACAGTAAAACACATTTTATGATGGTTGCCAACTCCTACATGTTTTAGCACCAAGGTGCATTTCTCAGGGAGTTTAATAACAATGAGGGATTGTAAGTCCAACATGTACTTCAGGTGCTGGTTGCCCTCACATCCCCAACAGGCAAAAGCTATTTACAACTTTAAGAACACAAAGGAGAAACTTTGTAGGACCAATGCAGCTGTATGGTGTAACAAAGTTATGAAATTGAGGTTGACTAGCACTTGAAGTTTTTGTTGGACTTATGATTCTTTGTTGTTGTTAAACCATCTGAGAATTGCACCTTGGTGCCGAAACATGTAGGAGTTGGCACATAACATGTAGTGTGTTGTATGATTTTTTTGTTTTATTATATTTTACCTAGTGTATTTTGCTGGTTAATATATTGAATGTAAGGAAGTGCATGATTCGAGTAACATTAAAAAATGTTTGAAATGTGTCGAATGGTTCTGGGTCAGAAACAGTGGACTGTCTTCATAGTAATGAGATGTCATTTAAAAATGTGTTGAATGTGTAACAAATGTGTATACCCATTAGTTTTTAAGTTGAATCTGGTTGCTATTTGGTTGGTACTAGACGTTTGATATTCTTTGGAATGATGTAGTAGAAGACTGAAATATTGGAGCTATTTACTTATGCTTTTGGTGTGACATTTGCACTATTTATTCCTTTGGACATAAATATGTTGTTACTGTTCTCGATATTTTTCTTGGAGGTTGGAAGTGTTTGGTACAGAAATTTATATGACATAAGTGGTTTTTTTCTTTCTCCAATCTTGTCGGGCTTGCTTCTGGCTTGTTACAGTTTATTTTATTTTTTGTGATTGCTTGTTTCCATAAAGTACTGCATGCTGCCTTTCCAAGTTGGTTTGTGATGTTTGTGAGTTGGGGTTAATCGTGTGTGTTAACTGTTTGTGGTTGTACTTGGCTACATTATCATGTTTCTTCTTTTGTTCTGTGGTAGCTAGTTATGACTGAACACGACAGAGAATAAGGAAGTCTTGTCCTTGCTGATAAGTCTTCTGTTAAATTTATTTGTAGTCTGTGTATACGTATGTGTACAATTGTTTTCTCTGACCATCTTAAAATCTCACTAGTAAAACTACTTCTCAAAAAAGGAGACATCTTGTGTAACAAACTATAGGCTGAAGATGAAAGTCTTGTGGGTTGTTGTGTAAGAAGTATTTCCCAGTAGTTCCATAGATCATAGTCCCTTATCTTGTGGGTCAAGCAGTCTAAGATGATCCTTCAAAATGTTGGTAACTATTTGCCTAATGACGTGGTGTAACAATTCAGAAGACCTGAATCTTCAGCAGCTTTGGTGTGGTAACCACAGTTCTTGCAAACTACATGTGCATCAAAAACAAAAGAAAAGTGCCTGAAAATTGAACTGTCACAAATAACAACCATACCAGAAAGTGCAGCTCATAAGGTCTCCACATTAACATATACAGAAGCCTGTAGTGCTGTTGTTTGAGGTGACATATTGCTGTTGTGTATTCAATCACAGTGTTTTACTCGTACATCATGCGCAAGTTGCAAAGCAGGGTAAAGTAGGCTACATGTTTTGGCTTATGGAGCCATCTTCAGGCCCTTATTAAGAGCATTAAAAAGACACTTCACACTGTAGTAGGTGCAAGAGCTGCACCTTTTCATAATACATTATAAATGTATTTAAAAATGATTTTTAATGCAAGGTGCCCAAATATATATGGTAAAAGTGTGAATATATAAAAAACTATCCTTTTTTACCTTTAGTTTATATATACACTTGCACCATATATATATATATATATATATATATATATAAAAAAAAACTATATATATAACCCCCTATTTAAAAAATATATTTATATGTATTATAAATATGT
>Ga0123352_10005282_pt1 | contig 19369 bp, 9 predicted proteins | sample TergutLab28metaG_FD_89700 | JGI IMG/M metagenome (GOLD analysis project Ga0123352, IMG submission 89700) | Labiotermes labralis P1 segment gut microbial communities from Petit-Saut dam, French Guiana - Lab288 P1 | ecosystem: Host-associated > Arthropoda: Insects > Digestive system > Gut ... | reverse complement strand
TTTAAAGAGGGAAAAATAAATTATGTGTAATGTATTGTAATGTAATGTAATGTAATGTAACAGTGGGGGGGGGGGGGGGTTCGTGTAACTATTGTTGTATATGAGAAGCAACAAGTATTACATAGTATAAGAGTGTGTTTGTGGTCTTTGGTATCCAGCAAGCAATGTGCAGGCGCCGTATAGTCATTTGTGGCCTGCCCCGCTCTACAATATTTTTCCACATTACCTCATATACAGCACGATTTTCGAGAAAAAAAAAGTCAATGGACAAAAATACGTGGTTTGATTTCCTCTACAATGTTTATTGGAAACATTTCTCATTCTAAGAAGAATTAAGCAATATATGATTAAAAATATAGATTTGTCTTCATGTAAAGTGCCCGATATTCTTGTCCGATTTTAAGGGAAGTCTTGACAGATTTTCGGAAAATTCTCGTACATCAAGTTTCATGGAAATCCGCTCAATGGCAGCCTAGTTGTTCCCAGCGGACAAACAGACATGATGAAGCTAACAGTCGCTTTTCGTAATTTTGCTACCGTGCCTGAAAAGACAATAACTCACTTCGATGTATTTCGGTAATCACAACTGTAAAATGTTGCAAGCTGTAGGCCTACAATGCAGTGTTCATTATAGGTGCAAACTCTTTGAAATTCATGAATTTTTAACGAATTAAGCCCAATGAATATCATCCTCTGAGCGTTGTTTTCCGTTATTCATATATACGCGCTTAACAATTACATGTACATTAATTTCAAATAATTTACAAAGACACTTTACGTTCTTCAGAATTAAGCCTTGAATTACTACAACATACGAGACATATCAAGCGTCAGTATCAACTCAACCACTACGAAAGTGACTACAAATTTACGAATTTAATGAGGAGTCCCACTCCATGTAAGTACGTCACAGCCATATGTCGTTTGTCACACTTTATTTGATAATTTACAACATTTTCCCTGGAAATGACCAAACATTCCCGAAAAATTAACCGATTACATTGCATATACTGAACCGGACGTACATACAAGATACTGCAATATTTTTACAATAAATTCAATACGCACGTGTTTACTCCAAAATTCTCTTTATTTCGATAAATGTTTTCCTGTTCCAAATTATTGTTTTTTTTCCCCACTTCACTTTTTTTCGATCTTATACATACAGATCTGATTCTAGGGGAAATATTGACACAGTCAATGAAAATGAAAATTTCAACCGGTAAATAGCACGGGAGCAGACAAACCATTAATATAAATGACATGTCTTATGTTTTCATATACACAGGCTATATAGACAAATCAATAAGCCAACTTCAAACAGTTGTGTGTTTAGAAATGTATTGATTGAATGAATGTTCCAGCAAAGGAGGATGAGATAGGCGGGGCAGGTTGCACGCATGGTGAGAATTGTTTTATTTATCAAGTTCTTAATAAAACTTTAATTCCACAATTTATGTCAAAACATGATTTTAAAAGCAGCCAAATTGCGTCAGGTAACACTGTACAGTAACGAGTAATCACGACTGCCTGCCTGATTTACAAATTTACTTTACAAATTACATGGGTGGACATAACCACGCTTGACTGGAACATGGACGTCCCGCCCATGGAAATGAAGCTGGCCACATCTATTTAGAACTACTACAAACGCAGTTCTATACGTTATAATTTAAAACATTCTTTGAAAGCTGAAAAATCATTTTTAAATCGACAAAGGAAGGGCGAAAATGAAGAGCGCTATTCACTCACAGTTAATGAGGGCTGTGCTGCAAAACCTGCTTTACAAGGAGACCGCATGTCATGCATGCCATTCGTGCAGTTAGTTATAACTAACTTCGGTAACGCCACACGACAGATATTCAGTGTTTCTCCCAGTAATTAACAACTTCTCAGAGTGATATTTAATAATTGTCCAACAAGATGCAACATAAAGCAGTCTATTTACTATTCTGCAAGTTCATTCTACATGTTTCGAGTATCAACCACACCCATCATCAGGAGTACACAAAACTCTAACTACAGCCTTCGGTACTGGTCATGCTGTGCTTTGCTGCGCAGCTACCTCCCTGCAACGTGGCCAAGCGGCCGCTTTGGAAGGAGGTAGATGTACAAAAAATATGACCATTACCGGAGGTTGTAGTTACAGTTTTGTGTACTCCTGATTATGGGTGTGTTTGACACCCGGAACATGTAGAATGAACTTGCAGAATAATAAATAGACAGCTTTGTGTTTCAGCTCGGTGGACAATTATTCATGTAGATCAGCGATGCACGGAACCATGAACATAAAATTCTCAGATTGAGTTTACCTAAGCCACATATAAAGTCCAAAGTTTTAACTTCATGAAGCAGACTCCTACAGAGACTATTAGCTCTTCAGTTATGTAAACGATTTCCTGCCTCTTATGAGACTTAAAAATTAATTGCCATGTTCACAGCATCCAGCCACTAGTCCCTGTAATGATTCTAGTGGCTGCAGAGAGTGTGGTTGAACACTACACTCTTCTTGAACATGACGCCGTGCCAGTATGAAGCTTCAAAGACACTGTTTTCCTTCGAGAGGTCGGACGACGATTAGGCAGTGACGTCGCGTCATATTCCAAAAGCATTGTGTCCTTCACTCCAGCCCACACCTTCAAATCATATTTATCAGTTTTATTGAATACTCATATTTCTTCTAACTTGCTTATCGGTTAAGGATTCTGACTGAAGTATCTACGCGACCCTTATTTCTCCCATGTTTGACTAATTGCCCCATTAAACTGCGACTCAGCTTGTCAGTTTCGATATGGCTGTAGTACGGCATGCACGCATATTCCTAATCCAAGTCTTAATCGGAAAGCAGTGTGACTTTACGTATCACACATATTGATACGCGAGTATTATAAATAGTGACAGCTAGCATACAGGTCTGCATTTCTTAGAATTTCAACGTATGATCAAAATTTAGAGCCAGATGCAACTGGTAAGATAAAGAGGATCAGTTAATGTATAAGTTGACATCATAAACCATCAGTCTGGACTTCCGAGAAATAATTAATACCTTTACGAAACAGGTATTTATGTTCTTCAAATCACTTTCAACGGTATACACAATACCGTTATCTTCTGGGTGACGGCTGACATCATCCATCAAAACGACAAACGTCTTACAAAGGCACGGACCGGAAAAACAAGTGATGGTAGGATGAATCGTGAGTTCACTGATACCTGCAGTGAGCTGCTCGACTGCCGCACGCACAGTAAGCGGTATTTCGTCTGTAACACACACCATTTTGGTTCGGCCCGTTTAACTAAACCAATGGAAGAACAAATCATATTTCTGTTATCATTATAAGTCCCAATTGTTTAAGGTTCACAATACTGCTTGACATGACAAAGCAGAAAGCATGTTAAGTAAATACGACACAGTAACAACAAACGCAACTTTTTTTTTAATTTTATAGAGGATTGCTTTGAAACGCAACTTCGCTGAGCCCATACCTATGGAAATAGATGCAACAGTGCTCACTCTTTCGTTATGCAGATCTGAAGTGGAGATGCTGAAAAGAAGAAATGCGATTCTGTGTTATGTTTTGCCGTGAATTAGTGCGAACACATCAAAGCGAACGACAATGGGGCGGCATGTAATCTACACAGGAAAGACGAGGAAAGAATACAAAATTCCAGTACCAAAATCTGATGGGAGGAGATGAAATTTGGAGACACAAATGTAAATAAGACATGCTTCTGAAGTAAATCTTACAAAAATAATTTGTCTGTGGTATGTATTTACCCCCTTCATTAGTGGATCCATTGGCGCACTCTTCTGAAGGTACTGACAAATAGTCGGATTTAATACAAGTATGCAGACGTGCTAACATCATCAGGGACTATCAGTTTCTCAACAAAACCTCTTCTCCTTGGAGTTACGTAGCCGTATGCGACTCGACGCGGAATAAATAGTAGGGTTACAGTTAAAAAAAAGCGTTGTTAATTTATGTTATTGTTTTTTTATTCTTGCTTCACTGAGTAGTGATTTCTATACCATTTTTCAGATTTTATGGTGTTGAATTATAGGAAGATACATGACTAATAAATTGAAACAGATGTAGAAAGAAGCGTTCGCTGAGTAAATTACGGTACCAACTTGGAATATGGCTGAAAAGACTGCGGAAACCCAAGTACACTTGAGACAAGATAACCAGTCTCGTGGTCGAGGCATGATATTAATCAATGTAAAAATTCGGTTAAAAGAGTAGGTAATACATGCGTGCCACCTGATCCCGGAACTGTAATCATTTTTTTGACCTGAGTTTGTCGCATCAGCTGGAGCGATGAGTGCACGGAAGGTTTATAGAATTATATGTCTGGAGCATGACAGTTGACGATCAGGAAGTGCAGCTGCAGCGCTCAGATTTCTTTCCACATCTTGCTTCACCATATATGTGAGGCATTGGTCATCAACTGCTGCTGCTGTTCTTCATGCCAGTCCCCTGCGTTCGGACACTATGAGTACATGTGAGAACTTTTACATCTGTCGACCCTAATAACCACATCATCAGCGAACGGTCGTTACGGAGCTCACAGCAGCCTCCCTTCTTAAATGCTGTTTCTGACATCCTCCAATGAGACAAATTGCAATGTTTATCACTTCGAGTGCAACTTAGCCAGTCTTGTACTCAGACCCTCCACGACGGATCGAATAACTAAGATGGCACAATGTATCTGCGTCGAAAGTTTGTCCTCTTCTCGCACGTTTTTAAATTTTCACCTGTTACTACGTGGCATTTAGAAAGTTTCAGTGATGTTATTATTTCTGGTTGTCATTAGGGCTTCGCACCCCGTTAGAGGTAATTGTATTTTGCAGTTTTAAGTAAGCTTATTTCCTTATCACTTAAGATATTCGAAATAACAGGGTCCATACAAAAGTAAACCGTGTCTTTTTATAAGCTTTTTATCCAGACCAACAAATGCACAACATAAGTGTATTAATAATATTCTATTTATCGTAATTACTCCTACATGTTTCGATGCATATGCATCATCTTCAGGGAGTCTTATCCTTCTACTTTGCTAAAGTTACAAAAATCATTAAGGTTACAAACTCAATAAAATCAGTAGATTAAAATTTTAATAAAGAATAAATAATACAATTTTAATAGAATCTGTAGATTAAATTCTATTTTTACATCACTGTATGTGGGAAAAGATTTAAGAACCAAGTTTAACGGATTCATATTAAGGACGAAAAATAAATTCGGAAATGTACTGGAATGTTTGCAGACCGAAGCCGGAACAGGGAAAATTTATTCTGAAGCAGGAGTAAGGAAAGCTCTAAACTGCACTGTAATGTGTTCAGTAACAGGTGAAACGGTGAAGAGGAATAAAACTGCTTCCGGTTTGATCTAGGTCGAATAGTTAACAGAGTTTCTGGAGCAGGGTACCAGAGAGAGAGAGAGAGAAATGACGAGTAGGACCACAGATATGATTTTTTTTATGAGCTGGACTGTGATTAATTCGAAGCACGAAAGTAAACCTTAAGTTATATTAGGATAATACAGTATTATTATTATTATTATTGTGTTATTTATAATTATATACCTGAAACAAGCCACGTTTCTAGGGTACATAATGTTGCAGCTATTCTGTGGTTAAAATTTATGGTACACTTAACGCTATTTCCTACAATCTGCATTCCTTGCTTGCACATTAGTACCTTCACTATTTTTTGTGACTCCCCCTTAGCATTAGGACTTTATATTTACCCTGAATGTTTCCTTTTTTAATGTTTTTTTAAAGTGTAATACTTTTTTCTTTTTTTAGGTTTTACTTTTATTGGTCGCATAGGTCAATGATAAACAGTCAATGTACCTGCCATTAGGAAAATAAAACCTTCCGAAGAATGAGCGCAAAACATGGCTATTTTCTGTACTTCCTTGATGTCGTGCTTTCCCGGTATGTTGTTCAGGTATTTTCTGAATTATTTTGAGATGGTTCCTGTTACCCTGTTATTACATGCCTTTTTATTTTACATTCCACTCGAGCTCTATTTCTGCTCTAAGCTCTTTACATGTTAAAACCTTTTCAGCTTCTTTCTTTATCAAATGGCTATCTCCTGAAATTGCAAATACATTATTATTATTATTATTATTATCAGGACAATTATTGTGAATATTAAACCTATTCTGCCATTTATGTACAGTCCTCCCGAGTTATTTCAGGGTTTCCTAATAACATTTTCTAAAAATGTCTCACCTCGGTTTGAGTGACAATGATGTCATGAGCCATACAGAGCTGTTGAAACTGTTTGCAACACTTGAGAAAAATACAACAACCTTAGCCAGGACAACCGTCAGTGGAACTGAGATCCACAGACTCACAAAAGGGAACATTTCACATAGCAACGAAACACTGAAACCTGACAGACTTTTGTACAGAAAGTAAAGTAAATTCATTTACGCTTATAAAATATATATATATATATATGCTTCATTAGTAAAGTCGGAATAGGAAATATCGTAATGATAAACCAAGCTTACGCATTTTGACACAAAAAGTGCAATTCTTCATGCAAACAAAAAAAAATTTGTTTGTTGAGGGACTCAAGAGAACTCGTGGACAGAAAAGAGGTGGAAAAGAGGGAGAAAGTGTAGAGAGAAGCTTAAATATTTTGGCCTTTACTCTTATCGTGAGTAATCAAGAAAGCTGAAATTGGTGTGGTAAAAGCACATGAATAAGAAGTCCTGATCGGAAAACGTCACAGCAATACACCCACCTCCTACGAGCCTATGACGTCATAGATACTAAATGAATATCTGTGACACATCAAAAGTGTGAAATGAAAAGTGCTGCCTTTGGATGGAGTGAAATGGTGAGATAAAATGAAGGAGGTGATGAACATCTTAAGTACAAAAATCCAGGTATTTCCTTGATATGTTAAATGACTGCGGTCTGGTGAAGGAAGATACGGGACCCTATAGTAAAGCTAGCAACACACTTTTAATAAGCATGTTATCTTAAGCTAGAAGTTACCGAACTGGCGGCTAACATGGATAGGACTTTACTGGTTTCCCTCAGTCTCTCCAAAAGAAAAGGATTAGACGTACTGCCTGAAGATAAGTTTCACTACACCGGAACTCGTAAAAGCTTGAAGAGTGGACAAATCCCGGCCACCACGTCGCCCAGACGACTAAATTTTGTACGGTGACATCAAATGCATGTGGGTCCTGAGTATGGAACTTACATCACGTTAACCTTCTTGTGACTACAATTTTGAGGCGGTTTCTAGATTTTTTGAGAATTTGTGCACCCCTTACTTCGATTATATGTGAGCCCGCATAAGACACAAGTGAATGATACAGCGTTGAACTGTGACTGTTGCGTATTTCATAGCAGGCAAGCGCCCAGCGACTAGCCACACGATTAAATAAACCCGTGACGCCGCTACGCCATTACGCCACGCCGTAAGGCAACATAAAAACAATACAACGTACTATTAATATGAAGAATACACTACAGAATTTAGAAAGCAGATCAAAATCAGTCTCGAAAATTCCAATTTATGAAACGCTTTGACTTTATTCGTGTTAATGTCCTACCCGTACTGGCAATTTTGTCTTCAGGTATATTTATGTCTTTTCAGGGTCTCAGTTTTTTCCTTGTCACCCAGTGCCCTTCAGGATCACAGCTTCTTGCTATCTACTGTTATCTGTCTTTATTCTACCTGCACAGCCCATCGACGTATTCGCAAACTTCTCATATGTATTTCAGTGATTCGTTCTTATTAAGAAATACACGTTTTTTTTCAAGATGAATACTGAATTTAATACAAGAAAGACGCCTGTTCCTATCCAGGCTGAAGCACTGTATATAGTTGTGCTCGGGGTTGGCTGTTCTCAGATATGCAAAAAGTTTAATTATTTCAACAAATCGTGAGCCGGGGTAGTTCAGTCACTAAGGTGACTGAACTACTAGCTAGAATCACTCCAGAGGCAGGGATTTCATCCCTGTTGCCCCGTGTTCCAATGGTTCTGGGGACCACCGAACCTTCACCCAATGCATAATAAGTGTTTAAGCCCCTGGAATATATTGACAAGAGCATAAAGCTGTTACTTACTTCCTTATACAGCTGAAGTCTGGAATGTGTAGACATCTGACTTACAAATCTCCTTGTTGGAAGCATACTCAGGCTCAGGGCAATAACTAAAATGAGCGTTTTTCGGATATTCTTGAACTTCTTTCCGGATATTCTTATCAAAGACGCTGACGTTTCATTAGATTTCTCATAATTCCCAGAGACACACTCCAGAACAATTTGATTCCGACCTCCCTCATTACCCGTACTCCCCATGAAGGTTATAGTTCCCCACCCCAAGAGTCCCGAGGGAACTCCCCTTACTGTGAGTACATCGAAGTCGAGATTTCCAGCTCTTTTTTGTTACACTTCCTCCTCTCTCCTCCTTCGCCACTAATAAAAGACTCTGTCTTACTACGCTCCTGCCCCCAGGTCTCCAAGGTCCTTGTGAGGCCTTGGCCGCTGGAGCTTGACGCGAAGAAGACGCCCCGGTCACTCTGGTAACTTTGTGAATTATTTAGCACTGCACTCTACCAAGACGCGCTGCACGGAATGACTATTACTGTACTTTGCTGCTGGAACCAGGGACGGCTAAACGCTTGCTGGAATGGATACGCTTGAGAGGGTTCTTGGCGTTTTGTTTGCATACCATGTCGTGAAGACAGAATTTAAATTTAGAAATATCTTACATTTCTATAAAGCATATAATTTAACGAAATATCATTTTCGGTGGAAATTTTGTATGTTACACACACACTGCAGGAAAAGTTCCTATATATATTATGTGAAAAACAAACTATATGACTGCTGCTGCTGCTGCTACTACTACTACTGCTACTACTACTACTACTACTACTACTACTACCACTACTACTACTACCACCACCACCACCACCACCACCACTACTACTACTACTACTACTAATAATAATAATAATAATACCACCACCAACACCACCACCACCACCACCGCCAACACCAACACACCGCCAACACCACCACCACCGCCAACACCTAGACTTCTAATGCTGCGGCTCTTGCTACTGACCTTTGTTTATTATTACTATATTATTATAACACCGCCGCTGCCGACAGAACATACACTAAAGATGTCTGTGGAAAGACCGAACGCCGCTAAGGACAATATTTAGAGCCAAGGTGGAGAAAATGAACGAGGGTGGAGATGGTTGCTGAACGGTGTGTACTTCACAAATTGCGACATTTTCCAGTTACTGTGATAAACACATAAGGGACTATGAAATGGTCAGGGGACAGAGGGCATGTGGAAGATTTGAAAAATGTACACAGAAATTTTCCGGAAAATTTGACGAAATGTACCTGAAAGACCTAGCTGTAGATGGCACGGCGATATTAAAATTAGTCTGAGATAACAACAGTAGGAAGGTGTGGACTGGATGAATGTGGTTTGTAATATGGACCAGCGGAGGAATCTTGTGAGCGTGGTATTTATATTTCGGGTTTCATAGAACGCGGGGTTATCTTGACTGGTTGAGAACATATTACCTCCGCACAAAAGACTCTGCTACAAAGTCAGCTAAAATGCAAGATGGCAGAAGAAATGTTCCGTGTTTATAGTAACGCATAATATGAGAATTACTAGAACTTAGCTGATTTAACCACTGCAATAATTTATTATATTTTATGCACTATGTTTCATATTGATAGGCAAAACAAATGCACACGAGAGGTGAACAAGCTGAAGTGGTAGCTGGGACATCAATTTTAATTTCAACGTTCTTTTTTCGTACCATTTCTATGGCGTGAGTTGTTCAATTTGTCAGTGCGGGTGTCTGGTACTTAGGTGTCCCGTGATAATTGCAGCAAAGGTCCACCGTAGAGCAAGAACGGCATATGACGCTCTACAGAGACACAACAATTAGTGAAAGCGCCCTGTTTGTTCATTCAGAATTTAACTAACGGTTTTTTTCAGCTTTACTTTAGAAAGTGTCAGTTATAGAATAATAACTTATTTGTACGTTCGTCCGAATATTATTTTGGTGAAACTGTTTAAATTGCATAAGTTTTTGGAAGTTACACGAGAGCTGAGCTGATAACTATTGGGTGGACGGGGTTGTGCCCTGTACCATCACCTTCGGTATTCGCTTGGGTAGACCGAGAAAAGTTACGAGAGCAGTCCGTCAAGAAATTCGGCGGCACAGCTAAAATTCTAACGGCAAAATCCCAGAATCCAGATCTACAGCTTTAACGCAAAGCCAGACTGCTCTGTACAGGGTACATAATGTCGAAAGGAATTTAGAAAACAGAAGGTAAAATGGGCGATATGTGTATGGGGGTCAGGGCTCTTTCTTGAAATTGCCTGGAATAAATGGGGAAATTACAACAGTTTTCATTCAAGATTATCGACGTCCAGACTGGGAATCACATCCTTGAATTCCCAAGTTAATTTCAGTAACGATATTCTGTTCGAGAGATTTGATTTTCTCACGACGTTGCTTATAGATATTATCATGTTCTCGGACGCCATGCCATTTAGTCTGGTACAAAGCAGTAAGTTCCTCCAAACTGTCGGTGAATCGCTACCAGACAACAATGTTCTAGACATATTTCTTCTGTCCGCAGTAACTTTGAAGACACGAGATTCTTAGGCGTCATGCAGTTAACCTGACACCGACGTTTGAAACCAACATGTAATATGCGGCTTAATTTGTTTTTACCACCAAGCTGCCAGTAAGCAACCTGAATCCGAATCTTAGAACATGAGGCCCAATTTTAAATTTAAATTTTACTTCACCTAATTCAGTCACATACTGTAGGTTACTTCTGGAGTTACGTGTCTGCCTATACATTCGTTCAAACGTTTGTTTTGTATCCAGGGTATGCGACTAGCTCCGTCTAGTGGGCCAACCAGACCAAGTTCTTCCCTTTTTTTAATAAGTAAAAACGGAGGCAGATTTAGCCCCCGTGATGCTGTGGATATTGTCTCTGAGGCGACAGACTGCTTCCAAAATATCAGTCACGACTGCAGAAATATCAGATTATACTAAAAATTGTACGTTTACCGAAGTGCATGTGGCTGATAAAGGTTTCGGGTAGTGACTCTACTATCGTCCTCAGGTACTTCCATGACGTGACACTAATATATTCCTTTACAGGTTTCTTATTTTTTTTATGCAATAAAGTGTAACACAAATCAACCACAAAGCAGAAAGACGACTTGGAAATTGGAGGACTTTCTGTTCATCAGCAGAATAGGTCATCAGCAAAGCAAGCCTAAGCGGCAGCTCCACATGGCTCTCTCTGCTACGAAATAGGATGTAATCGTATATGTAACATGATCTATGGAGATATACGTTAGTGAAGTTCGTCCAGATGACATAAGTGTTCAATAAGTGACACGTGCTTGTAAGCTAAAGGACTTGTTTAGAGGTAATCTTAATAGCTAAAATTGCATTAAAATGAAACACATAACGGACTAACTAAATAAACAACTAGCTTCATGGAGCAGCTTACTCATTCAGAAGCTTATTAAACGTGGATACGTGTGCCACAATCTGCAACATCAAGAGAGTATTCATTTTGCAGCACAGTGTATGTACGTGCTTCAAGTGATTCCGAGAACAAACGTCCACTACTTCCGTAACAGCATTTACCCCGCTGATTTTATAATGGGTTATGGAATGTGTTCTCTGTCACGTAGAAAATAAAATCTTTTATACAATTTATCTAAACGCCAGTCTTGACGAGTTAAGCCAGCAAACAGAGAGCATTTTAAAAGAGAATAACACATTTTTTAATCTTCTTACTCTGTGTCTTCAAGAGTCAGTTGAATATTACATGGGGTGATTATTTTATCTGAAAATTATCGGTTGCCACTTTCTACCAAGTCGTTTAACGTAATAACGTAGCCCATTCAGCTGACTGGCCATGCACGCGACAGTATGGCGGTGGGCGATGAAAAGCCATAGTAGTCAGTTAAAATAACGACCCATTTCCCAAATCACCTTTGCCTTTCAGCTGGAGTTACAGTTTCATTACTTTACTTTTCAGTATGTGTCCACACACATTGTCAGAAAAGCTTAAGAAATGAAATAGTGTTAAGTATAAAACTACTTTGTATTCGAGACAGGACTGACAGTTTTAAGTTACGGTATTTCCGCCAGTAATGTGGCTGCGAAATGTTGGGGGGTCAGAAGTGTAATATTCAGTAGGGCTATAATTTTTGTACCTTCCTCACCCGCTTACGAAAACAGCAGTTGAGGTGTTCATCGAGCTTCTCGGGGAACTTTTATCGGTGTATTTTTGTCCTGAGATGGATACAAAGGCTAAGTACGAAGTAGTCCACTCCTTAAATCTTGTACCCAAAATTAGAACGCACAGAGATTGAATTTCGTTCACCACATACTGCTTAAGGGCGTTTCACGGGGGGGTAACTTTACCCATAGAAGAAAGTAAAATAACTCAAACGTCAATACCCAATCAAACTCGATTTACTTTCCCAATTACGTCTGACTGTGAGTGGTACATAATGGCGTATAGCTTTGTTAGAAAGTTTCTTACACTATTATTGTCAAAGTATCAGTAATGCACAGAACATGTGACACCTAGAAGTGATTCTGCAGAATGGTCGAAAGTCACTTCAACTGTATATTACGTGGTTCGAATTCAAGTGTTCTTGTATCTTGGTTTGAACGACTCATTCTTACTGTCCTATATTATGTATAAAGAATTACATTATCCTGTCACATGGCAACTTTTGAATGAAAGTGAATGAAACAACAGGTATTGACAGCAATACTGTACATTTGGTGGCAAGGAAACTACTCTGTTTGGTTGAATATCAAAGGTGGAACTGTAAAGAACACTGCCTTATATCAACAGCGGTCTATACATATATAATAATTTAGATAAAATTTTAAAAAGCCTTCGTTTGCAATCGGCAGTCCCCACTGTACCTCTCATATACGGAAGTAAAAAAGGCATTAAAATAGACGGACGCCTAAATGACATTATTTTCAGCTCATTCTCGATATTAGGACTATATTACTAAGAAGAATTTATTTTGCCTTGTACTTCGTTATGGATGAGATACACAGTAAAACATTTCAAACGGTAGATATGAAAAATGTTGTTGTCTTCTTTATATTTTAAGAGCTCTAGCTTCTCTGTGAGGTGAAATGTTTATGATGTGTTTGGTAATTCGATTTGGTCGCCAAGTAAAACTGGCATCATACTAGAACGAGAGCGGCCAAAATAAATGCGACCTAAATATTTAGCTATACAGCCGATTCGAAATTTCATAGCAATTACTGGATCAGTGACAGAGGTTGAACAGGCATGCGAAAGGAGGGATATCAGCTTTCCCTCTTATGACCTTCGTCCGAATTGCGCACAAAGTTGAACAGCTACGGTTGCTTTGCAAACACGACACGCTAGTGACAGCACTAAAGTGCCAAGCACGACAGAAGGGATAGTAGGCCCTGGGGGAGGGGGAGGGAGGACCGTGAGTGTACGAGAGAAGCCCGCACAAAAAGTCGAAATAAAATTCGGTTGCATAAAAGAACTTCAAATTTGATTAAAGACAATTAAGAATTTTTCAGATTAAATCTTACAGTAGTGATTTAACCCAAACATAACGCTTCGTTGTTGTGTTGTGTTTGGATTAAATCGATACTGTAAGTTAAAAAACTGACAAATTCTTCATATTCTTTAATAATCCAAACACAACACTTCGTTGTTGTGTTGTGTTGTGTTGGTTTGTCTGGATTAAATGGCTATTGTAAGTTAATAAGCTGACAAATTCTTCATATTCTTTAATAATCCAAACACAACACTTCGTTGTTGTGTTGTGTTGTGTTGGTTTGTCTGGATTAAATGGCTACTGTAAGTTAATAAGCTGAAAAATTCTTAATTTTTTTAATAATACAAACACAACACTTCGTTGTGTATTTTTGTGTTTAACTAGCACAATGAGATGGCGTTATCCAAATAAAATGTAACAACCTTACTGTTAGATTGTTAAGATAATTTTAGCGACCTAAATTATAAGAAAATGCGTCATTTTTACAGCGCAAAAGCCTCGATAATACGGAGGCCCTGGTCTAGGGCATCCTTATTAGCGAGGCTTCACTATCACACTTAGACACACCACACTTGATAGAACCCTTCTGGACGAACGACCAGCCCGACGCAAACACCTCTACCTGACCACACACAAAACACATCCATGCCCCCGGAGGAATTCGAACCTACAGTCCCAGCAAGCGAGCGGCCGTAGACCCACGCCTTAAACCGCGCGGCCACTCGGATCGGCCAGAAAAATCTATCATGAAAATTAATTATCTAGACACATATCACTGCGACAAACTGTCCGGAGAATTGAAGGATGAATCAGTAATCAAGAGATTAAAATCCAATTAATGTTCAAGAAATCGAAGCAAACTATCAGAACGTTTCTCATGGTGCTAATTGTTCAACCAAATTCCTTTTGAGCTAAATTTACGGAGTCTTTGAAGGTTATATTTATAATTTCACTGAATTATATTTTTACTCTAATCAACACGTTACATATAAATGCCGGGTTTCTTGAAGAGTAAAGAGAATTTTAAACCTCACCAGAAGTAAACTGTAATTTTAAATGTTTGAATAGTACCACGGCCGACACTTGACCGGTTCTACTTCTCCAGCCGTACGAATAGCCACGCTATGCGATCGATACTTGTCAGGGTGAGTAATTGGACACGAAAGTGCAATTCGGGATATTTCATATTTGGGATCCCGGGTGAACGTTCCTAACTACTAGCAAAGGGAGCGAGGAGAGGGACCCATTCAACTGAATACTCCAGCTTCCCTTCCAAATCCTCTCCCCCATCCCTAGCCTCAGTCCAATCTAACCCTGCAGTCAGCCAGAGAGGGGCTCCCTCTCGGAAATAACCCTTAACCCTCCATTGACCTTAAATTTGAAACAAATGACAAGCTCACAGTGCTTACAGCTGTTGCTGAGTGGGCAAATGCAAATGTCCTGTCCGATTGGTTAATGACAATTGGCTATCGTGGAGGTCCGATCACACACAGTGAAATGGAAATAATAAATTCCGAATGACGTCTGTGACTGAACTGTTTCCGATGGGGGAAGGACTCGATCCACTCCCACTGGCAACTGTTTAATTCAAGCCTCCGTAATTCATGTACGTGTTTTTATATGTATATGTATTTATTGTCGTCTACTGAGAGTCCCGGGACGGAGCAGTCATTACAGCGACTCGCTACGGACTGGAAGGACCTGGGTTCGAATCCAGGTGTGTGGCGAGATTTTCCGCACCCTTCCAGACCGGCCCTGAGGCCTACCCACCCTCCCACACAATTGGTACCGGGTCTTTACCGGGGGTAAAGCGGCCGGGGCTTGGCGTTGGCCAATACTACTTAAGGTTTCTTACTCTATTTGTTGTATTTTGGGGGGAGGGGGTTCGATTGGTTATGACATATTTTTGGTGATTATTTGTTTTCTATATATTCTTCGTTCTCTGGTTCTGTATGGTTTATAACTTCTTTCACACTTATAGCTTTTCTTCTGGTCCCTAAGAAATTGGTTACAGGTCAATGAGGACTTCTGGTTCTGGTGTATGGAGTATTTTGGTGGTCAGGATTTGGATTGGGTCAGGGTTTATATTAGCCTCTTCTAGGTGAAATTTACCGTAACCTTTACCTTTTGAACGTTATTTAGTCAGTACCTCTGTAACAGCTTGTTACTAAGACACCTAAGACAGGGTATGAATATTTTCAAAGGACTCAATATTGAGTTAATTTTTGGAAAATCTCTTGAAAATAAATTATCTGTATGTCTAATTGTACTTTAACTTAATCCTTGGCATTACAAAATTTTAAAGATTAACAGGAGACTAATCTTAGGTAAAATGATAAGATGTGAAGTTTACACAGCAGCGATAATTAACATTAGGATAATTTGTTCCACGAATTCTTTTCGTCGAATGTTACCGACACTTCGAGCATATCCGAAATTCGGCCTCGATCTTAATATTCGCTGCTGACAGCCTTATATCTCATGAACTAAGAATACTTAACGAAGTTTTGAAAGACTACCACAACCTAAGACACTGAGGTGAACATCGTATTTTTTTGTGTTTGTAATTCCTATTATCCAAAACTAAAATTTTTAAAAGTTTTCGAATTTATTTCAAAATAAGAGACACTGTAAATTTCGCTGTTAACACAATTGTGTAATTAGATTTGGGATACGTTTGTGCAGAGATATTACTAACACTCAACATAATATTTCCAATCACTTAAAGTACCAAGCGTAAAAAACTTCTACTTGTTTTTATTTTTGTTCATATGGCGTGCATTTTTATTGCTTATTATTTATTTTTATTAAAAATGCACATATATTAAAATACTGTAATATAATTTAATGCCTCCTGTAAAAGGGGTACCGGATCTTTCCCCGGGGGTGAAGTACAGCCGGGGCGTGCTGCTCACCCCCTTTCAGTGCCGCCGTCATGGAAGAGTAGAACTATATCTCTACCCACCCTCTGGGCTACACCGGGCCTGTAACGGGAACACTTTATTTTTTTTCATATAATTTAATATATATATATATATATGTGTGTGTGTGTGTGTGTGTGTGTGTGTGTGTATTGGTTGGTACAAATACATAACAAACTTCTATATGCATAGAGAAGAAAAATCCGCTAGATGCTGCTGAATGGTTTATTGCACTTGTAATCTGCTCAACATGTTTCGGGCACTTAATATGACCATCCTCAGGAGCTCGAGACTATACTTGTGTTATTACCGCATATGGTGTGTAATGTCTTGGTCAGGTGCAGGGCAGCAGGCTATGCCTGCTGCCCTGCACCTGACCGCCAACCACCAGCAACCAATGCATTACACACCGTATGCGGTAATAATACACGGTATACGTGTAGTCTCGAGCTCCTGCTGATGGGCATATTAAGTGCCCGAAACATGTTGAGCAGATTACAAGTGCAATAAACCATTCAGTAGCATCTGGTTGGTTTTTCTTCTCTACCATATACAACGACGCAAGAACAAACGTACATCAAACAAACTTCTACTTGTGTCAGGACATTGGAATATGTAAGTTTAAGTAAGTACAGCGGCTTGCATGTAAACACAGTCCTCGATTTGTTTCATATCCGGACATGACCAGTATGACCTCCTTGATTTGAGAGAAAGAAAAATTAAAAACATATGGAGTTCTGGAGTTCATCTTCATCGCTTGAGAAAGCAAGATGCCTTCTGTTGTGCGTTATGAAATTAGATGCCGTAGATTAGAATGCTCAGTCAGAGAAATCTGATTCCTCTTTTTCCCCTTTTCACTGGAAACTTTTCTAAAGTACCGCACCGAACACAACGCCGCACTGTGTAACGACCCGATCATGAAACTCGTGTCTCATGTTGTGTGTCATAGCGCGGTGTTACGTGCCCTCTACAGCATTCTGGGGAAGTAGGGCCCGATATAATTTGACGGAAAGCTGATGTGTGCGATACGAAAGCTTAATGCCAATGTGGAGGTCATTAACAGAGAAGACGCCTTCCTTCTTGTAAATTAGATTAAAGTGCGTGGAGCTGAGTCCGTCTTGAGAAGCTAATGGTCGCTGAGTTGGTCAAGAAATTCCAGCAAGTCTTCTCAAAAGACTAGGCCAGTGGTCCGTATTGTAAGCCACACGCATCCAATATACTGCGTCACATTGTTAAAATTCATTTTAATATTACGTTACAATCTACGCTCGTATCTTCTCAGTGATCCCTTCTCTCTCTCTCTCTCTCTCTAACGGCCGATCTGTGTGAGCCCTCATACACAGCTTAGCTGACAGTTCTCGATCTCGTGTTTTCCAGTTACAATAACTGATAACAAACGACGAACTACGGCACTCAAAAACCAGGCGCATAGTATAAAAAATTACATTTTGTCTTTGAAATGCAAAAAATTCCTCTTACAATAATAGCTCTTTTCTCATGATTCGGTCACCATACTCAGTGTACAGAAAGGAAGGGAGAAAGGACTGATCCTCACCTCCCAGGAAGATGAGCAAATTGTGTTTACTGGTCACCTCATGAATATGCTCTCTGTAGGGATGCCGACTGGTCATCCGTCCCCTACATGTCATAATTTCCATTCCCTGGGGTGACGATCGGACATGGGGTGAGTAATGCCACGAGGACCCTACTAAACAATGACAAAGTGCAAGATTTCAAGAGGGGACTAAGACATTTTCAGTGCAAACATGCGGCAAGACGGTCTGCAGCGAACACAGAGTTGGGACAGACGACCATCTCAGACATTCCTAAGTTCAGAGTCCGGCATTTTAAAAATTAATATGAAATACGCGGGCTTTCTTACTTTCATCAAACGTTTTCTGAGAAAACGCATTTCGTGGTTAATCTATAGTTATTTTGGGGAAAATCCCTCATGTATTATTCCCTTAATAGGTACTTAATACAACCGAAGTTCACTCAAAATTGTAAAGCTTCTTTAGTGTATCAACCGTTTTGTAATGTTCGCCTAAGTTAACAATTCTATATGATTTCAATATTTATACGACGCATAGTTAAGAATGTTTGTAATTCCAGATGCATAAAACAAAAATATTTCTTACAAACGAAGGCACTACAAATGTATCCACTGTTCATTCTTCGTGCAGAAGAGTTCCTCGTCTCTGTGTCTGAAAATTATTTCACAACCTGACACCATATTCAACATATTTTATCCAGTACATGACCTTTAATTTGCACTGTAAACTCCAGGAGTTTAGCACCATGAATTTTGTATTAAAGCTTGTTACTGTGAACACAACACTAAAACTTCGGGGGACAAAAATTTTGGAAATTCCCCATTAGCTGAACGAATATTAGTTTCTAGTAAAACTTAGGCCCATGGGATTTGTCAGATAATATAAAGTATGTTGAACCGAACACACACTAAAAGATATTCCTACCGTTTACACGAACCGAATCTACTAGTAATAGGAAAGTATTTAATTATAGATAAGATAAAAGTTCAGAGAAGTAAATCCCACTTCAAACTCTTCCTTTAGATACAATGCAGTAACAGCTCTGGTACTCCATTAAATATCAAGGAAGTAAGCGCCAATATAAAACGTAGTAACCTTTACTTATTTGTGAATTTTTGTGACACTCGGAACAGCTAAGATAAATTCTATAAACATACAGGGTGTTTCACGACTTTAGGGCATAACTGCAGGAGGTGATTTCCTAGGTCTTTGTGATCAAAAAAGTTCATATAAACATGTGTCCGATATTGGACGGTTACGGAGTTATGACCGTTTG
>Ga0123352_10005280_pt1 | contig 19377 bp, 7 predicted proteins | sample TergutLab28metaG_FD_89700 | JGI IMG/M metagenome (GOLD analysis project Ga0123352, IMG submission 89700) | Labiotermes labralis P1 segment gut microbial communities from Petit-Saut dam, French Guiana - Lab288 P1 | ecosystem: Host-associated > Arthropoda: Insects > Digestive system > Gut ... | reverse complement strand
GTGTGTGTGTGTGTGTGTGTGTGTGTGTGTGTGGGTGTGTTTGTGTGTGTGTGTGTGTGTGTGGGGGGGGTGGTGGTGGTGGTGTGTGGGTGCGTATGTGAACTTCTGCGTTGTTCCTGAACTACTTTTTCCCTAAAATCTTCCGGAACGCCGGTCGATCAAAACCCTCTATCAATGCCATACGGACGACTAAATTCCACATTTGTTCTTTTGGTTCCCTCTTACCAACAATATGATAAAGAAGGTACTGGAGGACATTACTGCTGTTTAATGTAGGACTCAGTAATCTATGCCCAAATAATATCCTGGCTCGTATTACGTTATATGTTTAAAGAAACAAAATAATAATATGGCGTTCGAGTGTGAAAATGTATAGCGATGGAAAGTGTAGCGTTTTAAATTTGATGTAGAAACACAGTAGATGGAACTATTGATCATGGATTTTTCTGTTTATATAAGAACCTAACCAGGATGACGGTTGTGAATTTAAGGAACAAAAATCAGTTGCACAGCGCTTAGAATTCTTTGTCTGCTTGGTGCTAAGGAAATATTTTATCGATTCTTCGTTTAACAACTTGACTTGCCACCCGCTCGAAAGTTTGGAAGTCAAGGATGTGTGGTGACTGGAGCGGTATGAGCAACACGTGAAGACGAGGAAGAAAACTGATTTTATTAAGATAATTTCCCAAAATTTGTTTGAAACTTCGAGGAAATGTACGAAGATTTCAGACAAATTTGTATTATACCGAGATTCGAATACGAGTTTGTCAGAATGTGAATCCGCATTGTACTAGTTGAACCGTAAATCCAAAGATTGTAACCTTTTTCGTTTTAGACGGACAATGTCCTATATCCGGTGTGTTTCTTCGATATCAAACCGCCATTTTTTGGAATTTGTGGTGTCCAAATTGTCATTGGGACAGATTTTTTTTCTCGAATATTTCGGATTTCTACTGTCATTATCAATCTATCAATGCTCCATGATCATTCATTCTTTTAAAACCGACGTTATGTAAAGGGAGGAATTGACAGAATTGTTAAACAACATCCTGTTATGTTATTTTACATTATTTTATACCCTTATTTCCGTACTCGATAGGAAAGCTCGAAATGAGGATTATCAAATAGTAGCGCCGTGACATTACGGAATGTCACAGAATGTGCCGGCACAATATAAATGGCAACAATTTTCGTTCTTCTTTATTTTCAGAGCCCGCTTTTTCCTGAAAATTAAAGTGAATTTTAACTTTTTGTTGACGGAATTTACATTAGCCCCAGAAGACATGACGGCGAATAAAAATATGTAAGTACAGTTAAAATGTAGAATATTTTAATACACAGTTTTCATGGTGCATTCGAAAAAGCATGTCGATCTTCACAAGAAAAGTAGGAATTTCACTGAAGTGTGTACGTGGCAGCAAAGTTTACTAAAACTTCGAAATACCAGAACAAATAAAAAGTGTTCCGCAATTCTGTTTTCTTATGTCGACAGATGGACAAAGACATGATGAGGTTAATAGGCTCATTTTCTTTGCGAACTTGCCGAAAACGGAAAAATATCCTATGCCCTGAGAGGGAATCGAGCCGGTGACGTGTGATATTAATGCACGTGGTTACGAAAGAGAAGCAGCGTGTTTGCAACCCGGTGAATGTAGAAGCCATTCATTGCTTTTTTTGTTTCTGGTTCAGTGATTCTACATGTCGGAGCTCGAACCCTTCTCTCGCAAGCTTGTTCTTGAGTCAGTTACAAAGCGTTACACAATATATCGCTGCATGTGGACACAGATGACTGTATGAAAGCGTTGCAGTCAGCATGGAGGTACGTAGCAGTGTGGATATATTTATGGAGAGGTGGATGTTGCTTTCGTTCATACTTACTTTCTGTTTCTTTATACCCTTTAGAAAGGGTATATCGAATTATTTCATTATCCTATTTGTTTTTATGTGTCACAGTGTGCATTACTTACTCGTTGCAACCTCTGCATCAGTAGAAGCTTTTCCGTTAAACTTGGTATGGATATCTTGTCACTAGAAGTCGTTACAGCTTTAACAATTCAAAGTTATACATCTCTATTAAAGCTAACACTACAGCTGAAGTTGGGAAGGAAACAGATCAGTCTAACACAGGATTCTAGAATTTTTTTTCTCTGTGTCAATATGGTATAGGATTCTAGGATTCTTTCTGTTATTCAATTTATTATACGACTATAGAATGTTGTTGCTTATTGTATTAATTATTAAAGTCTTAACATTTTTTGTCTGATTGAATTTAATGCAGGACTTGGGAATTTTGTTCTCCTATTCCATTCATCGTAGATCATTAAGACTTTTTTTCTGATTCATTTTAATAGAAGACTAAAATTTTGATCTCCGATTCATGAAATAGAGAACACTAGGATTTTTTTGTCTGTTCAATTAGTACACTGCTCTGTGATTTTTTTTAATCAATGGCTTGTGGATTCTTAGTGTTTATTCTACGATTATTAAATGTAGGAATCTAGGATGTTTTTTGGTTCCATAAAATGGGAGGCAAAACTTTTTCTCCCATTCAATTAATGTGGGGATCTAGGATTATATTATTTAATTGCGACATGACTCAAAAAACATCGTATGATAAAATTCTGTATGCTTTCTCAAGAATTTCCCTTAAAATGAGAGGTATTGTTAAATATACCGTAGAATATAGAAAAAATTTACTTTCCTGTATGGTACCCAGAATATACAAGAAACTGATGGGAGACACGTTTAATTTCTTATAGAAGAAGAATGTTATTTTCAATAGAAATTAAGGGTATCGGAATAAGAAGAATTAAAACAAAAGTTTGTGTTGCGATATAATTTAAAACCACGCTTAATTTAAATGTTCAAATTTTAGTTTCAAACTCAATTGAATATGCCTAAGTTAAGACATGCTTTTCTAAATTGTGTATGACACAGCCTGAAGATAACCACGTAGGGTGGAAACATATGATATTTCAATAACGATGTACTGCATATGATACAAGACATATCTACAAGGATAACTGTGTGAAGTGCAGAGGTGTGCATAGTGTTTAAATCAACAATGTCTTTTCCACCTGCACGTCAATGCTTTTTTACTTTAAGTGTATCTACTGTCTAGGATGTGGGGGTACGCGGTGGCAGAGTTGGTTGAGACACTGCGCTACAAACCGGAAGGTCGCGGGTTCGACTCCCGATGGTGTCATTGGAATTTTCCATTGACAAAATCCTGCCAACCGCACTATGGCCGTGGGGTTGACTCAGCTTCTACCAGAAATGAGTACCAGGAATATTTCTTGGGGGGTAAAGGCGGCCGGTGCGTAGGGCTGACAACCTTATCACCTTCACGTACCGACTGTCTTGAAATGTGGAAGCCTCAAACTCCTGGAAACCTCAGGGCCTGTCCAGGCCTGTAATGGGATCGCTTTACCTTCTTTTACTGTCTAGGATTTGTCAATGTCCTATATCACGTATTGTTAATACACAACTGGATCTATAGGTAGAATGCTTATTTTCATCTTCTTCAAAATTCCCAGACCGACGATGAGACCATCCAGCCTTCCAGACAATGGGCACCGGTGTCTCTTTCGAGAGCAAAGCGCCAGTGGTTTGAAATTAACCAACCATCTTTATTTATTTCAGCAGGCGAGAAAGAATGCGCTCTTTGTTTTACCCCACACCATAGGCCAACATTGCGTGAGCAGAGAAAATTTTACCTTTCTACTTTTACAACTATAAATTGATGTCTGTACTACGGCACTGCAACTGTATGACCGGCCGTAACTAGTTTTCTAATGAAAGTTACCGAGCTGCAAGTTAGCTCGTATCCAAAATGTTATTCTTTTTGTTTCGACATTCAGCACTGTCTTATTTTCTCCCTTTCCTTCTATCATGTCTACCTGTTCCTCTAATTATCATTCAGTTATGGTACACACACGCTCTCTCTCTCTCTCTTGAAAGTGTTAAATTATTATGTATATTCTCAATGTAATGGTAAAGGTAAAGTGATCCCGTTACAGGCCCGGTGTGGCTCAGAGGGTGGGTAGAGGTATAGCTCTACTCTTCCATGACCGCGGCACTAGAAGGGGGTGAGTGGTCAGCAGCACACCCCGGCCGCAATTTACCCTCGGGAAAGACCCGGTACGTTTTGTACAGGAGTCTGGGTGGGATCCAGGGCCGGTCTGAACGGGCAGAAAATCTCGTCCCCACCGGGATTCGATCCCGTAACGTCCAGCTAGTCAGTCGCTATACCGACTGAGCTACCCGGCCCACATATTCTCAATGTGCCGGATGAAATCAGGGAAATGGATCGGATTATTCATGACCATCATAGGTAAAGTTAGCTTCTGAAATCTAATCGATTACTTGACTAGGAACATTCAGAATTCTGATCATGAAAATGTTGCAGTATGTTTACAAATTCCCAAAATAAGACAGAACTGATGTATAAAGCTGTGGAAAATTTGCAGTGTAAATAAATTGAGAAAAGGTGGCTGTTAAAAAAATATATTATTAAAAATGATAGGTCTGGGTAATAGTAATCCTTTTCAAATATCCAGAATTCAGTTTCATTTTGGAAGCTACTCGTCTATGTTTTCATCTGTTTTCCTCTGTGATCTTGTATATCATTGTCGTAATTAGGTATTCCTGCTTCGTTATTACGTGTTGTATTACATTTAATTGGTGCTATTTGTATGAATATGTTACTTCATATATTGCAGCCTGTTTCCTGTGGGAGAATTTTCAGTTACTTATGTCCTTAAATTAATCTCTTTATGTGGTTTAATTTACTTTATTTTCAATAAGAGGTACAAAATGCAGAGGAAAACATCTCTTTTCACATATTCACTTATTGAAAGCATGGTAATGCATGTGCAATTACAAATTATTTTAAAATTTTAATTATTTTAGAAAGTTGTTAAAAAGTGTTTTTATCAACATCTTGTAAACATTCAAACGTAGAGGATAAAATGGGAAATGTTTTGTAGAATGTTTCCCATTTCTTAAAAAATTATCATGCCTTTAAACCGCTTAATTAATAGGTTTAAATTAAGTTAAAGAAAATTACTTATTTAAAGATGTAATTCCCCAATCACAATAATAATACTGGAAAAAAAACATCCGAGTTTATGCTCAAAAGCTTGGCTCCTTTATCTCAAAAGTACTGAGCCTACTGGCAAAAGAAGTTCCATAAAGCCTACTGTCGTTCAGTTTCAGACGCCATCTAAATAGGCCAACCTTGTTGACTAATCTCAACGTTCCCCCTGGTAGAATGATTGTGACTTTGTAACTTCCTGAACATCTTCATAAGATATACGAAAGCTAAGATGCTGTATTTGATGGGCTAAAATTCCGACTTTATCTCCGATAATCGCGTTTGGAGGATGCCTATTTACCGATGATCTCGCTAATTAAATTCGCGCTCTTTTCTCCTAAAATATTCTTATAATATCCCTAATAATTTCCAAGGAAAATGTTGTTGTAGACGACAAAGAAGTGTTCAGACTGACGGAGGAGGTTCCCTGTAGCGATAAACTGGAATGACAGCCATATGATAGCTTTTCTGTAACATTAGGTCTTTAAACAGACAAAAGAGACATCTTCAGATTCGAATAAGTGTAAGTACTGCCTTGATAATCCCCTCGCTCTCTTCCTCTTTCGTCAAACATCTCCTCCACAAGCCCCTGAGCCTGCATTACCACGAGGTCAGAAATGACCTCTGACCTAGTCGGTCCGTCCCTTCCTGTAGCAACATATTGCTTCCCAAAACGCAACCAAATTTCAAGCAGGAGTGACCTAACAGGTCTATAGTTCAAGGGTTGTCCTTCATTATATCAGCTGTGACTTCGGCTTGTCTATTCAGATGTTCATCAGCAAGACAGTAAGTTAAATTGAAATTATTTGATTCCAATGGCAGATTTTTTGGAAGGTTTTACTAATCGCTGTTTTCAGTAGAATAAAAGAACCATTTGACTATCAGATTAATCACTGACGACCACAGGCATGCGTATGGTGTGTACCAGGTGTGTCAAAGCGTAGCGTCTCATCACAACAAAGTTTCTTTTTAATATCAGGCTCCTTACATTTGTATTTTTAAATAGCCTTAGTCGTTAATTTAAAAAAATTAATTTTCTTTTTAGTTCCTTTAATGTGATTGGTGAATAAAAATGTCATTTTTGATTGAGAATTCAAAAAAAATATTCGCCTTTTTTTTAAAAATGAAGGTTGTGTTCCCTATGAGCACACCGTCAAGCCATGTGATGTGCACACTTATGCTGCTGACAAAGACCTGTACCTCTAAATTTAGTCTTGTACTGTACCTGTGGTTCTTATAATAAAACCAAAGAAATGCACCAATTTTTCAAATTTATTTTTTGGAATAAGTCTCTACATGTTTCGTACACGTTTTCTGTCCATCATCAGGAGTCTAGTTCTGTACACACAGCAATGCATACAGGTTACGCTGACTGCTTGCTAGCAAGCTGTGTGTACAGTGCTAGACTCCTGATGATGGACAGAAAACCTGTCCGAAACATGTAGAGTTCTATTTCAAAAATAAATTTGAGAAATTAGTGCATCTCGTTGATTTTATTATAAGAATATATAAGGATGCACGGTCCTCTGAATGTCAAATTCTGTACCTGTAGCTTTTTTAGTTGTTGCTGTATTTATTTAACTATTCGGCATACTATTTCTATATTCAGTTTCTTATATAATATGCTAATTAATTAATTATTTCATCGGTGCGGTGGACACTTAGATAAGCTATTTAAGTTTCTGTGAATTGACTGATCTGTTAATGACGAAGTATTCAGTTACTCAGAACTCTTCCTAGCCATTCAGATAATCCGAGTTTTGAGTTTTACTCAGCGGTGTATTTGACTATTCCTTTCTTTTGGTATATGAGGCTGCTTTGCTGGATTGCTGGTTCGCAATGTCTTGAGAGGATCGCCTTCAACTGCGAGAGTTCAAGGTCCCTGAAAATAACCGCAACCTTGACACCAAAGGCGACTTTTTTTCCGAAGCTTCCTGAGGCACTCAGCGAGGCAGCGTCGTATCTCGTAAGACCTCTAGTATTCAATTGCAGAAGTATTTATTTGTTTTTTGCTCTCATCATCGTTTATACAGTTCATTATCATAACTGGCTGAGTAAATTATTTAGCCTAGTCATTTGGTGGAATACATGTTAAATTAGAACCCTGAAGAAGGAAACTTAGTGAATACTTTCTAAAATGAAAGATGATATTTTTTGGATCTAACACTGCGTTGTTGGGTGGAAAGATTTTAGCGTTTCGGAAAAACAAAATCTGCTGAATTCATCTTCAAGTATTTTCCTAAAAACCTCAAAATTTATACGAACTTACTGTATGCGGCAAGGATTAGTATTCATATATACCTGAGAAAGGACGTTAAATCCTACACGGTTGTGAAAGAGTACGAAAGCTCTAAGTCTGTTGTTAGTGACATAAGCCAGTCTTGTTTCATAAGACGGCCCGTATCATGCCACATATGGTGTCCAATATCCTACTGCACAGCACTGAACAATGCCCAAGCCACGTCCCTGAATGCAGCGGAGATTCAACAGAAAATTACTTCAAGAGATATGAAGAAAAATGTAAATTACATAAGTTGTTGCCATATTGTACGTTGCAATTATTTTGCAACGGTACGTGTTCAGTAAGACAGAATGACAGCATTATCTGAGGACGCAAATGTTTTGCAATATGAAGCCGTGTAGACTGGTATAACATATGGGTAACCCTGTAGGTACTTATGTACATGCGGTCTTAAACCGTCAGTTGTCAGTCTCCACTTGCACAGCTGTGATAACTTTAAATCTCGCCAAACTACATTTCTTTCAACACATCGATCAAATTGCTGGGATAGTAACAGAGAGGACGAAGATGAGGCGGAGGGAGAGAAGGATTAAGAAATAAGAAAGAAAATGAAAAAAAGACAAGAGAAGGAAGACAATAAGAAAAAACAGTTATAAGAGAAAGAACAAGAACAAGAGTAACAAGAAGAACAAGAAGAACAAGAAGAACAGGAACAAGAATAACAAGAACAACAAGAAGAAAAAGAACAAGAACAACAAGAACAAGAAGAAGAAGAAGAAGAAAGAGGAGTAGAAGGGGGAGACAAGACTGAGAAATCAAAATACTGAAATGTTATTTTTGATGCTTAGTTACAAATTAGGATTACAACTTTCTTTTGGAGATATTGCGCGCCTTAGTGAAATCGAGCAAGTTAATTCAAGTTAAAATAGCCCCGTTTTACTTCTGGAATTTTCTGGGTCGTATTTAATCTCGGACAACGCTTACATGCCCGTAGATTGGACTATTGTCTAGGATTGTATATAGCTACAAGGCAAATGTCGAGAAAATGCTTCAAATTAGAGAATGACTGTGTCCTTTAACGTACATTTTAATGCATTAAGCACGAAAGGTTACATCATTGGTGTTATAAGCAAGCTAGACTGCTAGACTGCCACAAAACAAATCATGAAAATGTAAATAAGTACTTTATCTTAAACAATGTCTTTTCCTATAAATACCGGTTAGTTTTGAATATTCTCCATCTCTTCTGCTTGTGATCTTTCGAATATGGGTCTGTGTATGTTTGTTTCTGTGGGAAGATGAGCGGTCGGTATTTATAATGACCATTACGCCACCTTATAATGAAGATCGGCATTTAACACACAGCTTCTTAAGTCAGTGCATACGTACGTAGCTCTTATACGAAACTGCAAAATTTTTAATGTTTATTCTTCTCTCTCTCACTCACTCACACTTACCCTCAAATTAACGCTTTTACCAACTCGGAAAATCATTCAACCGATCAACTAAGTTGCTTCGTAATTAAATGAGTCACAGAAGTTGTAACTAAGCAACAAAGTGTGTAACCCTCCAGTTACAGTCGGTGTATTGCATTAGGAATCTAAATTGCAATATCTTTAAAAAAAATTTCTTCCCGTGATTGTATTCCGAAGCGCCTTGTGGGGTTGGATTTTTTGTTGACGTTGATGAAAATAGTTTTTTTTTTAATAATTGATTTAACTTTTAAATACCTATGAAGAAATGAGAGCAGAAACACTACCACGAATTTAATTATGTTGATTCAGTGGAGCCTTTGGGTTACAGCAAATGAAAACACTGTGCCTTAGATCTTCCAGTAATTTCAAAGCATCCAATTCCTGATAAAAAATCCCATCGTCCCTTCCACTAAAACCAAAACTTTAAAACAATTAGACTATACACCTTACATAGTCCATGAAGAATTGCACCCATATTTGGCAAAACCTCTTTTGAACATTGATTTGTCTATTTCAGGCATTAAATTTCTTCGTTCTTTATTACTACTTTTACTGTAATCAGCAGTGGATAAAGTTCAGTGAGTATAATTTGCTAAAAGATGAAGAATGCGCCCAGATTGTATAATTGCTTTGTATAACAGACAAACGAATTACTTTATCAAAGCGCTGGACTTATATTCGACGAATTTATGCCATCTCAAATGATTTTTAATACAAAGAATCTTCATCTTCCTCTGCAGCGACAGGCTTAGCGGTCTCTTACGCTCTTCCGCAATTTCTTTGGATGTCTCCCCCTTGACCGTCTTTCTTTGGGGACGTAGTGGAGCATTTGGCTTGGTAGTCTGTGACGTTTCTTTCAATTTATATGTTGCAGCCAATTTCTTCTGTACTGATATATGTATTCTGCTGTGGAAGTTACTTCAAGTTCTTCTGTTATTAATTCATTTCTTTGTGGACCAAAAAAAATAGCCAACATTTTTTTCTCAAGAATTTCATTTCAGCTGATGTAAGGCACCATTCGTCCTGCTTTCTGATGGTCCAAGCTTCGTTGCCATAACTAAGTACTGGTCTTACCAAAAGTTTATAAGTTTTCATGCTCGTGTGTTTTGAACTTAGTCATTTTAAACACTTGCTTAATTATTCTAAGTGCCCTATTATAATTTTGAATTTTTATCTGCATACAACTGACTCACAAATAAGACAAGGCATAACCCAGGTACCTATTTAAGAGACTTAAGTTGTTGTAATGTTGAATTTCCTATGCAAATTTTTCTCCTACTTGTGTTTTACCTCGAAAGGCCAAAATTATTGTTTTGTACCAAAGAATTATTTCAATAGTTTTTAATAGAAGTCATTACATTCCACTTTCTTTAACATTAACCTGAAAAGCATATTTCTGAGTATCATGTGATTCTCAGCAAAATATCAGGCAAGCAGAACTTTTATGAGATCGAAAATCTGGAAAATTCGGAGTTGGGAGAATCGAGGCTTCGCCTTTGGATGAGTCATGTCAAGCAGCGTCACAACCCAGACGACCGGAAAACTTAATCAAACCGCTGTGAAAAACTCAAAACTCGTATCTATATTTTTCACTGCGAATGTATATACTGAGAGGCGCTCAACTGTGACTCGTGTTTGAGCCCCCGGAATATGTATATCTCAATAAATTCTGAAGCTCTTAACCTAGTGTGAAGGTATTGAGTTAAAGTTGAATTTCTTTTTGACGAAATAATATAGGGTCTTTCAATATTCATAGGTCCGTGCATCGCAAATATATTCGCAGAATACAACCAACAAGATGCGACGTTTCTCAATTTATTTAGCCGTCCAGGCTAGCAGCAGGCAGCAGTATTGTTCTGACAAGTACCTGACGCTGTATGTGCAGTTTTGAGCTCCTGATGATGGAAGGAAAACTCGTCTGAAACATGTTAAGCATCTTACAGAAATAAATAAATTGAGGAACGTCGCATCTTGTTGGTTGTACTCTGCGAAGAAGTTAGGATCAGTTATGTCTGAGATCGTCACCATCATGATTATCGTCATCATCATTTATTTTTAACTTCTTTAAACGCCTGTCTTCAAAGCAGAAGATGCAACGAGATGCACCATGTTCAGTGACACAGATATTCTCCCACTTAAACAACAGGGGACTCTCACATCTCATTTTGTATCTAAATTCCTTCTTTCCCAAGTTTTTCTGTGCTTTGTATTTTCAACGGAGTGTACTAAAATTTTGACATTATACTGCCGACTAACTACAATGCGCTTCTTGCCTGGGTCATTAATATGAAAATGTCATTACACAAAATCTTGCTGCCACTGCTTCTCCTTCCTTTTGGTCCCTTCCTTATATTTCCCCATCCATTCTCCGCTTTTCTTCTCTCCTTTATCACCGTAACGCTTATTGCCCTCTTTTTCTCTGCCGTCTTTATTATTATGCTTTTTCCCGAGTGTAACATTTTGAGAGTTGAGATATTTTAGAAGACCCGCAGTCTTCTACCATGTACAGCTATAACTCTTGTACATAATGATCATTATATGCAAAGTGTCTCCATGTAAGGGTAGTTTAGGGGGTGGAGGCTCGAGAAGGGGTTGTAGTTTTGTTTTAAGATAAGGGAACACCCCCTCTCCATGCTGCCATTGGAGAGCACGTTTCATTTTCTTGTGATGAGTTCAGATTTATTGTCACAGTGTGCTCTTACTGCAGGCATTAACTGAGGACATATATATAGATATACTGACAGTGTCTACCTTGCTGCAGCACCCGATACGCATTGTTCTAGCAATCGCAGCAAAACTTCGAACTGATGGATATACACACACCCTAATTTTTGGACTTACAAGCATCACACAGGCTCTTAGAAATACGAACTACCGCTAGCGAAATATACATAGCCTACCACAGTTTATGTCTTATTGAAGAAGGTAAAGTGAAGCTATGAAGTTTGGTGATGTGCTCCACGTTGTCCCAAAACACTAAATTATGACAAAATTTTGTTTTGTGTTCCACATTACTTTTAATAGATATCTGTGGAGACATTTAAAGAGAAAATGAACACATGCGTAATCGTATGAGGTACTGGGGTTAAAATACAAAAAAAAAAAGTAATACTAACTGCATATACAATACGAATGTCACATTTCATAAGGGGGTTTTGTCAATTTTCATACAATAACAGCCAAACCTGCAAAAAATTTCAATATCCGTTACAACGTGGAGTGATAACAAGTTTAGTATGGAAAGTTCATTTTGCTTTTCACAGTAGAAGTTATCAAAATATTGTTACACAGAAAACTAAAGAGGGGACTAAAATAAGCTGAGAATGGTTGAGAATGCTTTGCATAGGAAGAGAAGTGAGCTTAAGTAGCAGAAAGTAGAAAGGAGCTGGAGATTATTATGTAAAGAGAAGCTGCATAATCTTAGCAATTGACCAAATTAAAGCACAAATTCTTGTTTTATAATAAGTTCATCATATTCCTCTACATGTTTCGAGCACTGTTGTGTTCATCATCAGGAGGTCAAATTTTGTTATACAGCATCTGGTATCGTCACACTCTGTAGGTGGCCGTCGGGTGCGTAGGTTGCGCACCGGACGGCCACCTACAAATTGTGACGATACCAGATGCTGTACAATACAATTTGACCTCCTGATGATGAGTACAACACTGCTCGAAACATGTAGAGGCATATAATAAACCTATTATAAAAAAAGAATTTGTGTATAAAGTTGATTAGTTACTAAGATTATACTGAGATGCAAGGTCAGCAAAACATCAAAAAAAGAGAAGCTGCATATATTATAGTCATCAAAATATAACATTAGGTTCGGTAAAACAAAGAGGGTAAGATGGGTGAGAAATGGAACCTGCATGGGGGAAAAGTTTTCGAATTGTTTGGTGACAAAGTTAGAAGGAAGTCGGCTTGAAAGGCCTGTGAGTAGGAGGAATTTTAATATTCAAACTGTTCTTTAAAATCTAGTAGGAGAATGTGTGGTCTGGATTCGTCTGGTCCTGGGTAAGGATTGGCGAACTGTCGTGAACACAGAGATATATTTTAGGATTCTGTAAAATGAGAGGAATTTCTTAACTAAGCGAAGAATTTTGCTTTTAATAATTGAACAGAATACTTAACATTTACAGCATAATGGTTAATATTTATACAATTTGTTTTAATATAAACTTTTGCATTTTGTCCACACATTGCTTTTCAGGTTTGTATATTTTTCTCAGGTAAAAAAATAGGTTAGTATTTGAAAATGTAAATTATTCTTTTTCTGTGATTTGGGTGCTGAAATATTAAATACTGGAGGAAATTTTCAAATTGTTTGTAACGAATTAAAGTAAAAATATATTGATAGTTTTTATTGACATCCAAATGAAGGCTTTTCATAATTTCACTAATGTGATTTGAACCGGGTAAAAACAACTAGTTTCTAAGAACTGTTAAAATCCAGATTTTATCTGGGGAAATTTTGGACAAACCTCATGTTCATTATTATACATGTGGGAAATTTTATTTAGTGCTTAGTTACACCGCTGAGCACAGCATTGATTGCAGGACCTAAACAGTAAGTGCCTTTTTGGTGTGAGTTCTAAACTGCACATGCGCAAAAGCAATGTGCTATGCATTTTTTTTTTTACTTTGCACAGCGGGATATTTCTGCTTAACAAGTGTGAAATGGCGTCATACTTTGTTACTGTTTACAATAGATTTTTTTTGATGACAAAAACGTGCTGTTCAACAGGAGAAATGAAACTAAAAGAGACACTTGAAAAATTAGAAGATGACGTTACTGTTAAAACCGAGATGACGATATTTATTGAGCTGCTAATTATTAAATAGTTGCTGAAGAAGTTACAGTATAATATAACAAACCTTACAATGTGTTGTGATGATAGAAGAAAGTAAGTGAGATTGTTTGTGGTGAGAGAAGATTGTAAAGTGGTTTTATTTTAAAACAAATTTAAAAATGGCCGTTTTCTTTAGTTTATACTGTTCTTAACTGGTAAAAATAGAATAATTTTCTAAATTTAAAAAAAATGCTTCATATTTGTAACAAAATGAAGTAAAATCTTTGTGTTTCGTAATTAATTTTAAACTGCGTCCACAAATATAGACATATACATTGCAAAGAAAAAAATATTTAGAAATTATTTGGAATCCTCCTATAGAAATATCACTTAAAATAAACCACAATATTCTTTCCTCTAAAATAGGCATTATTTACATGTAAACGTACTATAAACGTACTACTTGCAAGTATCTGCAGTAGAGTTACCGGAAAAAACAAATTGCTTCTTGCAAACTTAAATTAGATATTTCGGTACAACGAATTTTATCATTCAGGAATTGTATTATTTTCTGCTGAGAATAAATTCAGTGTTAATAACTCATGTAAAAATGGTTTTCTTTTTATATCTTTTTAAGTTACGTATGCGAAGTTTTACCGGTGGAAATTACGTGGAAGTTGTCATCGGAGCTGTAAAAAGAAAAAATAAAAAAAAAAGAAACCGTACTGACTAAACAAAACTGAACATAAAAAAAATTAAAGAAAGATATATGGAGCCTTAAGGCAAGGGAATAGTAAGAAAATGACGCTAAGGCACAGCCATGTTGGTGTCACTATTTCACTTGTAGGCCTAATATGACTGCAGATCAAGCGCGCGTAAGAGTACAAGAGAACTACATGGAAATTGTGTAGTGTGTAAGATTTTCACATTTACAGTGTTTCAGGCGATAAAAAGAGCTGTATTAACAAAGACAAACAATATTTTTTTTTATTTACTCTTATTAAATAAATCCTATTGATCTTCTGAAATATTCCATTAGGATTTATTTAACCAAAAATTATTCAGTGTAGACTACAAACGAAAGTTTTGCCCCTTTTATAGGCTACGAACCTTTACACTCTCCGATCGATACCTTCTTCATTTTTTCCAGCAGGTCACTTGCTGTTTTTCCGTCTTGGTGCGTGTAAAATGAGTCTTATTTCTCTTTTAAGACCCGTTGCTCTACTACTTTGGGATTGAGAAAAAAGATTTTGCACTTGATAAAAAGGTTTCTCTAATTGAGATGCACGAAACACTGCCCAAGCATGTCCGATCTTGGATTCGAACCTGTGAGAACTGATCCGAGACGGCATCAGCTCGGAGAAGGGGGAGGGGACGACAGTAGGTAGGCACTCAGTCAACACCGAAACCACCCGTCACTTCACAACGCCTTAGCTAATGAGTGACTAACGAGGCTTCAATGTGTATATTTTTATTGGGTGCAGCGGCAAGCCTATATTCCAGGCGTTTCGTAGTCGGTAGGTAAGACAATCTTTATAAGGATTCATGAAGCGAATTATTTTTATCATACTTTCCATGTGTAAGTTACAATTCATGTACTTTGTATTATGTGGGAAACATTTAACCAGGCCGTTAATTACAAGTTGTAAACCGAGGCCTTTGCACAGAATGGTGGCCAATATAAAGTCAAACAGTCGTTAATCGATATTGACAAGGCGAGTATAAAAAATCTACCTCTAGCGAAGATTCCTGCTATTGGACAGAGAGATCCGCCATATTGGAACAAAATGGCGGATTCTCGATACAGTATTAAATACCGATAAACAGTTTGATGCTTGCTTATTATAGAAAATTACGTTATTACCTTATATACGTGTAGTTGGGCGAGAAATGAAGTGTAATATGCACCAAGGAAAAAGATTGCATATAAAAAATTTGTTTCGAAAATGTCGACTGAAGAACTTTTATGTTGAAACTTAGGCGTTTATATAAGGATAATATTAAAGTCAGTGTTATAGATATGGTTTGAAAAAATGTGAACTGAATGTCAATAGCTCAAGTTAATGCAGCAGGGGCCTTCCCTGTTTGTAATAGGGCACTTTTGTTTTTTTTTTTAAATCACAGAAATTCGTAACTGTCAAATTTACAGTGCCATCTGTTTTGTAGCCAAGCAGACACAGACTTATGAATGGACAAGTCGCGTCATTCTATTTCCGAGTGTTTTTTTATTTAACTATGTTTTCTTCGTATAATTGAATAATAAGCATCACTTTTGTTTCAGCACTGACAAATAATTCTTGGTTAAAAAGTAAAATGTCTTTATATATTTTTGCGCAAATTTTTGTATTATTTACAAGAAAACAATTAAATAGAAGAAACAATTTGCTGAGATAACGCCTTGGGTAGAGAAGATGGCATTTTCTTTTGTAGAATATGAATCTGGTCTGATATGTTAGGAAGTGTAAAAATGATATGACTAAATTGACGTAAGTTACAATATTATTAGAGCATTTACAGGGTGTTAGGTAATACAGGGATAGGCAATGTGGATATAACATGATATTTTGTCGTGCTCGCCTAAATGTTTTGCAGTGGAAACGCAAAAATGCATTTTGTATGTTTTTTTGTTGAGTTATATGTCACAGCCAACAATATACAATTATTTCGTGTGCTTAATTATTTTATAGTAAATTTATGTCAGGAACAGCAATGCAAATATTACGTACCAGATTTTGAAAAAATAATATTCCAACCAATTTTCACTCTATTCACAAGTTACACATAAAAGCTGCATTGAAATAAAAGAAATTCATTTGGTCATTGTCTTCTTTAGAAGCAAAATTTTTTAAAAGATTGTAAGGACAGATAAATCTTTGAACATTTTCTCAGTTTCTGTAAGTGTTGCCGTGAAAAGTTTTACACGATCAGACGGAATTAATCAACTACAGAACAAAAAGTATTAAATATGACGTGTATGTAATATTATGTAATAATATATAATAGTATGTAATCGTATTTTGGTCCTAGTTATCCCGCATGTAAATCTCATTTTTCTACGCAGCATTGTATTGTCATCTGTAACCTGTCTGTTGTACCATATTTTTCCACAGTATCTCATAAATGACATGATTCTCGGAAAAAAAAAAATAAATTGAATAAGAAATGTTCGTTTTGATTTTCTCTACAACTTTTTTTCTAAAATTTCACAATCTAAGATTATACTGCGAGATATCATAAAAGTACACAGCCATTGTGTGAAGTACCCTCACTTGTCACTCTTTAATAAAACTTGCATTTTTAAATTTCATGAAAATCCGTACAATGGTAGCAGAATTGTTCCATGAGAAGGGCGGATGAGCAGACAGTCAGACATGACGGAACTGACTGATATTTTACGCAAATTTTCGAACGCGCCTAAAACTAATAAGATATTGTGACTTGATATTGGTTGAGGACATTTCAGTGAAGTTGATAGGAATAACGATGAAACTTGATAATTAAGTCAAAAAAAAAGGGATGTTAAGTGACATAATTCCTACTGAAATCAAACAACCAATTTCATCAAAATGGTAAAAAAAAAGTCGGGATATTATGAGATGATAAGTAAAACCCGGATGGCCTTCGGGCTAAAGGCGTTTTAAAATTCTTTGTCAAGTTTAACAGACAACATAATTCAGTAAGTGTGATTTTTAATCACGGATTCTCTCATTATGTTTGGTTAAAACAAACACTGCGCTATATTAAATTTCTCACACGTAACTTGCAAGATTCACCCCTCTGTCACGTTTGTGCTTTTAGTGCATAAACAAATAACTTGTACTTACTACACGTGATGAATGTCTGTTAAACATTTCACAATCTTATTTCTGTGGTTTCTTACTTAATTTCATCGTTATATTAAATAAAGAGAGAAGGCGTACGTTGATACTGGATACTGTTAAAAATAGATCCGTTAAATATTGCTTTGTGTCCAATTACGTAATCCACACCAAATTTTAGTATTGCGCATTAAGAGTGACTTATTTTACTTACATCTCTGAGAACCAGTCTTTGTGCTATTTATAGTACAACACCAAACACACTAAAGTAAGGTGGCGTCCGGTGACATGTAGTTTGTACGTGCAAAGTATAATGAAGAAATTTTCAGGTGTTTAAAAATCATGAGGAACCCCCACTGCAAAAATTAACCAAATTAAATTTTTTTACAGAGAATATCCAGCTGTGTTTGTGAACTTAAAACAAACCGTTATAGTTCTATCAAATACAGCAAGGTTTTGTAATGGAACATGTTTCCGTCTGAAAAGCCTATCAACAGGCCAACATTACATAAACTTAACAATAAGGCCCAACACAGTGCTAATTATATTTATTATAGGGGATCCCACGCGATTTAAACATCTTATATTGATTTATTTTGTATTTGACATTCAGAGGACCGTTCATCATGATATATTCTTATAACAAAACCAAAGAGATGAACTAATTTCTTAGATTTATTTTTGGAATAGAACTCTACATGTTTCGGACATTACCACTGTTCATCATCAGGAGTCTAGCACTGTAGGCATAACAATAGATATGTGTCAAACAGGTTATGCTGACAGCCTGCTGCAAGTTACGATGACTGCTTGCTAGCAAGCAGTCAGCAAAACCTGTGTGACCTATACTTATTGCTGTGTGTACAGTGCTAGAATCCTGATGATGGACAGAGATACTGTCCGAAATATGTAGAGTCCTATTCCAAAAATAAATTTGAGGAATTAGTGCATCTAGTTGGTTTTATTACAAAAATTAATTTTTACTGTTGAACTTTTGTTAAGTCATATGTTAACCCAGACAACCAGCACAATCTGCACTATGTTACGTCTTATTTTAAATTTCTTGTAATAGTGGCCTGGTGATGGTTTTCTAGACCACAAAATGTACTCATTTCTGAATCAAAATGTTGTTGTGTTTGAAGGAATCATAACGATTTGTTTTACCTAAATTTCTGTACATAATAAAAATTACTGACTTCTCCAGATATCAATGTTTTATTTCATGAAATTTACGGAACGGATTATAACCGTTATGGACAAAATGTGCGCTGCTTGGTGCCAGAGTTTTATCAAATATTTTTCGCCAAAAAGCGCACCTACCAGCTGGCCTGATATTTTGGTGCGTGCTGGGATCAACGAGGTAGGCCTGTCTGCTGGGTTATATTTTTTACAGCGTTTAGATTTCCAACCTCTTGTTGTTTTGGAACGATACCATCTGTCTGAGAGACGGTCTGTCACATTAGCTTCATGCATTTAACTTTTCAAAACAAGAAAAAAATTGTGCTTGTCGGATCGTTCTTTCTCTGAGTAACCACAATCTTAGGCGTTCAGGGAGGACTCATAATTATTAGAAACATTTCATCATCAGCAACAACAGGGTATGGGCCAATTTCGTGTTTGTCCCTTCTTCACAGTTACTGATCTCTCCGTCTCCTTAGTAGCCCTGTATCTTTCAGAATGTATTCCTACACAGACTTGGGTATGAGTGTGTCGTTTATTCTTAGCAAATGTGTAAAGTTATTTATACAATTCACAAATATTTATTACATTCTTACGCGTATTGGACCGTACATCATCTTGATATTTGAATAAAGGTTGAGCAACTAGATGACACTTGCTTTATTATACATTGCTCAACATGTTTCAGGCGTTAATACGTCCATCTTCAGGAGCTAGCGAGTACTTGTTGTGTTGTGTAGGCTGACTTGAGGCGTGCTGGTGTTATGTAGCGGGATT
>Ga0123352_10005278_pt1 | contig 19378 bp, 18 predicted proteins | sample TergutLab28metaG_FD_89700 | JGI IMG/M metagenome (GOLD analysis project Ga0123352, IMG submission 89700) | Labiotermes labralis P1 segment gut microbial communities from Petit-Saut dam, French Guiana - Lab288 P1 | ecosystem: Host-associated > Arthropoda: Insects > Digestive system > Gut ... | reverse complement strand
TCCGAAACATGTTGAGCATAGAAGTGAAATAAAACTTAATAACTAGTGACATCAAGTTGGTCTCTTATTCTTCAACTATGTTACAACCTGTTTCTTCAGGCTGACATCATCAAATCTGACACCAAGAATGAGTAAGGAGTTAAGTTATATAGTATCTAGTACTAGTTCATGATCACCGTGTACTTAAAGTGCAAGAATTAAAAAATAAGAACCATTTAGGTACACATAAATTGGTGTTAAATGGCATGCCTGTTTTGATGTGATAGTGGTTGGTCTGTTATCAGGGAATGTACATGTGTATTAAGTTCTCTGTGTGCAATTCATAAAATTTAACCTTTAAGACGCCTAACGTCAACTATAGTTGACGTACTGCACCGCTAACCTCCGAAGTTGCATTTTATATATTTATTCAACAAATATAGGTACTGAATATTTTAAACATGGTGTATACTCTCCGTTTTTTCTCTCCAAAATGCAGTTTGTTTCTTAATTCTAACGTATTTGTTTCCTGTATTATTCACATTTTATGTACAGTGTGTGCTAAAATTGAAAAAATAATTCCAGCACCAAAAGGTTAACATTAGCTCTTACGGTACTGACTGCTGTGAAAATTTATAATTTGAGAACCTTTTCTGTTGACCCCTGATATTACTGTAAACTCATACGTATTTTGTTAAAATGTTTACAATTATTACCCCAGTGCCCAAAGTCTTTTTAATTTTTTATATCTTATTATTTTATATAGCTTTGCATTCAGAAGTTCTCAACTATACACACTCCAATCAAGCTCATAGAATCCTTCTGTAATCATTTATTTTAAAAATACTACATCCTTGTGTGCAACATGATTTATGACGGAACACATTTGCTTTGAATTTTATGCACATCCTATTTTGAGAATATTTTTCACATTTTAACCTATCATCATCGTTATTACCATCATGATGATGCAATGTGATAGCATAGTCCTGGGCCTGTGAACCATTTTGAAGGGCAAAATAAGGTCTTGGAGACTTCCATAAATTTTATTAATTATTGCATTATCATCATTAATACATATTATAATTTTATCATATAATTAAAGCTTAGTAAATTATTATATTTTTTTTGTAGTAAAGGCCTCTTCAAAGAAAGTGATAGGAATAAAATGTGGAAGTATCTGGGCCTGCTGCTACTAACTGTTTGAAAGGAATAACCCAATAAATAAAATGACATTGAATATTTTGTAATTATTATGTGTATGTTGTATCGTAAAAATTATTCCAGAGTGAGGTAAGCCATGATGTTTCTGAATGATCTTAAATGGAACAGATTTAGAAATTACATGTTGTTTGTAACCACAGTAGTAGGCCTACCTAACAAAAGAGACAACATTAATGATTTTGTGACAGTAACAAGTTGATACAAAATTTAAATAATTATTAATTTTTGTCATATTTATATTATTTTAAAGGTATATTTGCTTGTATTCATTTTGTTTTGCTAATAATGAATACAAAAAAGAGATTAAAATGGATACAAACATTGCGTGAAGCCTGTTTGAATAACTAATAATCTGTGATAATTTAAAATAGATAACTTAAAAGTAACAATAATTATAAATAATACTTTATAAACAGCAATAGAAATATCACTGTGACAGTTATGATCTTCTTCTTCTTCAGGCACTGAACTTCCGTTAATGGTTGAAAGTTGTGGCCTTCTCAACGACATCTTTCCATTTCCCTTAATCCTGGAGGCAGGTTATCGAATTTTTAACCTTCATTTGGCAAATGTCCATTTTGATGTTATCCTCCCATCGGTGCTTGGGTCTTCCTTGTGATCTTTTGGTTAGAGGATTCCATTTAAATATCTTGACTGTTCTGGTATCTGGCATTCTTTGTACGTGACCAAACCAGCTTAGTCTTTGAGCTTTAATATAATTGACTATATTTTTATGTTTTATCAGTTTATCTAATTCTTCCATAGTTTTAATCCTCCATATTTGATTTTCTTTCGTAGGCCCAAATATTCTTAAAATTTTCCTCTCAAGACCAGCAATTTCTGAATTGTAGTTTCTTTCAGCACCCAAGTTTCTGAGGCGTATGTCACTATTGGTCTAATGACAGTTCTGTATAATTTTAATTTCGAGCTCTTAGTGACTAATCTACTTTTAAAGAACTTTTGGTTTGCGTAGTATGCCTTTGTACCAAGAGCTGTCCTCTCTTTGACCTACTCTTCAATTGAGTTACTATCATTTTAATGGACCCTAGATATTTATATTGTTGAACTTGCTTTATATATGAGTTGTTAATCTTTAAGTTCTCAATCCTGATGTCTTTTTTTGTGCATTTTAAATACTTAGTTTTCTTCTCGTTGATTGTTAATCCAACTTCCATTGAGTTATTCTTTAGCTGTTGGAATGTATCAATTAGTCACTGGTGCATGCAATTATCAGTCCATCGTCTGCATAAGCCGTAAGTTGTCTAAGTCATGTGGAAATATTACATCTCAGGTCCAGTTTCTTTAGTACTGTGTTGATTACCAGAATTAATAATGTAGGAGAAAGTGGGTCACCTTGTTTTACTCCACTTCCCACTCTAAACTCCGATGTATAAGCATTGTTTACTTTTACCTTTGCTGTTGTGTGTTCCAGAGTTAGATTAACTAACCTTATTAATTTGGGGGGTATTTTATTCTGAGTTAAAGAGTCGCCTAACATTTTGTTCCTTTTAATAGAGTCAAAAGCATGTGTGTTATGAATATCAATATTATATTCATAGCATTTTTCAATAATTTGCCTTATCATGAAGGTATTGTCAGTTGTGGATCTATTAGGTCTGAATCCAGACTGATAGTCACCTAACTCAGTTTCTATAATATCTACCAGCTTCTGATTCAGAATTATTGCAAATATCTTATATGCAACATTTAACAATGTTATAGGTCTATAATTCATACAGTCCAATCTGTCTCCCTTCTTATACAGTGGGCAAATTATTCCTTCCTTCCATTGATTAGGCAATTGTTCTTTTTCCCAGATTATTAGTATAAGTTTATATATCCTTTGTTTCAAAGTTCTCCCACCTTGTTTGGTTAGCTGAGGAATTATATTATCGGTACCTCCTGCCTTGTTACTTTTCTGTTTATTAATTATTGAACATACCTCGTTATAAGACAGAGGTGATATTTCTACATCGGTCTGATTATCACTTGTTGTTGGCTGTATCCTGTGATTACTAGATGAATCATGTATGCCTAAGTTCAGGATTGTACAGAAGTAGTCTTTCCATCTGTTTAGAATTTGATTCATTTGAGTAATGACAATGTTGTTTTCATCTTAGCACATATGTGGGAGTCTTGTGTTCTGCTGTTTGAGTTTCTTAAGCTCACTAAAAATTTCCTTGATTCATTTCTCTTATTTCCCTTCAATTTGTCTGATTGTATTGTTAATCCATTCTTTTTTCTTTGATGCACACAGTCTATTTGCTTCGTTTCTTTTCTTGTGTTACCATTCTCTGCTTGCTCGAGTTCTATGCTGTAACCACTTTCTTCTAGCTTCATTCTTCCTCCTGATTGCTAACTGGCAGTCTTCATCCCACCATTCGTTCCTCCATTTCTTACTCTTCTTTTGGATTATTTCGTTTGCTGCTTCAGTTATTGCCATTTTGATCTGCTCCCATTCCTGTTCCACGTCCTGATGTTGTGTTTGCTTTGACAGTTTTGTGTAAAGGGCTCTTCTGTATTCCTGAAGCTTTATCAGATTCTTGAGGTTTGATCTATCCCACCTCCCAATACAGTCTCTATATTTCGTAAGGTATATTTTTGGAAGTTTTTGGTGTACTATTATCTATAGAAGATAGTGATCTAAATCTATATTCAGTCCTCTCATTCTGACGTCCTCGATGAGTTCTTGCTTCTCACTGTTGATCAATACATGATCTATTTGGTTTAGTGTCATTTGATCTGGAGCTAGCCATGTACATTTATGGATCTTCTTATGTTGAAAGTGAGTACTCATGACTTTTAGGTTATTTCCTAATGCAAACTCAAGTAACATCTCCCCGTTACTATTCGATAATTTGTGTAAGGTATACTTCCCACTGACTTCATTATATACATCTTCCTTCCCTAGTTTTGCATTTGCATCACCAAGAACTATAACAGTATCACTTTTAGGTGTTCTATCAAATATTGTTTGGAGATCATCATAAAACTTTTCTTTTTCTGCTTCCGTTTTGTCTTCTGTGGGAGCATAGATACTAATCAGAGTCAAGTTATTGTATTTGCTTTTGATTCGTATCTTACAGAGTCTCATTTATTGCTTCAAACCCTATGACATTGTTCATAATTCTCCCTAAAAGAATAAAGCCAGTACCAGCCTGACCTATTTGAGCTTTAGTTCCACTGTAATATAATGAGAAATCTTTTTTATTTATAAGTCCGATTCCAGACCTTCTTGTTTCTTGGATTGCAACTATTTCCAGTTGTATCTTGGCCAGTTCCTCAGCAAGTTCTTGCATTTTACCAGCTTTAAGTAGTGTTTTCATATTCCAAGTACCAATATGTAATTTGTTACTCATATTCCTTTGTGCACACTTTTGTCTGCATCCATTAAACCGTCCAGTTCCATTCCTTCATTGAGTGTCTTTAGCCTGAAAAGTTTCACATGGATGAGTAGCTGGCCCTTCGCTTAACCCCCAACCTGGAGGACCAGGTGATTTGTTTTCGAGGTTTTCTTCCTCTAGCCTTTACAGATCCCTCTGTCAACTGCAAGGCAACGGTACTGGTTTTGGTCTGCCCCGGGTATTTTATTTCCCCGGTACCCTCCATATCTACCGAGCGTTCCCCTATCCACCACCTGTGGAGGCACCCGATGGGAGACCAGTAACTCCACACAGGACAGTTATGATAAGTTATATTAAAAAAGGGAAAAGCAAATGAACATATTTTATTACTAGTGCAACTTTTGCAGTTACACCAAGGATGACAGGTGTTTTATGTCAAGTGTGTACTTGATTGTTTGAGAGCTATGCATGCAACACTTTCTTCTTCATTAATACTCATACTGACTTTCAGACATCAACTGCTGGACACCTTGAAATGTAAGACAAACACCAAATGAAGAAATTTTGAAGTGTGAAAAATTGTGTCTTAGGATCAAGGAAATCCAGTAGTTCAGTTAATAACTGTAAATATTTGTCACCTCAAAATTTTCACTTCTCTTTGAAGGCGCTTGTTATTGCCTTCTACATGTGTTTTTTCAAAAGGTATGAACTGTTCACTCACAAAACAATGTAGACAAAGTGTGAGCAGAAAAATCCAATGCTAGCCATTCAAGTGTTATTACAAAAACATTGCAACTACAGTTGTACTGGGAAGGTGATGCTCATCTGGTTCTCATTTGGACACTTAAATCTGCAGTTTATTGCAGGGATTGTAAAACGTTTTGTCCAATGTAACATTCACCCAGTCACTTCCAGTCTGGCACCCCAGTGATAAATATCCAGTCAGCACTGCACACCACTCCTGATTTGTGTAAAAATGATCCACATGTGGTATTATTTGGTAGCAGCAGTAATTCATAAACAGTCTCTATACAGTCAGGTATGTGTATATATACACATATTATGGTTGGGCAAAAGATACAAAGAAGAAATGGGACAGCAGTGAATGCCACATGCCACTTTGGGCATGCTTACCATAGGTTCGCAAGACTTGCCATAGGCTCAGACAAATGTGATGGCTGTATATATTTTTTAGCTGACCCTGTATTTGTTGTGCAGTTCAGAGTGGACATATATCGCTTCCACTGCTCTGAAACTGTTATCAAAATAGGGTGTATATAATATTAAAAACCAATATGTTTGGTTATACTGTAAATCTTAGTGCACACAAGGATAATGTTTTTTAAAGTACTGCTATACAAGGTGACCGAATGAGATTATGAAGTGTGCGTAATTGAGAAGCATCTAATGCTACATGGGGTAACATAATAAAATATTTTAAAAACAGAAAATAAATAAACTTTGTTTGCAGGTAAAATATATAAAATAGAAACTTATGCATCTTAGTAAAGTAAAGTAAGGTGTTCCTGTTACAGGCCCGGTGTGGCCCAGAGGATGGGTAGAGGTATAGCTCTACTCTTCCAAGACTGTGGCGCTAGAAGGGGGTGAGTGTTCAGCAGCACACCTCAGCCGCACTTTACCCCAAGGAAAGACCCGGTACCTATTTTGCAGGAGGTTGGGTGGGCCCCAGGGCTGGTCTGGACAGGCGGAAAATCTCATCCTCACTGGGATTTGATCCTGGACCGTCCAGCCCAAAGTCACTATACCGACTGAGCTACCCAGCCCACGCATCTTAGTAATGATTGTAAATATGTATTTTAACAGAATTATACAGTAATGTGAGTGATCAACAGAAAAGTTTCTGAACTTTTAAATTTTAATAGTAGTCAATTATATAAGAGCTAGTGTAAACTTCATTAATTTCATGTGCAAACTATTAATTCTGCATATAGAACTTGTATAAGTGTGTATGCCCTGTTGATAATCCTGCAAAACCAAAACATATCAAAATAAAATAGGGGTGCCATATACACCCATTGATGTATACCTAGATGATTTTTATTTTAGAAATTATTTTTTATAAGTATGATGTTAGATATAACCACATAAAACTTTGTTACAAAGTAGTTTATCAAATATGAATTGAATGCATATTTAGCAAAATGTCATGTGTAGGGTGTATGATGTTCCCATGCAGTCTTGGTTTCATTAAAACCATACAAAATCAAAGAAATGAGTATGAAGTCAGCTTTGTGGGGACAAAAGCATGTATACAACTTAAATTATATATAGTATAATCGTGTCATTGGGTTTGGTGTGCTTTCAATGTATACGTATTCTTAATGAGTAGTAGAAGATACTTAATTTGAATTAGGAATGTGCACCTCAGGAACTGGTACCTCTAACACAGATCGGTATCCCTCAGCTGTGTTCAAGTATTTTTTAAGTCAGGTGTGGCACAGAACAAAAAATGTTGTGGATTTGACAGCTGGCTTTAAGAATTTTAATAGAAGCTGGCCCACATGTTTGTCCGCATTGGTTCTCAAACCAACTACAAGGACACTTAAATGTGCAGTTTCAGATAACTTAACCATAAATGATGTACACTTGCTTGCCTTTCTGTAATTTTTAATTATAAAAATCAACAACCGAACTGAGAACAGGGTTTAGATGTGCATTGCCATTAACAGTTTTATTTTAATCATGGTGACTGCATGTAGATTTCATTTCAGCTGTGGGGCACAGTGTAAGCCTCCATGGATGTAGGTCTCGCTCCAACTGCGTGGCTTGTGTGGGTGTAGGTCTGACGCCTGCTCTGAAGTACTGCATAGCTACTGTGTATATAAGTCTCGCGCAGCTAAGCGACCACTGTGACCTCTGCTGTATGGCACTTCATAACCCCTGTGACTGTAGGTCTCACTCCAGCTGTGTGGTCGCTATGGATATAGATCTGATCAGCTGTGGGGCACTGTGTGACCACTGCAAATGTAAGTCACTTCAGCTGTTTATCCACTGTGGATTTAGGCCTCACTGTAGCTGTGTGGTGGTCACTGGCTGTAGGTCCCAGCTATGCTGCAAGGCACGCATGGCTGTTGTCTTTTTCCAACTTTGTGACCACTGTGGTTGTAGCTCTCACCTTAACTATGAGGTACAATGTGGTCGTTGTGTATGTGTCTCATTCCAACTGTGGATGTAGCATTCACCTGAGCTGAGCTCAGCTATCATGCACTACGTGGCCATTGTGGATTAAGGTCTCACTCAAACTGTGTGCCTACCATGGGTGTAGCTGACTGACCATAAGTGTGAGGCATAGTATAGTCATTCATCCTCATTGTGGACAATATGGATGTAGGCCTTATCCAAGCTGTAGTCAATGGATGTAGCTTTTGTTGTAGCTCTGAGGCACACTGTTGTTATTGGGCATGTAGGTTTCTTTTGTGCAAATTATGGACCTTCTGTATGAAATATCTGTTGCTGAAACTGCCTGTGTTGTCTGTACCTCTGCGACTGCGGATTTAATTCATGACTACATGTCCCGTTTTTTAAGAAGTGCCCTAGGAATTGTTCTGCATTTTGTCCATCTTTGTACTTGTGTTGTGCTGTAAATCCCAGTCTCTATCCATATTTCAGCCCAGTAATGTTCGCCTTGAACTATTTCAAAACCATGTTGCCATGGTTTCTGTTCTTGCCATCAAAACAGGATTGTTACTCCTCATTATTGAATGTCAAGCGTGTCTTTAAAATGCTACCAGATTCCAGCAGTGGGTACTGTGTAGTTTAATCCATGTTTTATCTGTTATGCCAATATACCAGATCTTGTTTGGATATCAGGCTTTCCTTTGCATTAACGAATAATTTTCATAAGGTTTCCTGTGTAAGTCTGAAATGTAAAAAATCCTCATTGGTGATGCCAAGTAAATGTACAACATTTTCATACCATGTTATCACTGAACTGTTCCTTATCTATTTACTTGCACTCTTAACTCTAGTAATTTATTAGTCATAAGGCAAACACTGATGGGGTTGTAAATACAATCTTCCGTGTTCTCAGGTGAACAAGCTGACTTTGTGAGAGGTTTAAGTTTTCTTTTTTGCTTAACATGTTACATAATTGAGCTTCACTGTATATAAAAATGGTTCTAATAAATTAATACTTGTTGGGATTTAGTTCAAAGTACATTTAGAAGCGCATATGTGGTCTAAAACTTCTCCATTTGAAGCATCATGTAATTGCCCTGATATTAGCTAATGTCTTACAAGGAGACATTCATACCTGTACACTGCTCATTCACTACATCAGTGTGATCTGGAACATTGGTGAATAGTAGATGGCTGATTAGCAATAAATATTTTTAAGTCTTACATATTCTATATAATAATATATAAATATTCTTGCCAGATGTTTATTTCATGTTGTCATTTATTTTTTTATCCTACGCTTATGCACCTGTTATATTTCTGTACAAACTTTGTGTATATGTTACCTTAATTTTTTGCTAAGCTACTTTAAATTAGTGCTACTTAACAAAGTAGATTTACCATTTGTGAAGTGGTGATTACTTCATGTGTCACTGTATTCAGCACTGGATCATTTAGAACTGCCACGATACTTGTAATGTTGCATTAGCTTGCACATCAGCTCAGAATGCTGCTAGTCTGCTTTTTGAATTAATTCCTAGAACGTTTTTTGTACATGACATCATGTGTAATGAAGAACAAAAATTGTTTTGTCATTGTGTAGTTAGAGCTCAGTTGAAACCTGATGGCACACAGTGACGCACGGTAGGGGAAGTGAAGGGGAAACATGCAAGTGGAGTGGATAGCCAGTAGTCTTGCACTGTACCCCAGAACATGGTGTATCCAGCATTACTACCATTACTACTGCTGATGCGCACACCTCGGCTGCCAGTAGTCAACTGAACTGACCCCCCGCCAATTTAACTGGACTCGTCCGTTTCGCTGAAAAACCAAATCTGGTTTCTGCGTGTGTGCCATCACGTTCCAAACGTGCTCTACAAGTTCTCTGTTTATGAATAGGCCTATAGTGAAATTTTAAATTTCATATGAAACTGCTGCTGTGCTGAACAGAGTTGATATCAGATATGAAAAAGAATTACAGATATAATGTATTATCTGAATACTGAATTGCAGAAAGAAAGGTTCAAGTTGTTCCTGTCCATGCCATGAAGGCATACAGGGGGAGTAAAGTATGGCTGCACTCAATCTTAACCTCAGCATTGAATGGAGGTGAGTGGTCAACATCATGCCCCAGCCACTTTATCCCCAGTACAGAACCTGGTACACATTGAATTGGAGCCTGGGTGGTTCCCAAGAGCCAGTCTGTATGTTTTGGAGAAAAAAAGCTCTTGTCGCTATTGGGTTTTGAACCCCAGGCTGTCCAGTCTCGAAGTTCAGATTCAAATTATACTGTACTTGAACTGGGAGTAAAAGCTAAATACATGTGTCTGCTAGACTATCTGTGCTAGTAGAGTTACTTAAAGTCATGGGATTTAACTGCATTGAGAAATGAAGCATTAGAAATTTTTGAGATACTCTAATTGCATATATGCTCCATACTTCCCCGTTTTATCTTTGAAACTGAAAATTGTTCCTGTACACTTGTATATTATGAATTAAAATTTTTTTATTTAGTCCCAAACTATTCTAACAGCAATATAACATGTTTTCTTCAATACTGGAACTTGCACATAGCAAAAAAAGTGAAAGAAGTATAAATATCATAATGTACCATCCATAAATTACAAAAATATGTACTGACCCAATACCTAATATGCCAGTTACATAGAGTGTTGAAAAGATAAATTAACTGATATTTAGAATGATGTATCACATTCATATTGTTCCCTACAAGAAATTATAATATGCCAAGGTATATAATTATTGGTCTGTTATGGTAGTCTCATGAACTGAAGACTGAAATGTAGTTTAAGAAATCAAGATTCAGCCCTCAGTGCACAGAGTTTTAGCAATAAATGTGAATGTATATCTCATTTTAGAGGAGTAAAATGTGACTTATTCACAAGAAGTTAAAGCTTTCCCTGTCAACAGAAATAATCCAGTGCTGTGATATAATACAGTTCAATTAATTGATAGCAGACTTGCAAAATTACATTTGAATAATCTGAAAAGCCCTCAAGTTATAGACATTATTGTTTATGTAGAATGTAGTTGTATGTTCAGGGCATTTTGTTATTTAGTGGGTGATGTTCCAGAAATACCATTTACACTTGTAAAACTGTAGATTTCATATTGAGATATGAAGCATGTATAAAATTAGGAATAAATTTCTGGTGTTAGTAAAATTTTAGTTGTAACTTGATGTGGCAAGGTGACTGAATTTTTAAAGATATCATATCTGTCAGCAGAAAATATGTAGTGGAACATGGGTTCCTGTATACCAGGCAGTTCTCATACTTTTTGTTAATATGCCAATAAATGGAATTTAACAATTTCAGAGTGCCACCATTTGTATTGAAATAAAAATGCCGAAATTGGAAAGAATGGCTGACATCAAGGATGTTATATTTTGCCAGCAATGCTGCATATTAGCAAATATATGTGGCATGTTTTATTTAAATATTAGAGGATAAAAAAAGTATACATCAAACACATCATTTATTGTATGGAGGCTACATGTTTCGACCCTATAAAGGGTCAAAACATGTAGCCTCCACACAATAAATGTTTGGCGTATACTGTTTGTATCTTTTAATGTTTAAACTCTTAACACATCGGGATGACTTCAATAAAAAAAAGGTTTTATTTACTTTTTTAAATTATCCTTTTTTTTTATTTTTATTAAGGCCACTGGTTGGCCTATCAGTAGTGGTGCACATACCACAGTTTGAGAAACTATGCCATATGTTATTTTGTGAGTGCATTCTTGCATGTGTACAGGACACAGGACGTGTTCTCCGTAATATTGCATTTTAGAATACGTGCTTGTGTTGGCCATGGTGAATATCAATAAGCATTATATTCTAATGAAAGCCATGAATTTTTCCTGCCCCTACTCCATCAGGAGGTTGCATGAGATTTAACACTTTAAAGGTGAAATATAATCTATTTTATGTAAGACCAGTGCATAGTGCACAATAAACATTCTCCACCTGTTATAAAAAACCGGATCACATAGTGATATATAAGGTAAAAGTTGCTGTTTTTTCCAAGATCTGTACAAAAACACATAACACAATGTGTGCACCATGCAGGATTTTTGAAGTGTTAAAAACCTGGTTGTATGTACAGTAACTGCTAGGATGTAAAAGGGTAATGTTTGAGCATAGTATGGTCATTGGATACTTCTGACAAAGTACATGTTACAGATATTCAGTTCTGGCTGTTACCTGAATGCGCATCTGTATATTCAGAATGTCATTAAAAAGGTGTTGTCACATGATAGTACTCTTAACTTTTGTCCAGTAGCTGAAATGTGCCCTGGTTAAGTTAAGCCGGCAATACTTGGACCAGGTTTAATAGCCTCTCCTGACCACATACTGCCAGTACACAGTACTGCCTGTAAAGTATTGCACTGTTAGATACCATTGATATAATACTACAGCCATTACCTTGAATTATTGTTGCCTTAAATGGTACAGAAAGTTGGGCTGCTGTTATAGTAGCTTTGTAGTGTGACATAACATTGCACGCTGTGGCATTACTTACACACACTTGAAAGGAATAAGGCAAAGGTGGGATATTTGAGGTAAATAATATAAAACAGTTTCAAAAAATAATGTAATAAACACTGATTCTGGTGTGGATGTATACAAGGCCTGGTACAAAATGTGATTCATTTTCTGGTCTTGGGGAAACTGAAAGTCAGCCACATTAAATGATATACTTGGTGGAGTTTCCAACCAACAAGTTAACTACAACATAAAACTTCTACTTCCATGCAGTCTATACCTTGTTGCCACAGGATGCCTGCACAGAAAAAAAAAATTATGGCCTGCATTGTGTGATGCCAAAATTAACTTTAACTGATGAAATTTTATCATAGGAATGACACAGAATTAAAGAAAACAATTATCCAAGGTCGGATCATCTGTGTATGGAGTGGCAGTTGCATCAGGTACTTTTCTTCAAATTATGAAGTTGAGCTGAACAAAATTAGAGAGATGGCACTAGTGTCTTCTGCAGCCCTGTAACTGTCATCATGTCATGAGTTAGGCCTCGATAGACTTGTTTCAACCTTGTCTAAGTCTCTTCAAAGGTCTTCCTAGTCATCTTCATCAATTTGGTCTATAATTCAGCATTATTTTTGGCATCCTGTTGTTCATGCTTGTTAATTGTAGCCAATTTGATTTGTATCGTCTTACTTTCTTGTCAATTGTCCTGAAACTAAAGAGCAGAAATTCTAAAGCTGAACAACTCATGAAGTCATTAATCTATGAGACTGCCAGTGTGTATTCTGAACTACATTTTTGTCAGTAACAAATGAGTTTATGTTGCTAATTGGAATTTTATAGACATACTTCTGTATCATTATACCATGAACTGGAGGAAGACTTCTGTTTTCATAAATAAGAACCATGAATGCTCAGAAGTCTATAGGCCAGTTCTTGTGAACACATCTGGTGAATACTTGCAAGGCAATCTTTATTTCTCCATAAATACAACAATATGTTTATTGTAATTCAGACATACCAAACACAGGTGTCAGTGGAAAGGGAACATAGTCACTTTATCTGCTTCTAGCAATTTAAATTACCCACCTCTGTAACATATATTAAAATGAAAAATATGTTGCTGATCATTTTAGGCTTTCAAAGGGGAGAAGTATGTACATTTAAGTTCAACTTCTTGTTTGCATTATCTGCTGTTCTGCATAAATTTCCTTCACTGTATGATGACAATAATAATTCATAATGGAAATTTCCTGAGAAGGTAGAACTGAATAAAGTGTATTACAAAAAGACATGACTGATCAAGTGGGCATCCCTGTTACTAGTACTGGTATAGTATCTGGTTGAATCAGTGACCTTGTATCTGCAGTCAACACACACCATGTAACAGTGGACAGTATCATTCATGTTCTTGCTGGGAGTCCACTTTTATATACTGTAACACATTTTATGTATGGGAATTGTTTATTTCAATATTCCACACTATACCTCAATTCATATAGCTATCTCGCACTTTCCAGCCTTCAAGATTGTATACAGAGGTATATAACCAACCATTCAAATTTAAAACAAATAGTAGTCTTGGTACATGCCATTCAGACATATGGAACAATGGAGGTACAGCACCACCCATTCTTAATCTCAGCTCTAGTTGAAGGCAAGTTATCATCTTCATCCTGCAGCTGCTTTATCCCTAAGGAAATCACCCCCAGCACCCTCTAAAAAGGAGGCTGGGTGGACGCCAGAGTCAGTTCAGACACTTTGGAGAAAGGTAAAATCTCTGCCCCTTTCAGTAATCAAACTGCAAGTCCTTGGCTGTCCAGTTCATATGCTAGTAATTACACAAAGTACTCAAAATGTATAATTTATTTGAAGTATGGAATACAATACTGACATCAAATTCAAGAGTTCAGAACAGTCAACCAATATAATGCTTACATGAAAAACTGCAAGAAAATAAACTCACATTCAGACATTTGCTGTTCATGCAGCAGTTATAAAGATTGCAGTCTTCTGGGATGTGACTGTTGTCTGATGAACAGGTATCAATGTTGCAGAGAAATATGTTGCTTACATACCCTAAATATGTAGGCAGCACATTCCTCCAGAACAGTGGTACTGATCTGCCAGGTTATGCACCACTGCATCCCAAAGACAGTAAACTTCAAACTATCTTGTTATACACAACACAATGAGACTTGTTCTTATTACATTCTGAGTGAAGTTTATCAGTATAGTGATACTATTTATGTATGTGATACCAGTTACGAATTTATACATATATAAGCAATAAAGTGTAAGAACTACCAACAAGCTGACACAAACAGTTCTTGCATATTTGTTATGTTGCCTCATGTATGTATGCTTGTAAGCAAATAATGAATCCCTATACAACCCTAAACTTTAAAGAAGTGACAAAGGTAAAATGTTTTCAAATCTGCAGACGTGTGGGGATTTTATTTGTATTTTCATTTCTTCAATGAGGGATGATGTGGGGAAAGAAGGTTATTTTCACATTATTTCAATTACAAAACTATCTGCAATTAATGTTAACATTTAGATATATTATTCTTCATGTACTCTGCCAGATTTTTGACATTAATAATACATCAGTAATTACTGTCTTCTGACATCACTTCAAAACAGTGCTCATTTGTGGCAGTCTCCCTGTATACACCAACAGCATCTGTTCACTGGTAGTAGAGCTCGAGATTCATACCATCATGAATTTCATCTGTTCATAGTTAAGGGAAGTAGATACAAACTAATGGGCAAATGGAAGACAAAAATACAATTTTCTGTATAGAATATAATCCCTATAAACTTTCCATTATTGATACTTTTCTTGGTTTATGCCACTGTTAGTAGCAGACATAACAATGAATGATAGGACAAGTGCTAAACTCAAAAGACATAGAGGGAATTGGTGAGGGCTTATTTTATGAAATATTATCCTTCCATTTCCCTGGATGGAGAAGAAAACAATGAAAATCCTGAATGGGCAGCTTGTTCCTGGGCCAATATTGGAACATACAACCTCCCAAACACAAAGAAGGACCTGATGTTTATTGGACCATGCATCATTGTGATAACTGAAGAATAAAAAACCAACTAGATGCCACTTATTATTTAAGAAGTACAATAAATAGAACCCATAAGAAGTACAATAAATAATAAGTGGCATCTAGTTGGTTTTTTATTCTTCACAAAGAAGGACAACTACCCACTTGACCACAACGCCTGATTAAACATGCCTGAGTATGCTTTTTTACAAGTTAACACAGAAACCAATTTTCAGGCAATGGTGTACCACAGCAATGAATTTTTATGAGAACACTACCCTAAGTGTTCATCAAACATGTAGAGAACAAGTGATTATGCCAAACTGAATAAAACATGACTCAGTATGTAGTCTGTACACTAGTTCATATGCGTGAATTGGAAAACGGTGGACACCGTGTACACTGTATTCTGGAAAATCTGTGAAGTTCAAACTGTAGTGAATAGTGTGTTTCACCATGCACAAGACACAAAATTAGCCCATTTCATAAAGAAATCCTGCTAATGTGTTTCTCCAAATTCCAGACGTGTTCAAATCTAGTTCAATTCTGTAATTTTATGTATGGTTTATTTATTCGTGCTATCAGTATCTCAAGACCACATGGCTGGGCTATGAAATGAATAATGGCTCGGAAAGATATGGAAGTGGCTATAATCTAATTAGTAGTACCATCCTGCTATCTGCCTACAGATATTTATGGAAACCATAATATACCGCAGGACAGTCACAATCCCTTGCAAGATTCAAACTGAGAACCTCACAAATTAATTCCTATATACTTAAAAATAAGTCAGCCACCTTGGTCAATATTCTGCAGCTTGGTTGTTCATGTATTACCAGAGGGGAGCAAGACATGCTAAGCATGCCTGCTACTGACCCACCAGTATCAAGGGTTATTTTGTCACAAAGGTTTGTAGTCCATGTGTTCCCCTAACAGCATAGAATCTAATTCTAATACAATAATTATGTGTGTGTGGTATTCTAAACCCATGTCTGTTCTATTTATCTGGTTTAATCATTCGCAGCATTTTGTGGTGTGAATTTTCGTTTGGTCCTTCAATTCCTACACAGTTGTTTTGTTGGTTGTTCTACAAACTAACAAGTGTGAAAGGTAAAGGTAAACTTTTCTATGTAAAGGCCATAATGGCAAACATGAGCAGCAAAGGTACAGTTCCACTACTTCTTATCCTCAACACTAAAAGGGACACAAGTGGTCAGTCTCACATCCTGGCCACCTAACCCCTGAAATAGCACCCCCTGATAGCCACTGAAGAGGAGTGTGCATGGACCATAAGTGCCTGTCTAAGCATTTTGAAGAGAGAAATCTCTTGCTCCTGCCAAGATCCAAGCCCTGGATCATACAGCCCATAGCATATTCACTATATGACTATGCTAACCCCGCTCCCTTTCACCAAGTGTTAACAATTTTGCATCATTTTGTGTGTGAATACATTCTGAAGGGCATACGTCCCTACATGATATACCAAAAATATGGTGCATCAAAAGACATTAGATTAAATGCAACTTGACAACACACTGGAACTGCCTATGAACACAATATACAAAGTCATGCAATACAGATAGATATGTACTTTAGTGATCCAATTTTATGATTTTGTTTTGATTGTAAAGTACCATGGGCCCAATAAAAAAAACGGGTACATCAACCATTTGTATAATAAAACGTAATGGTTTTGTACTTGTTACGGCGGTGCATTCAGCTGACATGGTCGTAATATATCCTAAACAGCAAAACAGTTCTCATTCTCTAGTTACAAATGTATTAGTAAGGCACGTGACTATTTCGGTTCAATCAGCATACAATGTGAAGTAAAGGATACAATCCTGAAGCTTAATATGGTCCTTGAAAATGGTATACCATTTTTTAAGGACAATCTTCTCCCATCTCGTTCCCGTTTGGGCGGCGATTAATTTCTTCAGGTCTCCAATCGTATCATCTGGGTTACATTTCACACGAACTTTCTTCCCCAAACGATCGTTGCAAGTTACCTCAAGCATCGTTTCTTCTAACCACCCAGAAAGCGCCTAGAAAATTCGATTGTTACTAAGCACTTGTATACACATTAACATCCTTTTGGTCCACAAGTGTACCAGTTGGTGTCATAAAGCAGCTTTACTGCGACACATTTTACACAGATAACTCAATAATATTCCAAAGCCGGCCATTACACAACTGACATACATGTAATTGTTTCACACAACTTTGAATTTACTCACGTGACCTCAGAAGAATATGAAAGTAGGTACTAAAATTAATATGTGTTTAGCATCACGAAATTTTAAAGGACTTGACTTCATTCACACACACGATCACGTTTCTCCCAACATACACATACCTCTTCTACTGTCACAACCGTGAATTCGCATGAAAGCGTATAACGCACATTCCCAGTGGCACCAACATAAAGAGCTCCGAAGCTTTTTATCACATATTTTGTGCATAAACTAAATGAAAAATGAACCCGAATAACAATGCACAACAAATGTCAAATAAGCATGTCACACAGACAGCATGAAAGTGAGAATTTTACATGCAGGCATTCAAATCCTTTCAGGACAACAATGTGTGATATTGTATCGACTGATAACTACTATCACAATAGAGCTTTCGTAAGTGTAAAATTCCATTCTCTTACCATCGACAGGAAGTTATTTAATTATATAAGGACTTATGTTGCACAAAAGTTCATATACAAAACTAATTTACTTTGAATTTCTATAAAATAGTTACTTGATAGACTGTATGTTGCGGAAGTTATTCTTTTGTCATACTCCACATCATTCATCACCATTCCGTACAATCTGTAGAGTTGTTAGTGATATGGCTATATCGCGGGAATTGTTAGCAAAAGCGGAAGATCTAACAGATCAGGTAATAATAAATTGGCGTAGAAAAATGCAGTGAACATTTCCTTGTCACTGACATCGTTGTTAATCAATATGTGTGTGTGAGAGAGCAGAAAAGTGCATTTTATGTCACGTCATTTGCTCTACTTAAGTGACGTGTGCTTTATGGGGAACTAATTAAACATTTTTTTACCTTTAGGTATTAAGACATGGAAAATATGTTCTGCCAACAATAGCGAGATTGTGTCTGATTTCAACATTCCTTGAAGATGGTATCCGAATGTGGGTTCAATGGTCTGAGCAACGAGAATATATGGACATGTCTTGGGGATGCGGCAAGTTTCTGGCCACCGTTTTTGTTTTGGTTAATTTGGTTGGACAGCTTGGCGGTTGTGTTATGGTTATAGGCAGGTTTCGAGTTGCAATTGCTTGTGGAGTTTTGTTCTTCATTGTTGTTCTGCAGGTGAGTTTATATGAATAAAGTAGTGGAGGACTGCAGCAACTTCAGCAGTAGAGAAAGCACCTGTAAATTAAAGAAATTAGGGAAGATCATGAGGGACTTGTATTGAAAGGACTACATTAAGACGTGGTCTGTCTTGATGACCTTTGAACAAAAATAAATAACAAAGATAGAGAAGTGAATAACAGCTAACAGCAAGAGTGGGATAGAAAGAAATGGCAAAAGGAAAATATATGCTTATGTCTTCACCAAAATGCAGAGCCAAATCATAATATGTAGCTTCATATGTTGCATATTTCATGCATTAATTAGATGCATAAAATGTATTAAAAGACCAAAAAGTGTATCTGTTTTTATGGAATTAATAGTATTGCATAGTGGTAACTAACATGTTTTGGCATCTCATGTGGCCATCTTTAGGGTGGTGAGGACAAGAGTGCAAATATAATTAAAATGTTTCAGAATCGCTCCACAGTTTAAAAATCATATAGGTTTTGGTTAAAATTCACAGTTGAATAATAAAATAGCGATGAGTGTAAAATATCAGAAGTTAAAAATTGTTGTTGGAGGTATGGTTGTGTGGAGTGATGTACATTGTATTATATTGTATTTATTCTCCTCTAGTAAATCTTTGTAGATACAGAGCAAGTCAATATGTACACAGTATGCATGGCATTTGTCATACAAATTACAAATTTATCCTTAACTAGGAACATACAATTTTCTCTTAAATTTTAATAGGTACATTAATTTATCAATACCTTTTCTAGTATTATAAATTAGTCTTGCATGA
>Ga0123352_10005277_pt1 | contig 19379 bp, 20 predicted proteins | sample TergutLab28metaG_FD_89700 | JGI IMG/M metagenome (GOLD analysis project Ga0123352, IMG submission 89700) | Labiotermes labralis P1 segment gut microbial communities from Petit-Saut dam, French Guiana - Lab288 P1 | ecosystem: Host-associated > Arthropoda: Insects > Digestive system > Gut ... | reverse complement strand
TGTAATTTTTTTCCTTCACCAGCATAAATTTCTAAATTCAAGATATAGCCTGAGGTGCTTTCAGTGACCATACGAACAAGTAATCCATACTTTATAAGTTTCCCCGGGTTATATGTTCGTATATGAAGCATACCCCTCCAAGGAATCATTGCTTCATCTAAGGAAAGTTGTTGATTTGGCTTATGAATAGTCTGAAATCTTTCAAGGAAAAAAATCCAATAAGGGTTGAATTTTGAAAAGCCTGTCTGTTGATTGTTGCAGAAGTTCATTGTTATTGAAATGTAAACACCACCAAATTTGTTCAAATCTATTATGGCTCATAAGTTTCCTGAAAATAGGAGTATCTAAAAATGGATCTGTAGACCAATAATCCTTTAGTTTATCTTTCCTGACTTGCCCCATTAGAATAATTATTGAAAAAAATTTTTTAATTTGTGCTGCAGTGACATCTGATCATTTCAACCCCTTAGAACCAGTAACATACTTTTCCTGATTTTGTAAGTAATATAGATTCATTTCCTCACACAACAAATCAAAGAATGTGTCTCCAAGAAAGAGTCCTGTTACTTGTGATACTTTCGTCAGGTCAGAGGGAATTTGTTTCACCCCTGGGTTTCCGGTAAATGGCCCTAAATTTGGTGTTTTATCTGTTTTTACCCATGTGGAAACCGCCGAATCTAGTGTTTCATCATCATCATCACCTTCGTTTGCACATTGTTCACTGTCACTGTAACTCGGTAAAGGGTGCACAATTTTGTTTTGCCTATTTCCAATGACAGAAGAGTCACTGTCATTTTTACTGTCACTATCAGCGTCTTCAGGAACATAAGATAATGTGTCTGCCAACAATTCCGCTGATATTTCATCTTCTGTAAGATATTTTTTGTCATGGGTGTAAAGTGGTTGAAGTCTGAAAACTGACTAAATGCAGTGCAGAGCAACAGAGGAAAATAAAGAGCTGTTTGTTCTCTATATTTATCACAGATCATTACTTTGGAGTGAGGTCACATTTCTATAAACATCCATCAGCAGGACCATTCAGAGAAAGGCTGCATGTATTGCGTAATTAAAGTGTATAGTGCATGGAAACCAAACGTGTGTTAAAAACGCAGATGTGTGTCATCCGTCTTGCACAGTTGTAATGTATAGATGCAAATCTGCGTCACCCGTCCACAATATATTAAGAGACATGCTTGATAACAATATCTTTCATCAGTGACCTCTGCATTCACCACTGAGGCATCCAAACAAGACAAACATTTGTGTAAACAAAATGGCAGAAGAACAGGATGAAAGTACTTGATGAGTTGCTTACAACATTTCCCAGACAAGCTTTTAAGAATTTCAAACTGTGTAAACTTAAGTGAAACTTGCTTGCAAGCACAGCACATCACTTAGAGCATTTATTTTGTAAGTTAAAGGTAAGAACAACAAGAGACGCAACATATGTATAAACGTAACATTGAGGCGCATTTGTGTAACCATTGTTGCTGTGAAAAAGCAATAAATATTTCATATTCTGAGCACATGTCTGTAGCCTTGGGTACCCAGGATGCAAAGTGCATGCACTCTACAGCCATTATGTGGCCTGTTTGGTTCTACCATATTTTTCCACATTATCTCATACAGGGACATTTTTCAAAAAAACTTATTGAACATTAAATGTGTTTTGATTTCCTCTACAAATTTTGTCTGAAACATTTCTCATTTTAACAGGAATTAAGTGAGATATTATCTTAAATGTACATAGGTTTCCATGTAAAATACTCATTATTCTTGTCAGATTTTAATAATACTTGAATGTTCCTGACAGACTTTTGAAAAATACTTAAATATCAAATTTTCATGAAAATCTGTCCAGTGGGAGCTGAGTTGTCCCATGTGGATGGACAGACTGACAGACATTACAAACCTAATAGTCGCTTTTTTCAATTTTGCAAATGTACGTAATAAGCACACTAACAAGCAGTGATGAGAAATACAGTTTGCTGTTACAAGCAGGAAGAACAGCTCACAATTTCTCAGCTATGAAGCAGGGTTTACTGGGGAAAGTTTTGATAGACTTACAGGGTATCATACAATTAAAACTTTGCACTTTACCTCTTTCTGCAATAGAACTTCTTTCAGATGCTGAATTACTTCCAGCATATGAGGTATCATCTTTACACAATTTCCTACTAAAAGCAACACCACCCAGTGTACCCACAGAAAGTCTCTCAGACTTTGACAAGGGCATTCGATCCAACATAAACTGAAAATAGAGATTCATCAAGGCTCACAAGTTTTATCATACGTAATATCACCAGAAGCATCAAGCATAAAACAAAGAACATACTGTATTATTAAACCACCCACAGTTCTTACATTTACAAAAAAAGCAGCACTAAAACCGGGAAAATGTGTTACAATACATTGTACATGGACATATTTAGTGGCACAATCTACACAACAGGAGATAAGGATCTTCAGAGTATTCTTCCAAATGTGTTAGCTACAGCTGATTAATTAACAGTAACTTCTGTGAAAAATTTAAATTTGTATTCCATCAAATCCCTACACCTCATAAAAATTTTGTTAGAGGACTTCAGCACAAAACCAGGGAGGAAACACATTTTCAAACATCAAGTTATATGAAGTTTTAAATGACAATGGGGTTGGAGTAGTAAATTTTGCCACTTCTATAAATGTGACAATATTATGAAGTTTACATGTGACAGGTCTCATTCATTTTGAGTCTCTTGTGTGTGTGTGTGTGTTTTTTTTTAAAGTCTGATCACAAAACCTTAGTTTCACCAACACCAGAGAAAGGTTGGCTTTCAAATAAGTGCTACCAAATTTCTATAGGTATTTCCATTCACTTACAACTTCAGTTCAAAAAAGACTCATATATACAGAGCAGTTTAATAAGATGGTAACATTTTCTCATTATTATAATGAAATAACTGGTGAACATCATATATATCAATTGTTATGAAAGTCTCGTTTGTTTGGAATCAGTAGGACAAAACATTTTGCACTTTTTCCAACAGGGAAGATCCTGATACAAAAATCAAGACCCTAAAAGAAAAGGTGTGCTGTGTTTTGCTGTTTGTGAAAACCAACCCTACAAGATCCGAGGTTCTTACAGTTGTGATTCTAAGATTTTGGTCTTCTGCGACATGTGCCATATTGTTAGGTAAGTAGTTTCCTACATTTTGAAGTATCACAGTGCCTTCATATTCAGGTCAACTAGTCCAAAAAGCTCTTGGACTGTATGATCTGAAGATGAAGTTACCATGAACCTTCAAAACTTTGCCAACTACTCTCCAGATACCATGTCACATCCCTGAAGACTCAAGGTTAAATCTGTAGCAGTAAGTGGAAATGTTACCTTCTACTTGAATTACCCAATATAGATATATGAGATAGGTAAACTGAAAGCCACTCAGTGTTGTTGTGGCAGTGTAAATGGCACAATTGCAGAATTTACTTGAACACACTGGCAGACATTTGTGTAGAACAGCACTATCGATGGGATAAGCAGCCAGTACGAATGACATTACAGCACAGCTTAAATGTGGCATACCAGATGATGAATCTATCCCAACAAGACCAAAGGCACATCTAGGGACCCATACTTCTGGACTTAAAACAACACAAAGACAAAGTAAATGAAAACCATTACTGTAAAACACTTCAAAAGCTGCTATGATCAACAACCTTCAAGTTTACATCACTGACATCATCATCCTGCTGCATGAGTGTGTCCATTTGTATGTAGCCCACGGGGCTCAGGTGCAACTAAATGCCATGCCAGAGGAGGTATTCACACATCCTGAACACAGCCCAGGCTCATCTATATAAACATTTTGCATTTTTAGACCATTAAAGTGAGCCCTAAAAAGTCACACATGCATGATGAATGATGATATGCACAAGAGTGTGGTCCTATGATTTAGGAGGCAGCCGCCAAACGAATTTGTTGCAGAAAGAATATGCAAACATGTGTCCCAATGAGACTTATCTCTAAATGTCTCTGGTAACTTTTTCTAACTTTTGCAGTACCTTCACCAGTATTTTCAAATGAGTTTCAGTTCTACGTTTACCATACACTCTCTTTCATTCATGTACACATGGGTGCACGTGCACAATATGCACCCTAATATGCCCAATCATGTTGACCAGTGGACCTATATGATGACACTGCAGATGAATATGTATAATGATATACCTTGCTAGTTGTTGTGCTATCATGCAGATGGCAGGCTGTATGAGTACGGTACTGAGGATGAAAACTCAGTGGATTTCCTTCTAGACTTAACCAGTTGAGGGCAGACAACTGAAGAAGTGGAATGAGTGCACCATGTTCTGACAAGGAATTGCATGATAAATCTAGTTCCACCAAACACTCCAGTGCAACCAGGCCTGTAAGCATCCAAAGTCACAGCAACAAGGCAATAACCAAATTGTATGCAATGGTCATCTCTATTCATCTATTTTAACATATTATTTTCATCTAGACCAGTGGTTCCCAAAATATGTTCCACAGATCCGCTGGGAAATGTGGATACATTTCTGTAATGGTTATTTTGAATTTAAGGCTTTTGTGACCGTGCATCATGAATGTAAGGTAAAGAGAAAATCTTCAGATTAGTTGCATCTTGTTGGTTTCTCTCTTTACCTTGGACTATTTTGAAGTTTTTATTCTTTAACTAAAAGAATAATTATTTGTTAAAAAGAATCATGGATCTTCTTTAATTGGTGATATGTTCATTGCAGAGAATTGTTAGGATCTCTAATTAAGAAACCCCCTGTACCCATGAAGCAAGCATCAGTCAGTTTAATTAAGGTCAAATAATGCAATACATATGTATGCTACTGGTATGTGTCTGTAGCTATATGAAATCAGTTCTGTGATACAAGTTTTTAATTTTGGATAACCATCATCTGGACACTCTATATTTACATGAGTATGGATGTGGTTATTTTTCAAAGCCAAATGGTGTCTGTAAGCAAAAAAGTTTGGGAAACACTGACCTACAATAAATAATAAAAATTATTAAACTACCCCCTCTCTGCTAGTCATATGATTCATGGAGAAGTGTCTTTCTTGAGAAGCTAGCAATTAGTCAGTTAATCTCCTCCTCTCCCCCATACATGTCACACACCCTGCCAATCTTGCTTATCTTTATTTGAGTTTCTGAGAGAAGTACAAATCATGAAGCTCCTCATCATAAAATCTGCTCCAGTCCTATGTTACTTTATCTCTCTCAGGCCCAAGTATCCTCTTTATCACCTATTTTCAAACATCCTTGGCCAACATTCCTCCCTCAATGTTCTCTAGCTCACAGAAAACGTAAGTGGTAGTAATTCACAATGAAGAGGAATTTACCTGACAAATCCTCGATGTAATTGTTCTTTACAACTAAAACTTGCAGTTTTCTACAGGCATCTTTATTAATAACAGGAACAGATTCAAGGAGATTATAGCTCATGTTCAAATATTTCAGGTTTGGCAGACACTCTATGGCTCCAACCTCAGAAATCCTGTTATGACTAAGATCTAGGATTTGTAGCCATGGAGCAAATTCTAGCGATCGATCCAACAAATCTAGTCCATTGTAGCTAAACACAGCTTCTCTTAGGTCACTCCACACAAATCCTGAACTGTGATCGGCTCCACAGTCTAAAAGCAGGTCTTCTAATCTTTGGATACATCGAATGCAAACTACAGATTGCAACTGTGCTCGCACACTCTGAATCCCATGCAACAAATGCACTGGAACTTTTCTTAGCTCAAGATACTTGAGGTTCCTGAATTTACGTATGCCTAATGTATCCTTATCAGAGTCATCTGACGCTGCACTGTTACAAACTTTCAATCCAACTACCTTCTGCACAAAGTCATGGAGAAACTGAATATCATTAACAATGTCGCCATCTGTACTGTTAGTGTTGACGACATGAAATGAATTACTGCACCCTTCATCACTGTCAACAATGACAGTGAATGCCTCATTAAGACTTCGTAATAAAGCTACGGTCAAAGAAAGCTTACTCTGACCGTTCAGCACTCTATCTCCATTCTCACGCAGCAATGATGCCAGACCCAAAATACCATTCATATCCATGTCTTATCATGATGAACGGTTAATACTTTATGCAAAAAAAAAAAAACTATCAGTTCCAAATCCGTTCTAGAATTATTACTGAAGTTAATACACACTCATAACGTCGATAGCCAAAACACATATTCAATCCACGCTAATTTACATCGAATTTATCATTTCCTTTTCACTTTCACACCAAACAATATTTGAGGCCACACCACACTTATGTGACTTGAAATTCTTCCCCCATAAAAGCTTCATTTTTGTAGAGTAAAACGTTTCTATCAAGGCTTGCACCTTCGAAGGCACTGTACTGCACTCCTGTGGGTATAAAGATCCATACATATCACTTCAGTTTCCACCTTGAACGAACAAGGATTTTGGTATAACTTAAAACTAACATAAATTCAACAAAAATATTAGTCACTCGCGATTCCTTGAAGTCACGTACTCTTCAGACTGCCAACTAGCCTCGCACACCCAAACACCCACCACCCATCTATCTACGCAATCAGCTGATTGTCAATCGTAAAAAAACATTACTCACTCCGAGGGTGCGTGACGCACAATCACAGATTATCTAGTATATTGGTCACGAATATCACAGATGAACCATGAATAGCGGGAAGAAAAATTGCCGTTTAACCATCATACATCACCCACTACTTTAGTGTCATTTGGAATTTTAACTTACGTCTTTCCTAATGGAAGAAAAAGTCCAGGCTAATTAAACTATACAGTCACAACCACAATATTACAATTGGTGACGGATTACAGATATATAATGTTGTGCAGTCGAAGGCAGCGTTTATGTTCGTAATCTTTGCACCATGGAGTGGCGAGTGGCTGTGACTGATAAACCTTTATTTGTGGCAGCACTGCTGCCGGGTCACCTGGTCAACATGGCACGGACAACACCTTGAGAACGACGTATCTCGAACAACACCGTGGGAGCATCGAAACCGAACAACTTGAGGAAGTGTGATGACTCCTAGATGATCCGTGGATAAAACCATGGATAAGTAGACGGAATACCGCCGCGTAGTTGACGGTAAATTGAGTATCACAGCGTAAGCCACTGCTACTATCAAATATGTAAAATAAGTAATGACAGCGACTTAAGCATAAAATAAAAGTAATTAAATTAAAACGGATTCTAAACCAGAAGCATACAAATAACTGACTTATTTCAAAAAATTGAGCAAAAGTAGATGGATTCATTCTTTCGAATAAAACTTTTATGTACGGCTTTAGGGTTAAAAGCGTATGAAATTCAACACGGGAATTTAAAATGAAAAAAAAAACCCTGTGTGTCAGCGGCGACATTAGGCTTTCAAGGTACTGACAGATTATACACATCCATCGCTCGATCGCTGGCAGAGAGACTTGTAACCTGTATAGATTCTCTGTGACTGGGAGCACCGTGGGCCGATGAACGCGAAGTACATAACCTCTTATGGTTTTTAAAACATTTGCTAGAGTGCAGCATTCGAATTATGCAATAGTTTTCATTCATTTACGATCTGTGGTTGTTCCCTTTACTACTTTCACATCCATTCACTTTGCTGTAGGCACATGCTGTGCCAACGAGCCAAATTGTAGGTTAGCTTTTGTTGTTGGAAGCTGGGGTCTTATGTGTGGTACTAGCCTTGCGCTGTTGTAATTTCTATTAGAGTTCTTGGTTAGGAAATTTTATAATATTCAGTATCATGAACAAGGTGTACTACGTACTCTTATTTGCCACAATTATTTGTATTCTACACTGTAAAAAGTTCCAGGATAAAGATAAGCCTGCGTGGGCGAAAAAGGATATTCGTGATTATAATGATGCAGATGTAGAACGGTTACTTGAACAGTGGGAGGTAAATCTCTTATACCGTATTTAAAATATAAGGGCATGACACAAACGTGATAAAGCAGTATGTCAGCTTTTTTTGTAATGTTTTATAGGAAGATGATGAACCCTTGGAAGACGACGAGTTGCCAGAACATCTGCGTCCACAACCACAAATCGACTTCAGTAAGGTAAGTCCCCATGACTGTAAACATGCGTATTCTCCCACGTGCAAAATCATACCATGTACAGTTCACTTTTAAGTCATTTTGCAGCTAGGTTTATCTATGGGTTTCTTATTATGCTGTAGGAACTGTGTACTGAATTACTGTGGTGTCAGGAAAATTGTGTGGTAGATGATAGAATATGGGACACCCTTCTATTAAAATACAAGACTGTTTGGCATTTCACTTGTTAATGATTTTCAAATACTGTAATTTTTACTACAGAATGAAAATTTTTGAGTGAAAGAATATAAGGCAGACATCCAAAGGTTATATATGTTCATTATCAGTAATTTGTAAATGCAGACCTAGACACAAGTAGGTTAACAGTTTCATGTTGGTCATCATACATGTGTACAATGTGTAATATTTTGGTTTTCACCATGGTAATGTATTAGGTGTTGATCATATCTGTAACAACCCCATGTAGTTTTATTGGTGGATACCAACATTTCAGTGGTGCTTCCATTTTTAGGATTGAAGTGAGTGGGTTGCTAACAGACCAACAAGAAAAGTTAAAGCCATTATTCCCTACTATTTATGTAGCTGGAATGTGTAAGTGGTGCCTTAGCAAACTTTAACGGGAGTTGTGCTTATGCTGCGAGGTTGGTTATCTTGGCTAAAAGCCTTGATGTGTTCATACTAAGAAATGCTGCAACCGGCAGGTTGCAGCTCCCCGATTCCTTTTAGAAGAACTTTGGTTGGAGATATGATTGTCAGGGGCTGAACCAAGAAAGGTTAAGTTCTGAAGGCCTCCACTGTTAGGGAGTGGCAGGCAATGGTGGATCACAAATATGTGACAATGTTTAAGACAGAGAAGTTTCTTGTAATGGCCAGATATCAAATATTTGCTGTGGACATTCATTTGTCCAAAGATTTGTTCACTGTACTGGAGTTTTCTTGCATCCAGAACTAAGGTTCTCCAAATATCCTTGTCTCTATAATTCTCTTTTGTCAGTACATGGTGAGTCATATGCCATCTTTCTCCATCCATCCATCTTTCTTTCAGTCTTCCCTTCCTTCTTGTTCCCTCTGGTGCCTATTCTACAGTTCTCCATGGCAATCTGTTTCTTAGAATTCTCATTATGTACCCAAACCATCATAGGCATTTTTCTTATGTTCTAATATATCCTTCCCTACATTCACAGTTGTTCTAGTGGTGTCATTTTAAACCTGTTTTTGGTTTGTGCATTACTGTGAAATTGAACCAGAAGTGTACGTAATATATCAAGTTTCCTCATTCTGATTACTGCTTCAGATGTTTTACTCTACTTTGAGAAGTCTATTGAGTGATTTTTAATTTCATATTGTACATTCAACAGGATAATACTATAATACGGTGAAACCTTCTTAGACATAACCTGGACAGAACAGAATCCTGCCTTTAGCAGAAGAATTTTATAGTTCCCAGATGTTCTGTAAGAAACATTATGAATTATACAGTTATAGAATATAAACCAACAAAATGCACAGTTCCTAAATTAATATTTTAATTTTCAATTTTTTAAATGTCTTTACGTGTTTTGAATCTTCAGGAAGATGGTTTTGTATACAGTTATGGTATGGTACATTTTATACGCATCAGTATATGCAGTCTAGTAAGCAGAATGGAAAATGTCTAATCCAGAAAAAGAAAGCAAGTACAAGACTTCAACAGGATATATTCATGTTTTCATTTAATTTTGTTCAGTACTGTACTCTCAGCAGGACCATACCCTTCCATCATCTGTTGTTTATCAGCAGTGACAGGTACTGTTAGGAAGTGTAGCTAGACCAGAACAAGAGTGGGGGGAAGGTTTGGACAAAAGATTGCCGAAGTTTGGGAGCTGAACAAGAGAGTAAATGAACTGTGTATAGCATCAGTTCAGAATACATTCCTTTACTGACAATAACCCAATGCCATAAGAGATTTCAGGCTTACACCACAGTGTAGTTGAGGATTTCACTCTTCTGGGATGTTAAGCAGTTTAACATCCTGAAGGGCAAAGGCCTAAACTGAATGCCACTTTAAAGTGACAATTTTTTTGGGTGTAGTAGTCACAGGCAGAAACATGCTGGGGGAATCCAAACCCTGAACCTCACTTTTTGCAAACAAAACAGCATAATTCCTTAAATGCTTCCATGTCCCAACCCAAACAGTAATATCAGACTTGCTGAAAGTCTGCCCCCCATAGAAAATGATATCCATGCAATTTAAGGTAACATATAAAGAGTTTCTTACACTTTCATTTAGCTGTAGTCATGGTCTACAAAGAAAATAGTAGTGCTTGATCTCAACACAAACATAAAAAAGAATGAAGTGAGAGGAAAATAGAAGCTGACAGGAAGACAATTTGTGGCAAAGTTTAAAGTTGGGAAAAACTCTCTAAGTGTATGACATATTAAAAGCCACGAAAGAAATAAAACACCAGTGGCTAGATGGTAGTAATGGTTCAATGAAATGAAAACTAAGGAAAACTGGAAAGCAATAAGATTGTGTGGGAGTGGTTTGCTAAGCGTGTGAGCCAGAAATCTTCCCATATCTAGAAGAGTGATATGGGGGGGGAGGGGGGAAGTGACCATCAAGGCATCTGGTGGATACCTAGGAAGTGTTTCAGAAAGACATCAAATTGTATTTAATGGATCCTGTGATGAGTCTAGCAATGTTTGTGAAGAAACTGTAACAGACCAGTCTGCTGAACTTCAATCTGTATGAAATGAAACTTGCCTGCAACAGCAGCAGTAGCAGCAGTGGTGATGACAACAGTTACAACATAAAACCAAAAGACTGGCCCATTGTTGTGCAGTTATAAGCAGGTTTCACTGTATTACAGCACTGAAGAGCCCCAATAAAATCCGGCCTTGCAGAAGTGTAATTAAACATGACAAAAAAAAATATCCACTCTGCCTGTTATACCTACTAAAATATGACACATATTTGATTCTGATGTGGTACAACACCCTGGGCCATACCATGGCTCAGACAGTTCATTACCGGCCTCTTTAAATGAAGGCCCAGGTTCATTTCCAGGCCAGTCTTTGTTGAATTTGTGGTTCACAAAGTGGCACTGGGACATGTTTACCTAAAAGTTCTTCAGTTCTCACCTGTCACTATCATTCTACCAATGCTCCATGCTCATTCATTCATCAATGATGCTATATAATTCCAAGAAGTGATAGTGTAGTTAAATAATGCACTTAAAAACCAGACAATGAAAGTACATGTCATATTCAAAATAATAATTTCAGCATGTGAAATGCATCCAGCACTGCCTGCATTAATGAAAAATGGGGGACACTACTTTATTTAGGATTTTTTTATTGACTGATGATGATCACACCTGATGTAACATTTTGCTTAATTTGTCAACTGAATGTTTCTATATGGGGGTTTTTAAGTTATGTCAGCAGCTTGTGAAAGCAAGCTAGCTTAGACATGTTCAGGTCTTACAACAGACTTATGGAGTATCATATAACAAAAATCTTGTACATCAGTGACGATATGGGCCTGTACCCAGAACATCAAGGACAGAGCACAGCCATGAAAATGCCTGTTGCACCATTTTAGGTAGCAGTATGTTGGAAACTATTTGTTATGATATTGCCTCCTTTCCCCATTTTTATGTTGTTGAAGTAAATTCAGATACAATGGATACTGGGTCTTTCACAGGGGTAAAGCATAGAACTGACCACCCACCCACCCCTTCTAGTGCCCTGTTGCATCAGGGTGGTAGCTGTACCCCCACCTCCCCTCTGTGCCTGGGGTAACCTTTTATTTAATTCAGAACCACAATATGTTAATATCAACAAGACTGAATTTTCCTTATACAATCCTTTAGCTATAAGAGTACACTGTCTTGATGACTTCCTGATTATGTGAATTATGTTTCAGATAGATATGACTAAACCAGAGAATCTGTTAAAATTAACAAAGAAAGGACGTACACTAATGATGTTTGTAAGTGTTGATGGAAATCCTTCAAGGGAAGAAACAGAAGAAATTACAAAGTTATGGCAAAGCAGCTTGTGGAATAATCATATTCAAGCAGAAAGGTTAGGCACAAGTCATTTAGGTGACAAGTATGACTACTATGTAGGTCTGAAAACCTTCACTCTTTCTACTGTAGACCTATACTGAAATGGTCATGCAAAAATGGATGACAGGAACTTGACAAATTTGACTTCTTATATCTGTATTTTTAATATGTAAGCATTCTTTATAATTCAAATTGTGCAACATGTTTACACCTCAGACATGGATGTAAATTTCATAATGTCATTCATGTGGAAGACTGTGCACTATAATGAACTTTGTTTTGCTGAATTTTTTCAGGTACATGGTGTCAGATGATAGATCCCTATTTATGTTCAAAGATGGATCTCAGGCATGGGATGCAAAAGATTTCCTTATTGAGCAAGAAAGATGTAAAGAAGTAGTACTAGAAAATAAATCATACTTTGGTAAACATACAAAAAAGGTAAGAATATAGGTTGTTATGCTGCTGAATACTATGTGTATTACACATTAATTCTTTACACATTTGAATCTAACTAAATGTTTCAGTTCAAAGCAGGACAAGAAGCTGATAAAAGTAACAAGAAGACAACAGATGAGCTGTAAGGAGAGAATAGTGTACTGATGAACAATGAATAATTTTTGTTTGTATGGCGAAGAATGAATATGTGACTTTGTGTAAGAGGAACATACAGGTGTAAAATAATACCTGCTAAGGTAGTGAGTTTTTACATGAAGTTGTGAACACAGATCATTTGTATTTAGTGTTTATTTTGTTTTGTCCTTTTGTGAAGTTATTAAATGTACTGAATTTACTTACTTGTGCTTTTTGCACAGATAATGAAATGAAACAAAAATGGTGGTTAGAAACCACCTTTAATAAAAACAATAAAGACCTTTACTTTCTTGAAAAGATGAATTTCAGTTTTGTTTTTCATCTTGGCTGATTGCTGTAACTTCTCGCCTGATTTCTTTCACAACACGTGCCAAAGCCTCTGGATTCACTCCATTTTCACATAACTGAATGCAGATAGTCAGTGTCTCTGGATCCAGCCCTGTATTGAGAAGCTTTGAAATTTCCAGCAAGATGTTAAATGCCTCCCGTGCTTCAGGCACTTGACTATTTGCAGAATCAGCCATTCTATGTTCTGCTGGCATTGTTCATCTGGAAACTGAAAAATTTTATGCTACGCACATTTTGTCATACCGTTACACTTTCAGTATAATACATTCTGTAACATCTTTTGAAATAACGTCCAAGTCATAGCATCAAAAAACACAAACTAGTTAAATGTAACTGAAAGGACTGAACTTGCGTCTATACAAAATTTATAGCTACACTAGGAGGCTAACCACATACACGCCAGGGAAGATTCGAGGGTTACTTGTCAAAATTAAAACTATTCTAACCTCCCTAATTCTTAGCACTGCAATTGGGCTCAGGATTACTAGTACAACTTGCCAACACTGTGTAAGCAATCACACATTCAATTACTTTTGATTAAACCGCTTATAAGTAGCGTTTCGTAAGTGTTCAATTTTTACTCAGTTTTCGAAACACGCGAAAATATAGTTTCGGAATAAGTACGTACCAAAGCCTCTGTGATGGCGAACGGATACCTTATGCTTATTTATGCCCCGTAAAACAAACAAATGTTTCAGAACCGGTACTTCGCGCTTGAAAAATTATCTTATTTACCTCACCGAACATTCACATACAGATTACCACAGATTAATACCTCATTTTACCAATTCGCAGCCTTCCAACCTTCGTATTCGTCACCCGCATATATTACACGGATCACATACGGATAGCACTTATCAACACAGGTTACAGGCTGACCAACGTGATTTTACTGCCATACATGAGCGGTACGGTCTACAAACTTGCTGGTGACAAACAGCGAGCTCATTTCCGTGGCCTTCAACATATATGCACGAAAACAGTGATCACATGTGATTGAGTCAGCTGACTGCAAAGTTGGGATTCAGTGGTGTTTCAGTAGAACGACCTGTTGTTAAGAAAAATTTTGAGCTAGTGAAATATGACACTTCATTCTGCAATAAAGGGGAAACTCGTGTCTGTTATTGGTGATGAAGTAGGTCTACATATAATACTAGTTGGCAAACAAAACTGGTGGATACATGCATACGTACATTCCATGGATCCATAAGTCTGTCACAAGCCATACACTTACATAAAAATATTCACAGCTTTCAAGTATATAAAACAATCATCCACAGCAAAGGACACCTTCAATTTACTTAATGAAATATTAGATGCATTAAATTCTAAGAAAGTGGTAGGTGGCATTTTTTGCGACCTGGAAAAAGCTTTTGATTTTGTTAACCATGATATATCATTATTTAAACTCAAATTCTGCGGAATGAGAGGACCTTTTTATAAGTTATTAAAATCTGATCTTACAAATAGATATCACAGAGTCATAATAGGAGGCAGGTCTTCATCTTACAGTATGGCTATGTCTGACATGTTATTGTGTTGGGACAATTAAGCCTTTTATGTGTTAAGAAAACCTAATGTCATTATATTATTTCTTCTTTCATTCCCTGATGATGTATGGAATAATCTTCTGGGCCTTTCCTACTCATAGTATCTATGGCTTTCGACTGCAGACAAGAGTAATTAGAATTATTACTGATTCCAGACCTAGAGACTCTTGTAGACATTTGTTTAAACAATTGGGAATTCTGCTATTAATATCACAATAAATTTTTTCCCTTCTGTTGTTTGTTGTAAATAATAGAGCTTTATTCCAAATGAATTCTGAAGTACATAATATTAATACTAAGTATGGTTTTAATTTTCATCGTCCAAATGCTCATATGACAGCGTATAAAAATGGGGCCTATTATACTGGTATCAAGATTTTCAACTGCCTTCCTACTCATATAAAAAATTTATCTCATAATGCTAATCAATTTAAATTAGCTCTGAGGAACTTTCTTCATCATCATTCATTTTGTACTTTAGAGGAATACTTTAATACCAGCAGTAATCTTTGGACGTAGATGATAGTCAAGCACATAGTTTTAATAAAAACTTACAGTTTTTTTATTTTTATATCTTTTAACTACTGGAAATATATTTTTAGTATACAAGTACATTTTTTTGTGTTGAATAATTCTGTTCATTATAGAATGTATATATTTTGTAATCATTACATGTCACTCAGTGTTTTTTATAAGAAAAATTCTATATCCTGTAGGTTAATTGACCATGTATGGATTAACAGAATGTGTAATAAATCAATCAGTCAGTCTTATAAGCCATTTTTAGTCCATCTGTGCACATTAAAAGTTTATCTACGGAGTAAAAGGAGCGTGTATTTATGTATCTTTTTAGTGTTATTTTAAATTTTGCTTTTTCATTCTTAAGATTTATAAGCCTACTTGGTAAAGTGTTGAATATTCTGATACCAAGTTAGAAGGGACTCTTCTGAAAACAAGATAGGTTGGCAATTGGTCTATGAAAATGGTCCTTATACACTGTTTCAGTACTGTGGACTGATGAATTTGTCTGAAAATTCTCTTGGTTGTCAACAAGGAAATTCATCAATGACAATATATATTGGCATCGAGCAGGTAAAATCTGTAGTTTTTTTTAAAAAGACTTCTACAAGGGGTATGCACCAACCATAATTCTGATAATTTTCTTTTGTAAAGTTAATATCCTTCTGCTATTTGAAGAATGTCCCCCCAAAATTATACCATACTGCATTATAGAGTGGAAATATGCAAAATGAATTGACTTAGGTGTGATAATGTTGCTGATATGGAACATTGATCGAAGTGTGTAACATGCTGCACTTAATCTGGTAATCATTTGATCAAGATGGTCCTTCCAATTTAGATGGCTATCAAGTTGTAAGCCAAGAAATTTTGTATACACTGTTTGTTTTATGTACTTACAAAGTTGCTGCAGCCAACTGGCTGTGAACAGTGTTCAAATGTATGGGTATTCAGAAAATGGATATTCTCTTATAATTGTAATGTTGTTCACTTTGCACCAGACTTCATGGCATGATGCATAATGGTTCACATCAACACAATAGTATCTTGTCTAGCCTAAGGTTTGGAGTAGCTTATTCCAGATACACACCTGGTGTAGATATCAGGATAACTCTCATTTAAAGCAAAATTAGATATGCTTGTTGAGGGTGCATGTCTCATGTGCTTGTTCTGCGAAGTTGATTGTGTGACTTGATGTTATATCGATGTGGTGACTCATATTGATGTCTGTGGGTACCAGATTTGCTGAGTGACTGAACTAATGAATCAGTTTGGGGGTTCTGTCACATATAATTTTTAATATATATGTTTTACTGGTCTGAAGATCCCCAGAAGTTTTTAAAGACCAAAGAGGCCAAGAAACGGAGGGATTTGAAAGGTACTATGGTGCATCATCTACTGTAATGTGTTTTGTGTAGGTGTGGGGTTGCAGAGTGGCATGTGTCAGTGGGAATCAAAAACTGTTACTCTGCATCACCCCCTCCCTCCCTTCCACACACACACAAACACACACATGAAAGTAAGTTTTAGTTAATTTATTGTGCAAGAGTCATGCTGCTTTGCAGCCAAAAAAATTGTATCAATTAACAATATGTATTTTACTTGAATCTTGACATAATTCACTTGCCAAGTCTCACACAAAGCTGCATACATATCATTATTTTACTTGTCATTGATAGCCCTTTATTTTTCTGTGAAGTGGCCAGCATATTACTGGAGCACTGATTTTAAATTTTCTGTATTTTTAAAGACAGTACTCTGGTCACCATATTTGCCTTAAATGTGCCTAGAGATGTAAAAAAGGATTGACTGTGGTTTACTTCACATTGAAGTGCCCACTTTGAGGAGTAATTTTGTTTACTACCACTGTTTAAATTTTGCAGCAGTTGTGAAATATATATAGACTTCTCCTAATAGCCCCTTCTCATTTTGTTGTTTTTCAGAGTCTAAAAATGGGAAACATCTCTTGTTTGTTTCATGAACCATTTTCTAAAATCCACACCTCCTTAGCCTGCCATTGAACCAGCTGCACATAGAATAACTTAGTTTATAGACATCTCTCACTAACCATTTTTTATATAGTGTTGCATCAATGGCTAATTGGTCATGTGGGCCCCCTGCAGTTCTCTGTTCTCACATTTTGTTTCCCTGAGGGAGCGCAACAGAATTGCTGTGTGGAAGATGGACATAAACAAGAAATTATGATACCAAACTTAACATACATATCCTTACGGTTAAGAAATAACTGAAGAAGGTAGTCACTGCACTATTTTATGCTGAAACCTGGTTATAAATATTGACACAAAAACTTGTGATCAGGAAAGTACTGTGATTTGAGTCCCTTTTTGTACCAATCACTTTGAGATCTGTTCTGTCAGAAATATAAGCACTTACTATATTCCAGTATAAGAATAAATGTAAATGAACCTGTTCATCACCTTTGACAATAAGATAAACCAGAGACTGACCCAGCAGACTGCTACAACTAAGTACCTGATGAATCATGTCAACAGTATTGAACAGTCTGCAATCTTAGTAGAAGAGCATACTTCGCCATATTCCGTCACAGATTTCTGTATGTGGAGTGTGTTTAGGAACTAAAATATAGCGTGAAAATAAATTTATAAAGAATCGTAAATGAAGCTGTGTAAAATGGATGACTGGTTCAAAACTTCAAACAGAAGTGGAAGGAATCTTTCTTAACCATATGATTTTTATTTGAACTTTTTGGCCTACAAAATGTATGAAAGACAAGGCATAAAATGAAACAGTGGAGTAGTGGGCATTTAAATGGAACATTTCTGGTCATGTGAGAGCATGTTGCATTTAAATTCTGTGTGCCTAAGGTTAAGAATATTAAATCATGGCATGGAGGAAACATTTACACATCATATTTTAATATGCATATGTCTCATTCATTTCTAGGATACATGTGTGGGCTTTCTTCTGGGTGGAGTTGGAGAGATAAATAAAAACAGACATCCAAATTTTATGGTAGTTGATAAGAGTAAGTAACACATCCACAAAATGTCCCTGTGACTTTGTACATGAGAGTCATTGAGATGCTGTATAAACAATCCTGTATAGGCACAAAATGTCCAAGAAATTAAAAATGTAAGATTTAAATGGTAATAAATTGGTTTTTCCACATACTGGGCCAGTAACAGAATAATTAAAATATCAGCTTGAGATTGTGGACAATGCAGGTAACTAATATATTACTGAAGTCACAGAAGGCTGACATTCACATTTGCTGTATTTAGCCAAATATAAGGAGGGCATTATTTCCTAACTGATTGTCCACAGAGGGAGTGTCACCTTTTAGTTGCATATTATGTTAAATAATGTCAGGTAAAGTTCATCCTATGACCTGCCATGAAGGCACAGAAAAGAAGTGGAGGTATAGCTCTTCTCTTTCTTAAACCTCATTGCTAGATGGGGTGGGTGGTTAACACCAGGCCCCAGCCACTTTACCCCCAGGAATGACCTTGTATAGGAGGCTTGGTGGCCCCCAGGGCTGGTATGGATGGGTGCAGAAAATCTTGTCCCCACTGAGATTTGTTCTCAGACTGCCAACTCATAGCGAGTTGTTATACTGATTATACCATCCTGATCCACACATTCTGTCAGATATTTACCTAAAAACTGAAAAGTTTATACTAGTGAAAATATGGCATGTTTTCCAATGCATTTTTTGTTCTAATTCAGTTAATATATTTCACCAGTGAGAATTAATTGGGACTAAGATCACATATATAGAAGGGATGGGCATTAAGGAGTTAAATAATGTACAATTTTTCTGATGTTTTAGTTTTTAAAGTTACACAAGTCTTGTGGTTGAAATGTCAAACATCCATATGTCCACAACCATTCTACAACATCTGGTGTTTTAGCATATAACCCAGGTTTCTCTAAAGCTGACTGTAATGAAGGCATACTGGCCTTAACTATAATGCCACTGGATGATGAATTTGGAATGAATTGATATATAACCAATGAAGAAGAATTTTCTTAGTTTATTTGGAGAAAGTTGTGACTGATGAGAAATGGTGAGAAAAGATCACTGTTAAAGTATTACAAAGTGATGCCTCCATTCTCCTCCCCCCCCCCCCCCCCCCCCCCCCCCCCCGGCCAAATTTTTTGCACCTGTCCCGACCTCTCAAAAAAAATTTTATAAAAAAAAAAATAACCAATTCTTTTCTTTA
>Ga0123352_10005275_pt1 | contig 19381 bp, 8 predicted proteins | sample TergutLab28metaG_FD_89700 | JGI IMG/M metagenome (GOLD analysis project Ga0123352, IMG submission 89700) | Labiotermes labralis P1 segment gut microbial communities from Petit-Saut dam, French Guiana - Lab288 P1 | ecosystem: Host-associated > Arthropoda: Insects > Digestive system > Gut ... | reverse complement strand
TCACAAGCCTCCGCCACCTGTCTATCCAGCGCCAGCCCAATCCAGACCATATACCCACATTCCACCTCCTGGAGATACATCCTAATATTATCCACCCAACTATGCCTAGGTCTCCCCAGTGGCCTCTTTCCCTCCGGTTTCCCCACCAAGACCCTATACACCCCCCTTTCCTCACCTATACGCGCCACATGCCCAGCCCATCTCATTCTTCTAGATTTTATCACCCGCACAATATTGGGTTAGGAGTACAAATCATTTAGTTCCTCGTTATGCAATCTCCTCCATTCCCTCTTACCTCGTCCCTCCTAGGTCCAAATATTCTCCTCAACACCATGTTCTCAAACACCCTCAGCTTCCTTTCTTCCCGCAATGTCAGCGACCACGTTTCACACCCATACAAAACAACAGTTGTCCCTCTACTTAATCAAAACGCAGGGAATGAAGAATTATAGAGGACATTGTGGAATACTTCCATGTGTTGTAAATGTCGACACCAAACAGAAATGGGTGTGGGGTCAGTTTTACATCCCGGCTGTATTGTCCAGTACCCAGTGACAGGTAGGATGGTTGAGCCTCAGAGCCTACTTAAGTAACGTGAAGAATAAAAAAATCTGTACCGCGTTCAGGAAACGAACTCCAAATTCCCGGGCTTCCAGTCCGTATCCCACTCATTATATTGACTGATGCAGATGCTTCTATAATTTTTCGACTACAACCGCTTATTTTTTAAATTATGGAATACATTAAGAAGAATGAAAGTAGTCACAATTTTAAGGCCAAATATTTTATACTTTTGACTTGGCCAGAATGGTATAGAGGCCCAGAAAGTCTAAATATTAAGAAAGCAAACATTTTGCACATAATGGGGATTCATGCCTTTTGAACGTCCCTTATCAGCAAGTACCGATTATTTCCTTGTGAAGCATTAACCGGGTCGCCTTCATAAACCACACGGACTCTGTTCTTTGTGATGTAGGATTGGAATTTATAAGTTAGGTGAAGGTCAGTCGTCGTAAATTAATATTCATAACACCTAATTGATTTCTTCGGCATTAATAAAAAATTGCTTTTCTGCTCTTTTGTAGCTCTATTTCAAAATAGAACTGTCAATTTATAAATAGCTGCTTAACCGATTTAATCAACTGTCTTAACTACCCAAATAATAAAGTGATAATAGTTACTGGCCATCCAAGCAATATATTCTTATACTAGAAACCGGAAGCGCATCGTCTTCCCACAAGCCCTCACCTTGGCATAATGCTGAATGAATTAAATATTTAAAGTTTATATTCCCCAAAATATGTTTATAATATTAACTGTCGTGTAGCCTACTTAATCATAAACGAATGTTTAGAATTTTTATTAAAAGACAATTAGATGCTTGTAATAATTCAACTTGGAATCCAAGTTCAAACCAATAGCGTAAATATCTGTGAAGCCTTACCATTCGTTTGTCTTGTGTACTTTAATTTATAGATGAGACATTAAGAATTGAGACTCAAGGCACTGGTTTGCCGTTTATTTTTGATACGGTTTCGGTGCAGCCTCCACGTAAGGACGCCATGGTGTTGTCGAAAGGTTCATGGCGGTCACCATAAATTCAGCGTAGAACGAACACAATAAGAACGCAGATTTTCCACGCAATTTGATGCTGAAAATTCCAGCTATATGACTCTTGCGTTTCCTCCACCCTCCACTGCGTGGTCTCTTCGTCTGGCTTCACACTGGTTAAGGGGGTCACGTTCCGAGGTCGTGTTCTGTTCTATACTCTCACCCTGTGGCAAGGGTGTCCAAGGTTTCCAAATCGAGTCGTAATTCAGAAACAGTAAGTCTCATGCTACAAATTAGCAAAAAATAATGTGCGAAAGATGGGAACTGGTTCAAGATGCCTATAGAGGTGTGGCTGCCTACTCGGATTACGATATGATGTTACGTCCCAAAATAATCTAATCTTACTATTCATCAACGTGAGAACACAAAATTTTGCAGCTCGTTATGACTTCCATAATTTGAACTATTGTAACGAACATGTACAAATTTTGACGTTTTGCTGACCGTGCATCCCAGTATATCTATCTCAGTAATTAACCAACTTGATGCACAAAATTTTTGTACATCAATTTGGTTAATTACTGAGATAAATGTACAAATTTGTTGAAGGTTTAGTATATCCTTTTACAGTTTGAAGAATTATAATAATCTTGGTTAAAATTTGGAAGATATTCCGTAGATGTATTTATGTAGACTTGAAAAGGGTCATTTTATGAGGAATGTTATACAATTATAATTAAATTGTGCCAATTTATTTTGTAATAAAAAAATGTTACATTTATCTGTATAATATATAGTCAAATGAAACATGGGTATATATCAATATCGATCTATCAAATTCAAATTGGATACTTTTTAAAATTTCATCTAATATACTAATGTGGAGGATTATCACTCTCGTCGAAGTTCCTGCAGTAAAGTTAAATTAAATGAATTACATAGATCGAGGATTATGAAATTAACAGGCTATTGTTCTGTTTCTTCTCACAGCGAAGAGTGTTACAGTGGGTTAGAAATATCTGTTCGGAGGTTGATATCTGGGATGTTAAAATAATGTTCGCCACAGAAATGAAAATAAATGCATTAAAAGTGGTTAATCACTTAATTCAGTTCGGCAACGGGTATGATACAGTTAGTTACTGTTCATTATGAGGAGTGACGTGAATGGTTTTTAGTTAAACATATTATTGTTTGTTGCTGGTGCCTTGAATGTCCGAGCAGAAAAACAAAAATTCGTGTTCTCAGTTCACATTTTGGACACCATTTGTCTTATGTCAAAGCTTAAGATGAGTGTTCTCCCCCCCCCCCCTTCAACTTGCCCGTCCACGTTTCCCCACCTGCAGCGAATGAGGTAAAAATATTATCCGACCACACGTAGAACAGATGCATTACGGTACGTAAAAATAGCATAAACCTTTACCCGTCTTATTTTCGTTGTTACGCCGTGCATGTTGTTGAGTTATTCAATTATTATACCAACTACTGCACATATATAAAATTTAACACATTAAAACATTAAAAACGCTCCCGACATATTTCGGTCCTAGGACCATCATCAGGGAGCCGTATCGTCCTTGCTAAAGTTACACTATAAAAAATCACCTTCTTGTAATTTCGCTGTACCAGTTGGGTATTGTGGTAACATGCCGTGTTGTGTAATGTTATGTTGCGAAGAGTGCCCTGCTACGGATGTGTATTCTGTGCTTCGTTGCGTGATACAGTATCACGCAACGAAGCACAGAACGCACATCCGTAGCAGGGCACTCTTCGCAACATAACATTACACAACACGGCATGTTACCACAATACCCAACTGGTACAGCGAAATTAATGTGACTTTTTATAGCGTAACTGTAGCAAGGACGATACGGCTCCCTGATGATGGTTCTAGGACCGAAACATGTCGGAGCGTTTTTAATGTTTTAATGTGTAAAATTTTATAAACGTTATATATGTGCAGTAGTTGGTGTAATAATTGAGTAACTTTACCCGTCTGTGTCTCAAAGATTCGGCATCAGAAGTAAATGTCTAATTCCATGCACGATTATTTCCTATTGCACTAACATACGTATGGCTGTAGCTTATTTTGGTTCACAATTGCTTTCAACCGCACCAAATCCAAACAGTAACTTAAATTTTATATTTTTTTCTACGTTGAATTACAAATAACAAGGCCAGTGGGAGGGGTAAACCGGTGGTGCAGTTGGTTGAGGCACTGTGCTACAAGCCGGAATGTTGCGGTTTCGATTCCTGATTGGGTTTTTGGGATTTTAATTTACTTACTCTTTCCGGTCGCCCTATGACCTTGGCATCCACTCACCTCTAACAGAAATAAATACCAAGGATATATAGTGGGGATAAAGGCGGCCGGTGCGTATGGCTAGCAACCTCACCACCATAATGTACCGAATGTCTAGAAATTCTTCAAGGCTCAAATTTCTCGACCTTTAAGGAATTCTCTAGGCCTGTAATGGGATTGCTTCACTTTGAAGGGTAATAGGACCATAATTATGTAATGAAATTATGTAAAAGTTTTTGGCTGATTAAAGGTTTAGATTTCGTTTGTGACTGGATTGCCAGGTTTAGCGTTCAGTACTGTGTGTATGTGTGTGCTCTGTGTGACAACTGTAAGAAACAGTGATTATTTCACTAAATATTAACCGATTATTCTTTCTGATAGAAACGCGCTTTATTCTCTGTGAAATGGGAACTGCTTCTGTATATACAATGAGGAATGATTTTTGCTTTCTAAATGCTAAGCAGATTTCTTTCCCATGCTTCAGTTCCATGTGTAACGGGGGAAAGTTTTACAAATGAAAACATTGAATCTAAAAATTCTTTTGACGTAAAGAATAAAACAAACTGGTAATATTTGAAAGAGGTGGAAGAAGAGAAATAGACAGTAGAGCAAAAGAAGATGAGACGACGCGGAGTGAAAACAGAAAGTAAAAAGAAAGGATATGGGGTGCATAAAGAGTAATGAGAGGTGGGATAATGAGGAAGAGAAATAGAAAATTTACTAGGAGAAAAAGGGAGGGACAAAGACGAGTAAAGATGAGATACAACAAGAAATGAATTAGATGAAAAGGGAATAGGAGCAAGGAAAAAAAGCTGAGAAACTTAAGAAAAGATAATGACAGGAAGCAGAGGTGGATTAACGAAGGAGAAAGGCAAAAAAGAGAGAGAGAGGCATAAATGTTATTACAAATTATAATTATGAGTAAATGTGTAGACACAGGTGGCAGTCTCTCCGATTCTTAGTACTCACTGTACGAGCTTAATATGCCCAATGGAACCTGACGCAGTGTGCAAGGGATGTAAGGCCTCCCATCGCGCTCGTCAGAACTCCCTTTCAGCGTCAGCTTTATGTTTTGAAATTACCCGCAGAAAACAATTTCAGTGTCTTTTAAGCAGTGGTTTATTAATTTCGTCCAAAATTTGAGATAGGGCGTGATATCATGCCTGCTCTTTAAAATATAGCCATTTGGATCCATTCATGACAATATTAATGCTTTATCTAGAGACGGACATTTGGGAAAATATTATTCCTGCCTTTTACGTTCATCTTAACTGCGAAGTGAAACTGTGTTATTGTTTTTACGAATAGTTACTAATATGTGTATTATGGGGCCACGACGGGAGGTCGTTAACAAAGCGATCACGACCTACGTGGCCTTAATTTCGAAGTCAATAAAATTATCTTTACTTAATGGATGCTGTGTGGAAAATAACCGATATCGATATTGCGTCGGCCATGCTTTGTGTTGATTTCACAGAACGCTAAGCCTGTTTTTATGACTGAAAAGTGTGTAGAAGGAGTTGCGTGACAGGAAAGGTATTGGAGTTGACAAACGCCGTTATGAATGCGTAAGGAACCTACTCATATATTCCACGCTATTTTCCCAACATGAAGTGAAATAACTACAGCAGCAGTGCAGTTCCTTAAATTCTACCTCATGTTCATTTAACAGAAATATTCCATGTCGAATGATTGTGCAACACAAGGCCTTATATCAAAAGTGAAAGAAATCCTGGATGCCAGGACACCTTGACGACTAACCTTTTAACAGGGACGTCTGATATGTGGGGATGTTCAGTATGAAATGTGTTTTATGTCACCATATTGGAAGCTATAATTTTGATATTGTTTCTAAATTTTTGGAAAATTCTTGCAAGCCTGCCTTATATGTTTCCATGAACAATGAACTGTATTAACAATAGTTTTTTTCTTGAAAATATAGAAAGTTAAAAACGGTGTAAATTCTTTAATTGCTAAGCTAGAATACTGTTGTGGCAAAGAAACCGCTTTATGACAGGACAGACAGCTGTATTTTATTCTTTGTAAACCTTGTTGTAACAACATATTCTAGAGTTATAAGATAAAACAATTGATAAAACATAAAGATTCTCCCTACAAAATTAACGTCCTGCTCTCAACATCACAAAATACCAAAATCTGCATTAGATGGGTTCTAAATACTTTAAACTTATTACGAGGGGGTGCTTATAAGTTCTTAGCCCGATCAAATTCCCGATGTCTTATGACAGAATCGACAGTGTCGTTGGAAAGAGGGGTTTGTTCATGCGTCGAATTGCAAGTCTTTTCTTGTTACAGAGGCTGAAAGGAAGCATGTCAGGCGACGCGCGCTATTTCAATAACATGGAGACACGAGCTGTAATTTTTTTTCCTGTAAGGCAAGACACCGAAGGAAATTCACGCCATTCTGACAGAAATATTAGGGGAACATGCACCATCGTATGCTACCGTCAAAAACGGGGTGGCCCAGTTTAAAAGTGGTGATTTTTCCACATGTGTTGCGCCTCGTCCTGGACGACACAAAAGAATGACCACCCCGGAGATTATTGATCAAATTCACGAGCTAATCTTGGAAAACCGCTGGATTTCGGCTAAATCAATAGCTGAGCAACTGAGCATCTCACGTGAGCGGGTTGGGTCCATCATTCATGAAGATTTGGACATGCGGAAGCTCTCCGCGAAGTGGGTCCCGAAACGTCTGAACGCGTACCAAAAACGTCAACGGAGCCAGTCGTAATTAAAACCGTGATAGAAAATGAACTATAAACCTCGGCTTCTGTAGGAGAATAGAGACCTGCAGGGTTGGCCAAACTGAATGGTAATTAGAATCTACAAAATTATTGACTCAGAAAACAAAAATTTATTTTAACCTAAATTTTAATTCATGACAGCAGCAACTAGCATAATATGTGACCTACGTAAAACATACTTGTAAGAAGTGAGTTTTCATTTAAGCAAATACAATTTTATATTAGTTTAACCCTTTAAACACCGAGTTAAATCCCGTTTGCCATTTGGCGGCATTATAAGGAGCTCACCCTATTCTCCACATTAACAGGATAAGGGTTAAGTGTTTTGTCAAGTATTAGCATGATTATGACCCTTTAGGGTCGAAACATGAAGCTGTAAAAATTACCAAAACTAAAGACGTGTTAACAGTTTTTACTCATTAACTAAACTAGCACTCTTGAGTGACTCGATGCCAATGGAATTCCTCATAGTTTAGTTTTTGTCCATAATACTGTGAACTAAACTGGAAGCTGCAGACACGTCGATCTAAATACCTGAATTCAATATCCATCTTAGGATAAACTGGAAAGTAAATCATGCTCTCCAGTCTACGGATTCTACAGCGTATGTTATAGATTACCATTTTGTATGTAGCAGTCAGAAGAGTGTAAAGAATTCCTATGTCTGACCAAGTGTTTATTTTCTCGTGTTTGTCATATTAAAATTAGATGATTCTGAGTCCTCTGCAGTGTCGCAGCATCTTCTGTTGAAAACCGAAGGCGGTATGGCGTGTATTTCTTTTATTTGTGTTCTTTTCTTCTTTTTTTTCTTCTTCTTTTATCAGTTTTGACATCCAGCTCTCTTGACAGTGCGGTGCAACATATGGACAAAACCTGTCCTGGAGCACTAGTTTGTTGATTCATCCTGTACCCTATTTTTCTAAATTGTTTTTGTGAGCTGCGGGATCTTTACAAAGATCCTCTTGTACGTACATTCGTCATAATGAATGATAACGAGATGCATAGAATGGAATTAGAGGCGTGGGAAACCACATAGAACCAGAGGGATAAGTACGGCAGCGAGAAGCTTAAATGAACACAGATATTCAGGAAGATACCCTGTAATTATTTTCGGTGTCTGATGATATACCTAACACGAGTATCATCGTACTTTAAAACGACTATCATAGTGTATCGTAAAGCCAGAAACCTGGCTTGTAAATCTCATATATGCAGAATGGACATAAAATTAACGGCCAAACTTACTGAAGGTTTATCTACAACGCAGTATAAAAAAAAATATGAATACAAGATTTCTGAAGCATGGTTTCCGAGTTACGGTCTCCGTATGATTTACCCTCTAAACGCCGAATTAAATCCCAACTCTAAGTCCCAGATCGCCGAATTATTCTGCGGGGTATTGAAATTTTGCGCATGCTTTTCGGAAAACCCGAATATTTCGAGAACTCAGCAGGATAAATTTGTGAAATAGAAAGCATTTTGTGGGGAAGGAAACAGACATTGTTCAGAATTGCTTAAAATGCTGTAATGCCCTTATTGCATAATGGAGAAGATAAGAATCCTAAAAAAAAAACTTGTAAATATCGCATGTTCTTTTACTTGCAGTGTGGCCGAGGCTTCAATTGTTTGTACGGAGGCCGGACGAAAAATGTCTTACATGTTGTTTTTTTGTGTGGTAATCTGCAAAACAGTTTCGGTCCACACAAATCGCCACGTCACACTTGACACATTTGAAATCACAGTTCGCTTCACGCCCCTAGTTAAACACATGCGACATCGCCTTTTCGTGAGATTGCGGCCAGACCAGTGCTTATTGTGACTTGTGTCCAGACTTCCGATCTTAGTATTACTAGGAGCTCACCATTTTCCCCACGTTAGTAGGCTAAGCGTTGAAGAAAATGCTCCAAGTGTCCACATTGAGCTTCGACGAAGAACGCTTCACTGCTGGATAGTGCATTAATACAGTGCATGAAGGTTTAGTTTTACCATTTTACTATACTATTCCACTTTTTTAATCTTAAGTAAGAATTTTCATATTTTATCATGTTTTAATGTGAACGAAATGGGATCCCATTGAGTAATATTTTTACTGTGCCCTAATTGTTGTCCTTAGATGGCCTGATAATGGAAGGTCACGGCCGAAACATGCAGCAAAATATCATCTAATTGTAATTATTGCATCTTGTTTGATGTATGTTGTGTATTGACGGTGCATAATACATTATACAAATGCTGAAGAGTGTCTGATTTGCTGGAAAAACCCAGGTGTCGTACGTATCACCTGAAGTCCATTATGTATCTGTTGTTGCAAGTGCTGGATATCACTAACTTCTGTAGCTTAAACAGTAGACTTTAGATCTTCCGAGAGATAGATAAAAATCAAAGGTATTTAAAGCAGGAGAAAAAAGAGGTCTGCTGTTGTCCACAGTGTCCTATTCATTTTGCCGGAAACACACTGTTCAAGGATTTCCGAAGAACAAGAAGAAAATGTGCTGGAGCGTTATCATGCATGAATCATAAATGAATTCTAGTCTGCATCTGAACGTCTTGCAACAGCTGTGGGATGACTTACTTTAGGAAATCATCGTAAAATAGCCCCAGTTAGACGTGGTGGAAGAGAGTAGTGCCCGAAAAGTCTGTCTTCTGCAGTGTTTGCATGGAAACAAACGGAGATTATTTTGAATATTTTTAGTCTATACGGTGGTTGGCTAGACGCTGGGCGACAAAAAATATTTTTTTAAATAATTGTCCAACGAGATGCAACACTAAGAAGTCTATTTATTATTCTGCATGTTTCGGGTGCTAACCACACCCATCATCAGTAATACACAAAACTGTAACTACAGCCTCCGGTACTGGTCATATATTTATGCAGCTACCTCCCTCCGACGTGGCCACGTTGGACAATTATCAAAAATTTTATCAGTGATGCACGAAACCGTGAACATAAAATTGACCAAAAAGTCGTTTTTCGATCCCCGGCAGGAACAAGATATTCTTCTCGAAAGAGTCCAGAATGACTCTGACACACCCGCCACCAGACTCCTTTATAAATGCAAAGTGCGGCCTCTTTCCGTGGAGGAAAAGAGCCCGCAGTTAGCATTTTGTGCTGCAATTTGAGAGAGCCAGCAGTTACAAACCCATCAAAAAGGCCAGACCTCACACTAGACAGTAGGGTTACTGCGTTATTTTTCTACTGTTCAAATAGAAGAGTGTTTAAATAACACACAATTAATGTAAGTCATCCAAATCATTTATTTTCTCTTAGGGTTTGTTACAGGTAATAATAACTGATCACATGCTTTGAGTCATGAGCTGATAACTATCCATTTTATGACATACCGTGCAGACAGCAGACTCCATGGAGTTGAGTATTTCCAGAACAACTCACAGTTGCTCGGATGGTCAATAAATTCTAGTCATTTCATACCGAATTATTTCGTGTACAGTCCCCAAAATTTCTGTCTAATATTTCATAAAGTTCTCTTATCATTTCGGTGAGAAGTTTTCATACTTCTGCCGAATCCACAAGCTGGAAGACCATCATTTGTCAGCTGTCCGTGTTTGTCTATTCATTACATGGCAGTTACCCTCCGCCTTAGGAGGGTCTCCTCCATTTGCGACCTGAGGGTAGGCATTACCGTGTTGGTAGAGCACCCACTTAAATTACTCTGATTTGTCTACGTGGTGCTAATGTTTTATGACTGCAGATTTGAAGTAATTATACCTTCACAACGGAAAATGCGTTTCTTAAATAATTTATTTGTTTACTGGTGACAAATAACTAACATTACAACCGTTAGTGTTACGTAATCACAGTACTGAAGAATCATTTTATAAATAAGTCGTCTTATTTCCTTCTGAGTTGTGTACAAACCCATGAATTTCGTTCATGGCAGTCGTTATGCATGTTTTTTAACACTATGACAATGCTGAATTATATAAGGCTCTATTGTTATCGAATATTACTGCTTTTGTTTATCCAGCGCACGGACAGTTCTTGCCCAATGAATGCCAATGTGTTGAGAAATGTGCGTGTGGCACTTCCAGTACCGTTAGATGGTCTATCTACAGCTGCTGGGACAGTGTTTTTATAAATGTCGCTTGACCGCAAGTTTGGAGACCTTCTTCAAAAAGAATATAAGAATGTCATGTCATGTGCTTCAGACGTTAGTGTGACAGAACTTTTATGTTGCAGTGACACAGTAATAATTGCAAACATTTATTATATTCAGTCCCAGTTTCTCCTCTACATACATGCGTAATAGAAGCAACTGACGTTATGTATTGTATGTAGTGGATATGTAATTGTGTTGTGTTGTAATGGGTTTAGCTATGTGACTTCTACACCTAACACCATGGGGTCATGACGAATGTTCAGATACTGCCATAACACACATGATTTCTAGGGAACCCTTACACTTTGGACTGAGTTGGTTTATTTGAAAGTTGGATCCCTGAGCTCTGGCGGCACGACGAACCAACAAGAAGACACAGGCTCTTGTTTATTTCTGTATCAGAAAAAAAAGCCATATGGGAGTCACTGAGCATGTTTATGTGTGTCTGAAATAGAGAAAATGAGAGATGGAAATAGTGTAGTACTGGGGAGCAGAGCTGTGTATGGCGTGAAGGTGGAGGGTAGGGTTTGTATGAGTGACGATATTTTTGGCCATTCTTGTAAATTTTAACGTAAGCACTGCGGAATCTTGTTTCCACTGAGAGAAGGCCGGGCCTAAAGGCCACATACTGAGCTATAGGAAAAAATAAAATGTGTAAAAATGTTCAGTGTTTTCAGCTTTCCTAAACAAGATATCTGTTTCTCAGACGATTGTAATACTGGCATTTCCTCTTGCCAGATTATTGAATGTTGAAACTTCTTAAAGGAGAAGTAAACTTTAGTGTAACAGCCTTGAGCGACGGATCTTGGAAGATCTGTTTAAGATTGCGATTCGGAAGTTTTCGTGTAGCCGTTTAAGATCATTCAGAACCTCTTTTAAACGCAATTCGTAACTGAAGCTATCTTTGTACTCTACTACTTTCACCATTTTATACTACACTGAGTAAATTTAATGAAGCCTGTCAAAACTTAATCTTATGACAGCCGTTAATATGTCGTCACTTCTCAGCCTCCTAAATGCATCTTCCACGCGAATCTTGAAATTTCATGACAAAACCAGTAAGCTTTATAATTTCCCTCACGCATGATAAATGTCTTTTAAAGAGACGAACATTATGCCGAGGTCATATTTGGTATTTTCTTATTCTATTTCACAGGCCGACGTGTTTTAACACTTTGATTTTCAACTTAGGTAAATCTGATACATATAATAACAACACAAACAGTAATTTTTCCTGATTTTTTGAATGAAATGACTGTTGGTCTACGTTATTTTCGAGGTAAGTTCTCTTGGGTTGATAGTCTTAATTAGTTCGCTACATTAGATACTTTGCTTTCTGTTTGGCCATAAGCCTTCAAAATGATATAATTTATACGTAGGAAAATATATCTTAGGTTTCTTGTGTTTTATTATTATTATTATTATTATTATGTTGTTAGTAATAGTAGTAGTAGTAGTAGTAGTAGTAGTAGTAGTAGTGGTGGTGGTGGTGGTAGGAGTATTAGTAGTAGTAAGCGGTAGTAGTAGTGGTAGTAGTAGTAGTAGTGTTGGTGGTAGTATTAGTAGTAGTAGCAGTAGAAGTAGTAGTAGTGGAGTAATGGTAGTAGGAGTAGTAATAGTAACAATAGTAGTAGTAGTAGTAGTAGTAGTGTTGTAAAATCAGAGATGAAACGGGTGGCATATATTATGCATTTGGGAGAAAAGAAATGCGTACAGAGTTTTGATGTGGAAACCCAACGAAATCATTACTTGGAAGACATAGGCGTATATGGGAGGATAATATTAAAATGGGTTTCAAAAGATTGGTTTGGGAAAATGTAGAGTGGATTCCACCGACTCAGAGTACGGAAAAATGCCAGGCTGTAGTGAAAGCATTCATGCAACTTCGGACTTCAGGAAATGCTGGAAATTTGTTGACTATCTGAAACCCCATTAGCTTCTCAAGAAGAATTCTGTTCCATAAATGACTCTGTGGAACAGAGTTTTTCTGGAGGAGATCATATTTCCTCAATTAGTCAAAAAATTTCAACAAAATGCCGGAAGTGCATTATCATACTCCAAAGATTTTGCCAATCGTCTCTCTCCTTAGCTAGATTAATCCAATTCAAAACCTCCCCTTTCTATACCTTTATAATGAATATTAATATTATCCTCTCACCTACGCCTAGATTTTCCAAATGATCTCTTAACTTTAAATTTACCCATCAAAATTCTGAATGCATTCTTGTTGTCCCCTTATATGCCACGTCACCCCATCTCATTTTCGTTGATTTTACGAACGGACTATCTGGTGAGGAGCAAATATCATTAAGCTTTTAATAAAATAATTTTCCCCAGTCTCCTTTTAATTCCTCCCACTTAGGCCTAAGTTTCGGAACGCTCTTCTCTGACACCCTCAGGCCATGCTTTTCCTTTAGTGTGAGGGACAACGTCTCACACCCATAAAAAACAATAGACATCGTTACAGTTATGTTTATGGCGATCTTTACATTTTTAGGTAGCAAAGAGTAACATAAAAGATTCTGCAGAGAATGGCGGCAGGCATTACCTGAAATCTGCTCTTCATTTCTTCATGCATGCTGCTCTCATTTGTTAGTATCGTTCAAAAATATTTGAATCTTACCACAAAGAACCCTGCTCCATTACCTTTCTTCTTATATTCTTCATTATGAACCTCAACAGCGTTGCTTTTCAGCATTATGTCAACAGATTGCCTGAAGATCAAGAAGTATAACCAGATTCCAATACGACATACATAGTGGTTGTTCCCAGGCAAGGGCATGTGTTCCATGTAGCCTAATTGAAATAAAATTACTGAATAAATTTTACAAACGTTTAAGGACATAACGTTGTCCTGAACCCCGTTACCATTCACGTACTCTACAAATGGACGATTAGCCAGCACGTGGGAGAGGAAAGGAATACAGACTAGGTGGGTCAGAAAAGGTGTGGATGCAGTAAATACAATTAAATCTACATCAAGGGTGGGAGGGGCGTTTGCAGACGAGATAAGAAATGTTTCAAATCGTTACATTTCAGACGCTACATGCAAGAGAATCTCCATAAAACGAAAGACAAGTCTGATTTGTTAAGGATTCTACGCGGACATGATATGTTGCAGCATTAATAGGAGAAGTAAATTAAATGAGAAAATTTTAGCAGTGGTTCATTGCATGATTCATTTTTAGGGGTGTATAGTGTATAGTATGGTGATAACACACAATATATAAACATTTTTGCACATGACCCATGTGATATAAATTTCTGTAAATAATGGGCAGGGCATGTGGCGCGTATGGGGGAGGAGAGGGGGGCGTATAGGTTCTTGGTGGGGAAATCGGAGGGAAAGAGACCACTGGGGAGACCTAGGCGTAGATGGGTGGATAATATTAGGACGGATCTCTAGGAGGTGGGATGTGGGTATGTGGACTGGATTGGGTTTGCCCAGGATAGGAACAGGTGGCGGACGCTTGTAAGTGCGGTAATGAACCTTCGCGTTCCGTGAAATGCGGGGAATTTCTTGACTAGCTGCAAACCAGTTGGCTTCTCAAGAAGGACTCTGCACCATGGAGTAAGTAAGTAAGTAATGGTTTTCTGGTAGGCTACTTTCTATTAATAATTTTTAATACATATTTTGTAACGTATTACGTAACGGAAGAGATCTCTTTCCTAACCACAGTCATAAGGTTTTGTTGAATGTTTCTTAGCAGAGAAGTAATAAAAGAAGAAATACTGTCTGTCATTGCATAACTTTAGTGCGTAAACTATAAATGGAAGCAACATGTTTCGGCTACATCTGTATTCTAGAAGCACAACGGTTACACCTAAAAATGAAACTTGTTCCCCAGTCGACTTATATACGGTGTTGTGTATGATTGCATTGCACAACCACCCTCCCCCCCCCTCCCACTGTGGAGCTGAGGTCCACCGCGAACCATGGCCTACTCATTCTTGAGGTTTCCAGATCACACACAACGACGCACCACATTCAGTAGGACTCCTCTGGACGAGTGATGAGCTCGTCGCAGTGAACTCTACCTGACAACACACAAGAAAGACAAATATACAGGCTGCCGACGGGATCCGAACGCACTATCCCAGCAAGAGAGCGGCCGCAGACCTATACCTTAGACCGCACGGCCACTGGGATCATCTGTATGACTGTATACTGGAAGTATGTACATTTTTATCAACAGCACAACGGGGATGATCCACCTTACAATAATCAAAGTGCAGGCGTATTATGGTAAACTCCCAGGGCGTAAGTACGTAGAATGACATTAAATTATATGAGGGAATAGAAGTATAGCTTCTTTCTTTCTGTACCTCGGTGTAGTTAAAGGTGTGTGGCCAACTCTGTGACCAGTCGCTCTACTGCCGGTAGCCATGGAGTAGCTGCCGTGTGTGCCCCAGGGCCGGTCTGGAAGCTCCGGAGAGAATAAAAATTTCAAGTTTAGGTGCGCATAAAATTCAAGCAAGCACTCTTATCTCAGCGTATACGTAGGGATTAGAAACATTCAGACAGTATAAAGAATGCGTAATAACATATTCAGATGCGACCTAATAAATTTCTGCAGGATCTCGACGCGGATCTTTGACGTCAAGTAAGGGCTGTTGAGACCTAGGGTCACAGGAGGGCATGAATATCTGCAGACTGAAACCAACAAATCTGGAACTAGATGCATCCCAATCAACAACATATGCTTTGTCACACAACCTAGATCATGTAACGTTGTTATTCCGTTGTTTGTGACACTGTCCTTGAATGAATAAACCCGGACACTGAATGCTCCGTGCCGACCCTGGACCGCTTCTGTATCGTATACAGGTATCTCGATCACGCTCCACCTGCACCAGAGAGCGTGGGAGAGCCATGAGTGTCTTCTCTTAATTTCTTATCTTCTTCATAACATTTCTTCCATCTTGTGTCTATCCACTGAAAGGATATGCCTGGACAGCACCGTCAAAGCTGAAGAAAATTCTGACACTTGGCTTTTTCTGGATACGGGGTCTTATTGAAACAAATTGTACTGAATAAAATGAATGATTATTTATTATGATATCGTGTGAGTTCGTGGAAGATTACTGTACATATCCACTGACCATTTTCATACTTTCTTGAGTTAATGAAAGACTGTGACAGGGGATCGAAATTATCCAAAAATTGAATCAAAATAAAGGAACTCCACTAGTGACTTGAAAGTTGTGAACGTCGATGTTCCAGATTTTGACATTTCGTGATCTCCCATTTTGGTGCCATTGTTTCGACTTTTTCATTATTATTTCAAATTTATCAGAATGATATCATATGGCTGGCGAGTAAACTTCCTTTTCCATCCTGCTGTTTCGCAGATCGCTGCCAGCACATCCAATACTCTCTGTCGGTACGCGCGGTTGAATCCTTTCATGTTTTATGGAGTGAGACTATCATATTTTGTGCTTCCGAAAGTGATTATACTCTATTAATCATATATTGTTCATGCTTTTATTCTGTTTATGCTATTTTATATTATTATTATTACTAGTATGTTGCGATTTCTTGGAAACGAACTGTACAATGTTTGTGATTAGTGAGTTTTTTTGTCGATCCCATAAAATCACGAACTACGGCAAAACAATATTTATTTTAGTGTACTCTTATGACGTCAGTTATTGTTAAATAGTTTTTCTGTTATTCATTGCCTTTGCGACCAGTAATGGTTTCGTTTTGAAATAAAAGAGCCTAAAAGAAAACAGTCAAAACTGACTCTTATTGCGCCATGCAAAGCTAGAAAGAGTCATGAATGGGGAAAATATTTTCTTTCTTCTGTCCTTTTTGTATTGTTAGCGCTTTCTCAAGTTTCTAATGTACTGATTTTCCGTTACTTAATAAAAAAAAGTTTTGCAATTTGCTTTGTAAGTATGTAGAAATTGTTTTAAGAATATAGTGTTTGTTTTTTGATTCGAAAAATTTGAAGATAGTGGCGTTTGTAAATACACTGTAGTTTTGTGTTCGTGGAACCAGCTGGTGGGCTTCATTCAGAGTTGCGCGTGTGCCTTCCAAACCCCCCCCCCCAGCCCCCTTCCAACTGTGGCTCGGGTAGCAGACACTCCAAGATGTAACATCTGAACATACAGGCAAAGGAAACCTATCTCCCCAGAATCAGACAGATCACCTCATGACGTTCTAATTACAGACCACAGGCCATCACAGCTCACACAGAGACATGTAATAGGTCAAGGACTTAAACAAGATTTACAAGAGAAACATAGCAGTGTGGGCCCTAGCTTACACATGAGAGTATATTTTAAGATAAATAATATTTGGGGTTTTCTTGCAGTAAGTGCTGCCTTTTTCCTTTCCCGAAATCCCCTTCCTTAAAACGCTGTTATACAGGGTTATTCAAAATGATTGTCGGGGTGTTAACAACTTGTCATACACAATACACTTGAGGTAGGAGTATATGTGTGTTTTTTTTATTTAATAGAACAACACCCCAAGTTTTTGTTACATACCTTACAGATGCTGTATATGTGCACCCTTTGTGATTCTACAAACAATAACACGATAATCGAGTTCTTTCCAAACTGTTTGTAGCATGTCAGTGGTTATGGTTTCAGTGGCGGTTCTGATTCGTACCTTCAGTTCCGGGATACACACGCACCCTGTCTCTTGAAACTGTGCATACCAACTTCGAATGGAATTGTCAGATGGTGGTTGTTTCCTGAATTTGGTGCGGAATTGCCGCTGGACAATTGTACCCCGACAATCATTTTGAATTACCCTGTCTTTCAGTAGAAATTCAACCAAAAATACTGTTGCGTAATTGAAAATCACCATCTTCAGAGATCTGACGTCACGTAGCATTGTATAAATTTACCGAAGTTTCGGAGGGATATATCACTTCCATTTGCACGAGAGACCTTCGAATGACTGTCTTTTACCCTGACGATGAATGCAATTATATTCGTTTATGGATATCTCACAGACTGCACTGTCAGACCACAAACCACTGTCTTCAGACGCACTCAATGTATTTTAAACAAGCTATTATTTTTCTCCAACCTATTCCTTCATCAGGAAGTCTTCTTAGTTGTTATTATAACGCTTTCAAATATTCATTTATCACACAACGGACCATCCGAAATAGTTATGTTAACAACTATGAAGATTCTTTGATGATGGAAGGTGTGGTGCGGCGAAACATTTTGGAGAATTGATAGTGTGTAAAGAATGCGTGTGCGTGTAAAGTTGATTCTGCAATCTAATCATCATACGATGCACGGTACATACGATATTAAAATAAGCTGTGTTCAGAGCCACAGTCACAGGCATCACAAACACGCATAATATCAGACCAGTAGCTTTTTCAGAGCTAAAGTAATTTTGCCGTAAGAAATCAATGTGCAAGGCCAATAGAAATAAGGAAAACCATTTTCTTCTTTTACAAAAAAAAACTTACATGCTAAAGAGTATATGTTTGAAATTGGTGTAGAATGTTAGTTTCCCTGCATCTGGAAGAGTCTGTGCCTTCTAGCAAGTTGCTTCAGTGAGGCAAGCTGGTCGATGTTATCTGATCTGTCAGGGTAGGTACGATTGATAGTGGTGCGTAGAAGACAATGCTCAGTATGAGACCCTGGATACTAAGATATCTTCTCAGAAAACGTGGTCTGGTTTTAGTTTTGCCCTTCGGATTTAACTTCAGAATAAATTCATGGAAAGGAATCTTATGTACAAAATTACTTACTGACTCCAAGGTGCAGAGTCCTTCTTTAGAAGCTAACCGGTTCTCGGTTAGTCAAGAAATTACCCGCATTTTATGGGACCCGAAGGTTCATTACCACACTCATAAGTGCCCGCCACCTATCCATGCTCTGAGCCGGATCGATCCAGTCCAAGCTCCCAAACCCCACTTCCTGAGGATCCTTCTTAATATTATCATCCTACCTACGTCTGGGTAATCAAAGTGGTATCTTTCCCTCAGGTTTCCCCACCAAAAAACTCCTCTCCCCATATGTGCTACATGCACCGCCCATCTAATTATTTTTAATTTGATCACCCGAACAATACTGAACAAGGAGTACAGACCATTAAGCTCCTCATTATGTAATTTTCTCCACTTCCCTGTTACCGTGTCACTCTTAGGCCCCAAATATCCTCCTCGGCTGATGCCCAAAGACGAAAAAAAAAAAAAGGACGTGGAGCAACGGAAGGTACTAATGCAGTCTGCGAACTGTTACTGGAAGTTAGCAGATTGATTTGGAAATAAGTAAATGTACACGAAAATGGATATTAAGTTAAGGTGTACGTGTGTGTGTGTATGTTTGTGTGTGTGTGTGTGTGTATGTGTGTGAATGTGTGTGTGTGTGTTTATGTGTGTGAATGTGTGTGTATGTGTGTGTTTTGTGTGTTTGTGTGTGTGTATGTGTGTGTTTTGTGTGTGTGTGTATGTGTGTGTGTTTTGTGTGTATGTATGTATGTGTGTGTGTGTGTGTGTGTGTATGTTTGTGTGTGTGTGTGTATATGTGTGTGTGTTTTGTGTGTGTGTATATGTGTGTGTGTTTTGTGTGTGTGTGTGTGTGTATGTGTGTGAATGTGTGTGTGTGTATGTGTGTGTTTTGTGTGTTTGTGTGTGTGTATGTGTGTGTTTTGTGTGTGTGTGTAT
>Ga0123352_10005273_pt1 | contig 19382 bp, 11 predicted proteins | sample TergutLab28metaG_FD_89700 | JGI IMG/M metagenome (GOLD analysis project Ga0123352, IMG submission 89700) | Labiotermes labralis P1 segment gut microbial communities from Petit-Saut dam, French Guiana - Lab288 P1 | ecosystem: Host-associated > Arthropoda: Insects > Digestive system > Gut ... | reverse complement strand
TTATTTCTATCAGACGCTCTACATGTTTCAGACGGGTTTTCCTTCCATCATCAGGAGCACAAAATTGCACATAAAGCGTCAGGCATGCCTGACGCTTTATGTGCAGTTTTGTGCTCCTGATGATGGACGGAAAACCCGTCTGAAACATGTAGAGCGTCTTACAGAAATAAATAAATTTGAGAAACGCTGCATCTTGTTGCTTGTACTCTGAGAAGCAAATAGGTGTTAAACTAGTCAAAATTCCGAGCATTTTGTGGAATCCACAGTTTTATTGGGGTGATAACAAGAGCGCACCACTGACTCCTATCCTGAACCAGAGTTAGTCAGCAGCACCCCCCCCCCCCAATCCGGGGTTCTTTTCTTTAATATTCATTTTTATGCAGGTTAACAAAGAAGTTGCAAAAAACTGCTATTAGCCTCATCTTCTCCGACCGTAAAGAAAAAACGCCACTCAGCGGAAGGATTTCAGTGAAATTTAATATATCGGGTTCTGAGTAAAATTTGCTGACCCATTCAGATTCTAGTTACTATCGGAAAAAAATAACAGGGGCACTTGATATGAAGTACGCAGTATCTCACCGAAATTGTTCTTTATAATTGAGACAGACTGTGTTCTCTGCATGGTACGAACTGAGGTCGAAGAAAAATTTGACGAACCGAACATAAAATTGAGCAATAATGACTGTAAATCTTGCTGTTTAAGAGGTGGACACAATAAATACGATATCTCGCCGTTGTAAAGATAGGTTTTGTAAGAGATTTTCTGTTTCTGAGATATCGATATGCCTTGTAGTGTACCTTGTGTGAAAAGTGGAAAGGCACATTGCAGATACTCACATGGTCAAAGTTTTTATTAAAAATAATAAAGAATATAACATATATGGACAATAGCAGGCCGTACAAACCGTATGCATTACGTTCTACGGTAATTTCTTAAGTTGTTTATATTATTGTGTCATCTATGTATTGGTCTTCGGCTGTTTTATGTTACTCCATATCTGTGCATGAATTTACGTTCTAACCCATTCATTTCTGTACCACATGGGCGAATTCTGTAATAATTTTAAAGGAAATCTATAAAGTATCTTGCAACTTTGGGTCGGAAATCGTGTCAGTAGCTTTACAGAATAGCAGATCGGTCCGACATATAATGCATATGTAAAGTGCAGGTGTTGGTTCCCGTAATCGTACGCAGCACGCTGCGAATTAAATTGGCCATTCGTCGACGATGTAAATGGATTAGTAATTATGCAAACGTACTTTTCCTGATTCAGCAGAGACTGTTCGAATTAAAATGGGAACGTTTGAAAATGTAATACTTTTAAAAATTATTCAATATGCTGTATAGAAATGCGGCACCATATGCACCGTAGAGTCTTCGAGGGAGAGAGAAAAATAAGATATCAGCACCCTGAAGTGAGAAGCGGCGGGTTTCTCGGACACATTGGTACTTATAGACCAAACTACACGGCGTCGTACCCCAGAAAAGCGTGATATTAATGTTCCCCGATATGAGAACCGCAAATCTCATACATTGAATTGAGAGTATCAATTGTGATTCAGACACAACATCAAAGGTATGTAGAAACAGCGCTGTTCATTCGGAACACACACTTCCCTGCTTCATGTTGTGGACTGCAGTCGCACGTTCAGTTGAATGGCGGTTCTCGCTACCTGATTTATTTCTGCTTAAACTCGGAACATGTTTAAAGTTAGATAAACTCTCTAATATACTAGCCGCTGGTCATCGTAAGAACTATTCGCAAAGATTTTTCTGCCCAATTATCCACGTCTGGGTTAAATGCTCCCGATAGCGATGGGCAGTCAGGGGCCCGTTATTCGGTTATCATGGTTAGCTGTGGGCCTGATTGGTCAAGTGGGGGTGGGGGGGGGGCTGTGAGAGGTTGTTGTTTGGAAGTGTCCATTACGTGTATATGTCCAGAAACATCAAGACACGAGGGGTTCCCCAACAGGGTGGCCGCCAGTCCGGGAGTGTTGTCTGTTTAGACACAATTTATTTGTACATTTCAGAGAAAAATCTGCTTTCCTAGAAGCAAAACAATAAGGTATCTAAGATTAAGTGCTGAGGGATTAGAATGCTTACTGATAACGCTTGTCTGCTACTTCAGAGTTTTCTGGGTGTTATCTCGCCTTTCTTATTGACACGTCTATTTGCAGACCTACAGTGAAAATTCTGGTAGTCCTAACTTACAAACTTGTCGGTATAAATACCACATGTAATCCAGCACTTTGTAAAGTACGGCAGGCATGGAACGGCTGTCTAATTTCGGTCCAGACTCTGGAATGACAAAGTTCCAATGAAATGCAAGCGGCATGTTTTCTTTATAAACTAAAAAGATGACAGTTTGTATTCCGTTAACAGCGGTTGAACTTTTTCTGCTTCAAAAACAGTGGCGTTTGAAGTGTATGTTAATAACAGAAGTAGGAGTAAAAATTAATGTATTTATTGTTGTATGAAGACTTTCCGCTTTAGCAATAATACTCGTATTTATTAGCCCTTAACTGAAAAGTACAATATACATAGCTGTAAAAATCAGTATAAATTTAGAGCAGAAGAAATTCCTGAAATGCATGGCTGCAGTAACATACACAATATGTACTCTGCGCGAATTTACAGACCTCAGATTTATCTTATTTTTAAATGTTTTTGAAGGCAATTGTTAGGATTCGCCAGACGTCGTAAGGCTTCTCCCTACTCGGAAAAACACGAACATCATAACTTTGAGGTGAGTCATCCCAGTTGTGTTGGTCTAATTGACTAAAAGGCATGTAAGTAAGCTATATGGTCAGAACACAACCGTATTGTCACATAGCCGCGTCTTACAATATTGGAGGGCATGGCCATGCCCCCCAATATTATAAGACGCGGTCTCGTCCCCCCAGAATAAAACCTACGCACATTGTATAGCTGATCGATAAGTTGTGAACAACCTGAAGATGGCCAATACCCAGGGCCGAAACATGTAGTTGTATAACATATGTACTAGGCTATGTGAAAATATAATTGTGTTTTGACCATATAGCATACTTATATTAGTTTTAGTTAAGGAACGTCATTGTTTGAAGTGTGAATGAACGCCTGATTCCCGTGTTCGAGCTGTAGAAAACACATAAAAATATGCAGCAATATATACAGTAAGTAAACAAAAATCATCTCTTCCGTACATATAAAAGCAAGTGTGATTCCGCGACGCAATGTGCAAACATGCAAGGAATGTGATTTTTTTATAATTTAGCAGAAAGGGGTGAAGGCGAATAAGTTTTGGGGGGCTGAGTATGGGGATGGTTTTTAGAAATTAACAGATGTGCCAGAAATGGCAAGAAAGTAGTGCAGCACGCAGAAAGAAGTAATATTGTGGTCAGACTAGTCTATCTGACCTTTCACAATTACTTTAATCTGATTTTTAATCTAACGTCGCTGCCATCTTTATAAATGTCTGAACAAGAGACAAGCAACGGAAATTGATTTTTTTCCCCAAGTTATAATTTCTCCGGGCAACAGTCCTCATCTGGATGATGTTACTAAAATGTATGTACCATACTCACTCACACGAAATAGTTTGGATGGTATCACTGTGAAACAAATAATGGACAGAATAAATGCGCCCCATACATTCACGCAGAGATGGGCCTACTGTTGTATTCACTGGCTAGAAACACACAATTATATCGGATAACACATTTGCTCACATTAAAGTAACCTGATCGCTGAACATTGCGAATTAAAATAGCTATTACAGAAAGTTTTAACGTTTGAATAAGTGTGTATAATTTTACAGTTTAAATTCGTATATTGTTGTTATTGGAACAAAGTCCGGTGGAGTAGCGAAATTTGGAAATTGTTGTACCAGAGGTACAATTTCGGAGAGTCGGTCCCACTAATAATAGCGCACACCCATACTGAGTGTGTCATTTACTTGATTCGCGGTTCCTGTGTGTGTACATTCGTTTTGCTCGTGACTTATGAAAGTCGTGTTCAGATTCCTATACAGGGTAATTCATAAGTCTCTCCGGAACTTCCGAACTCGGCTGCGCAACAACCAAGACAGACACTGCAGAGTAGACATATCGAGCACCTGTAAGGTAGGACAGAAACCTGGAGTGTCTCTCCCTTTGATGACATGGTCCCGTTCGGCGTGACCATCCCGGCTACTGTACCGCAGAGGTCGGAAATCCCGGAGGGACTTATGAATTACCCTGTATAAAAAGTATCGTAACTAAGACATGAACAGTACTGTACCAACACTTCACTCAGTGGAGGGGTCGTTGCCACCAAATGTCATAATATAAATTTCTGAGGTAAACCGTTCTTGGCATCACGCTTATCATACAGGTTGATTCAGTAAGAAAGGTCAATATTTTAAGATGTGATAGTATCGGTCATTGTGAGAAAGAAAGTGAATATTAACATGTGTCTAATTCTGAATGTGACCGAGATAGAGCTGTTTGAATCTCCAGACCTAACTGTGTTAAACTTTGTATATGTGGTTGGATGAAGAGCGAAGTTTGTCAAAGGAAAGATGGATACACGAGACGAATTGCTGGCTCGCATTTTGGATGCTGCTTCTACCAAAAATAAACACGAAGATCAACTCAAACGAACAACACTCGATCTTCGCACAAGCCTAGCAAAGTGTATTGAGGTTGGCTGTAGGAGTTATGAATATTTATTGTGAGCTGTAACAAATTTGTTACTTAAACATTAAACTAAAATTAGAATGCAATTAATTGTAGGCAATTTTTCGTTCTTCATTACCAATCACTGTAAAGGGAAATAATAATACGAAACGTTTAGATTATGTGGCACTAGTGAGATCGATACTTGAGTATGGAGCGGTGTGTTGGGACCCATACAGAGAAGATGTGGTAAGTGCTTTAAATCAGGTGCAAAAGAGAGCGGCTAAATTTGCAAATAATATAAATGAGTCGGGTTGGGAAACTTTGGCACAGCGAAGATTGATCGCCCGAATATACACCCTTTTCAAGGCATACACTGGCGGACGGGATTGGAAAGCGATAGGGGATAGACTTCTAAAACCATGTTACCTGAGTAGAGACGATCATAATCGGAAAATTAGGACTAGGAAACAAAGAACAGATGTTGGTAAATATTCCTTCGTAAATAGGACAATTAAAAGCTGGAACCAATTACCTGCAGGCTTACTAGCGTCTTTCCCCTGCAAACTAAACACGTTTAGAAAGAAGGTTAAGAATGTAGTTACAAGCAAGGGAATTCAAGTCTGGATTGAGTGTAAATAAGTGAAGTGATGTGAAGTGTAGTGATGTGGAGTGAACTGACGTGATTTGTGTTAAGTGATTTTGTTTTAAAATGAAGTGAAGTGAAGTGAGATACAATGAAGTTCTTGGGGACAAAAGTAACATGGACATTAGGGTAATCTTATACCGAGGGTACTTGATTGTATTTTTACTATATCATTTGGTGTTTATCTTGAACTGTAGTTGTTTTAACTTGTTTTGTAATATGTGGGTGTGTGTATGTGTGGGTTTTATAATGTGTGGGTGTTGTGACAATTATGTGGGTGTTTGGTAACATGGGTACTTGTATTTACTGTGTTTTGATTGTTGGTACTCTGTTTTTGTGTTGTTTCGTTTATGTATATTTATTCTTATTTTTTGTCTGTACTAGTTTTAGGACTACTGCCACCCAGTGAAAACTAATTTGCATTAAGTAATAATAATAATAATAAACAATGCTTTTTTGTTTGTAGATGCAAACAGCTGTATCTCGGTAGCCATTCACAATTAGACAATGTTCATGTGAACTTTTTTTATCACAATGACCGGTATTATCACCTCCTGAATCACCCTGTATAGGCATGGCGCCTGTTCCCAACGAATACAGATTAAGCGCTCTCGTATAATGATTTGTGATAGAATATATACTGAATTCCCCAACATCTTCCCAAAAATTATCGGCTAGTCGTGAACTGTTTTATTTCCCGGCCCGTCTGTGTATTGGAACTGAAATCGTAGTCATTTACGTTTCTGAAATCTCGTAGCTGGGATCAGTATTTGATCCAAAATGCAGAGTCATATTTCCCGTGGAACACTGCACACCGTTAACCCCTTCTCCCTTCAAGCTGCATTTCAAGGCGGATTTCCTCAACGCTTCTGCCCGATAATTATGCTCTTGGGCATCCCACTGCTTTACATATTTCCTAGTCGCATCTGTGGTTATAGTGTAGGTAATATGTGTGTATTGGTGGTTAAACTGCCAGCTGAAACCAGATTATAAAAGAATGTAATCACCGTCTAAAAGGATTTCTTTTATTAAGGTTTTTTATTTAACGTTCTGTTTATTTTCTTGACCTTCCCTCAATCATTTTTATGTGTTTTTTCAATTTTTACTTTTATTTTTTAATCAAATGTTCTCACCACGTCTTATCTCTGGCTGAAAAAAAATCATATTAAACATAAAAATATTATAAACCAAAAATTTCTGATATATTCATATATTTTGACAAAATTTGAAGTCAAGAGAAAATAGATGTGTTTGCAGTTACCTATGTAGCGCACCCTAGTTTCAGGTTTTTGTGGTTTTAAATTGAGTGCTGCATTCGGTTGCTACGGTCTTATTGGTAACATTCCACTTAGAAATATAACTGAAAGGTCTGGAAGAACAACAAACGTTTACAGTTAATCAGATTTCAGAGAAATGGAAGAGAAGATCCAATTTTCACTCCATACTTAGGGCAACCAGAAACCACTCGCGTTTAATTGATCCTGGAAATTGGCTGAATGTCTGTCCTTCACCAAACTCATATATACCCCTACAATCTCTTGCTAGGCTTGCAAACTGTCCGATAGTTCCTCTGTTTTCCTTCCTTGGCCTTTCCACATTGATGTTTCGTCGAGATCATCTCAGCTTTACTCGATTGGATCTGTCCTTCATTCCAGGTTCTTCTTTCTTATTGTTCTCAAGTTCGAAATCCATTTCCTTTTTTTATCAACATGCTGGAGCGTACCTTTAATGCCAGATTATATTTGTTTTATGTGTCAGTCTTTTCAAGTATCTTTTTTATACGTTCAACCTTTCCTTGGTTGTTGCAAGAAATTGCAGTACAAAACTTCTGACTGCCAGAAATCTCACATCTTCAAGATGGAAGCTCGTTGTACCAGAATTAGCGAGAAAGATCCGTTAAAACTGCAACAGACATAAGCAATATGTGTGCGTCCAGGTCGTCCGATTGTTAACACCATCTGTCAAAACTAAGTCTCGTCTCGTGTAAGTGAAAGTATGCACATGTCGAGACCGTCTGAGAATTGGTGCTATCTGTCGGACGCTGCTTGTAACTACGGCTGTATGAGTGAAGTGCTCGAGCAACCAACCGTGAATCGTATATTGCATAAATGAGTTGGATGTTTTTCATACTGTCTGGTATGTCTGACATCGATTAACCTACACAGAAAATTTTAAATCTTCAGATAATAGTTTTTAGAATTTTGAATTTGGTAAAAAATAGTAACAACATTGATACACAGATTTATTGGGCGTTCACACTTATGATCCATGATGAATAGAAGGAAGTTACAACTGCTTTATTGATTAAATAGCATGCACATTCGAAATGCATCTAAATTTACGTCGTCTATAAAACTTCTGCTTTCCCTCTGCGTATGTCCCTTCTTTCGTGAATCATCCCCCTGAACCACGCAACCTGTAATTCTGGAGCCACGATATGCCCTAAAGAGGGGCGAAATACCTTTTGGATTATTAACGAACTCATCCCCCAACCACGACATGGCGTGAGGGGTCTGCTGCAACAGGGGTAAGCGGTCGAACACCTTCGAAGTCACGTGACCACTCGCATGCCTGTCCTGTTCCATTTTTTGTTATCGTGAAACGTCGTATTGATTATTGCTAGATCTCTCTGCTGGTTTCTGAAGGGAAGAGTCCACTTGGGTGACACAGGTGTAAGTGAGGCGATAATATTAAAGTGGAGCTTAAAGGTATGGAGTTTACGGACGTGAAGTCAATACAGTGACTGAGGATAGGATCTATTGATCATTTCTTATGAGCAATTTGATGAACTTTGTGGATCCTGAAAGGGCGAGAAGTGACAGTACCTTACGAAGGGTCATCAGCTTAACAGAATGGGGCTTATTATAAATATTAAAATAAATATATGTTTTGTTAAATTTGCAGTGACATTACTTGAAGGAACGTGTGTATTTATCGAAATGTCTGTCATCGGTTTTAAGTCTCAAATTAATCACAGCTAGAATGGTACATCAAATAGGTCTATAGAAATCATATAGCTGAATTTGACCATCTCGTGAGGGTATGGCCTTAGCAGCGGATACTGTAAGGAAAATGTTAACAAAAATAATAATATTTACATTTTTGTCTATTAAGTTGTGTGGCCATCTTGTAGTCTGGTAGGTTGTACCAAGGGACCCGCTATTTCCATTGTGTACCTTGAACATGGAGGCAGTATTGTCCACCGAAATTATTTTCCGTCTACTATCTTACGCAGTGCCGCTAATCGAAAACTCAGAACAGAAATATTTCCCGACCATAAAAACCTCAAATCTCATATTTACAATGTTTATAGTTGTGTGATATGGGTTGCTGGCAGCGGTATTGTTTAACGTTGGAGTCTTTGGAGATGATAAGCTGTGCCGATCGTCGCGAATTGCTTAATTCCGAAGATGAAGGTACTACGATCCTTCGAAACGTCGGCAATTATCGGTGGACACGACTAACATCCCAGAAGACCTCACAACCTTCAGTGCTGAAATGTTCGCGTAAACAGGCAATTGATAATATCCATGGTGGAGATTTCAGACATCCGCCGCGAAGTCGATACGAACTGCGCTCTTCTGGGTTATTACATAGCGTGTAGTGGTAACTACTTAACGACGTTTCGGTACCACATATCCCATCTGAAAGGTTCAGCGGTCAACAAAAACTAAAGATGGAGCCGAAAGGTTGTCCCGAATCGTCGGTAAGAAACTACCACTACTCGCTGCGTAACAAACCAGCAGCGCGCAGTTCTCAGTGCCCATGTAGGTCTGTCGCGTAAATTTATCCAGTACTTTGGTAGATGAATTAAGTGTGCCATTGAGCCTGGAGTGCTGGGTGAAGTGAAGACACACAGTATACACGTGTAGGATGCACTTTATAGCTGGGATTAGTATAATGCAGTAATTTAAACAAAATTAGTGGTCTCATAAATCTCTGCGCCAAGATTAGAATAAATTCCCATGTTTACTGTCTGACGTTCGTTGTAATGCTTCACGAAGCACACCACATTAGTGTCACCTTGCATGGAGTAAGTCTTAACACGTCACAAAGAAAAGAGAGTGGAAATAAATCTGTTTGCTGTTATCTCCATGGCAGCCAGAAGGCTGCGTCAAAGTGCGTCTGAAGGTACCCCGGCCTTCTGAAAACTTAAACGCTTTTGGATATTGTTTGTAACGATTACAACACAACAAAGAGCTGATCCCATCACCTGCAGATAGAAGTACAGTCAACACTCACCGTGACGAATACAAGGACGGCTCCGTTTTTCCGGAGTGTTGCGCTCTGGCAGCGGATGTTCCTTGCCCAAGCTCTTCGAAACAACACAGTGGTCTCATCTTGAAGGGTCATCTACATTGCACCTTGTTGACAGCCTTAGAACTGGACGTATTCGATACGCGTGTCTGTATATTGTGATCGAACCACCTGAAGAATAGTGTGTGGCCAACAGTCGAAACGTAATATAACATTGTTATTCAGGTATTTGCTCTCCTGATAAGTTTTCTAGAGGTCCCAGACCAAATATATGCGCGAAGACTTGCCATTGCTAAGATTTTTCCTGAGTTGTTGCAAGCAAATGCTGGCTATTGTCGTTAAGTAGTAAGCGCTCATTTCCTTTTACAGCCTTATTATTTCATGATGAGCGTATCATTATAGGTTGAATAATGAGCCATATTCCATTGCACGACAGCCCCTAGTAGGCCCAGGACCTCCTCTTTATCGAGGCTTCACGATCACACTCAGACATACCATATGCGGTAGGACTCCTCTGTACGAGTTATCAAACTGTCGCAGAGACTGCTACCTGATAACACACAACACTCACAAGCGATAGACAACCATGCCTCCGGCGGGTTTCGAACCCGCAATCCCAGCAAGCGAGCGGCCGCAGACCCGCACCTTAGACCCCACAATCAATAGGATCGGCTGCGACATAAAGAGCGTCGTGAAATAAGTTAATTAAAAAAAGAAGAAGAAGAAATGTGGATATTAGACACACAGTTTGCCGACCGAGAGGATTACGTTCTTAAAAATACCGAACGGCACAACTGATGTTGGCAGGACCAAATCCTTATGGTTGGAAGAGGGAGGGGGGTGTACAGTGGCCACTGTCAACTCATCAAGCCTTAAGGCAGCTGTTCTTTCGCTAACACAACAAACGCATTGCGGGTGATGGCATGGTTAGCAGTAAATAAGATTTAAAATACAAAAGTATGTCACACACCACAGTAGCAATCTGAAAATATGAAACTGGCTTCGAATGCCATTACGTCCATGCCTGCATCAAATATACTCCTAATGCGGAAGTCAATCGATCTTGTCCGTGTGTACACATATATGAAAGCAGATACCTGGGAGCAAACACGGCATAAAACCTTTACAGATTCGTCGGGAAGCGAGTTAGGCTAGGCGCCCACGAGCGGTTTTAATCGCTGCGGCAGTATTAGCAGCGATGATGGACACTGGCGATGTGTAGTGTGAGGTCGCGCACTGGAGCGACACATTGCGCGCACTGATTCGGTTATGGCTTTGGCTGCAAGGATACTTGCATTTCGAAAAACTGAAAGGAAAGCAATGTTGGGCACTTCGATACCGAGTCAAAGATTGCTGAAAAGCAAGTTCTATTCCCTACCAGATCACCTGAGAATATAACCATTAAGTATCCTAGATGCATTCGCAGATTCGAGATAAAAGCTACTGCTGGCGTCGTCATAACTGCCTGCCAGTTTGCCCCTCCGCGTGAAACAGCTCGTTTCCTAGAGAGTTGACATTTGTGATATTTTATACCGAGAAATTTTATTACAGTTCTGTCGAGAAGTTCAAATTGGGTTAATATCGGAGAAAAATATCAGGCACTTTACGTGCGGTCTTTGATTTTTACTGGGAGAAACACCGTTAGGTAAACATATAGCCAGTATATTTGCGCAAAACCGCACAATCACATGAAAAGGAAGTTTATTGCGTAGGGTGAGAAAGGAGCCATTGTCACTCGTGCGCTCGCGTCCATGTATATTGTCGTGTTTTATTTGTGCTAGCAGTCGTCAAGCGACAATCGTGTCGTCCTTCAAATGGAACATGCTGCGACTTTTTTTTATCGCCACGATTAAATAGTCGCCCGTGCGTTCACTTCCATATGTAACTGTACGTTTCATTTGCGCAATTCGATAAAACCGCCTTACGCGGTATGGCTGTTAGGTTTTAAGAGCTATGAACAGAGAGAGAGAGAGAGCAGTACCTTTGGCGACAGAGGAGACGCTTGCCTGAGGACCCTTGATAATGCTGTCCTCCGTTGAGAATCATACTGTGGTGCTGACAAGAACGCACTTTCTGTAAAAGAAACGCGAGGGAAGTATGTCACGACGTCCAAATTAATCTGGACGTTGGATTTTAAAATGGAAAGGATGGTATGAACAGCTACCGTTCTGTATCGACCCATTTAATCGATAAATTCTTCGAGGTATGTAGTGCAGACAGAACATTCCATCGTGTTTCTTTTGAATGACAGTTCATTTTTGTTACCTGTATTTCTGTGCCGAATATGTTAAGGTAATTTTGTGAGTATTATCGGTTGTGACGTTGGATAGTGTGTAAGGAAAACACGTTCCTCTTTACGTCTCTTATTCACTTCTGTCCGCCTCTTTTTCGATGCGCAAGAGGCGGACATGTACAGTAACTGGTTACCAGGTACAGGGACAGAGTCATGCGGCCCTCAACAGAATACAGCTTTCCGAAGCATCAGCATTGCCTCTTACTTGTGCGCGGTACCGTCAGGTATGAACAGGATGAACATTTTGTACTGCAACATGTTGTTTATGTGCCTCGATACGTGTCACTTCATTGTAGTTTTGAGGCGCGTTCGCACGGTAGCGAAAAGCGTCGGTTTACTTTGTCATATCACTCCGTCCGTCTGCCCATACATATCATTGCGGCTCCCATCTGACGGATTTTCATGAAGTTTGATACTTGGTACTTCTGTGAAAATCAGTCGAGGGAATCCAATTTTGGTTAAAATGGGGGAGAAACATCAGGCACTTTACATGAAGACCTAAGTACGCTTAATTGTTGCCGGCGGTATTAAATCACCATAAAAGCGCTCTGTCCCAGTGAAATGGTATCAGGCTGTTAGGACAGCCGATGGTTTACAAACATTACGGTAACACGCCACAATATCACGTTGTGCGTGCATTGCGTGTCGTGTTAAGTTTTGTTGCCTGTTCTCGTAATGTACGTGATATTGAGGGTCTTTCTCAACTTCCGTACCTATGCGGCTCTTAGCCTGTATTAATCATCCTTCGAAGAATAATTTGGCATAATTCAGGAACCCAAAAGCCTGATACACGTAGGAAATATCATACACACCTCTGTGGATGTCCTCACGAACACAAGCTGATCGTGGTTGGCATGTACGTTTCATTTACGTTTTGAATGGCAAGGACACAAAACAAGACATGAGGTTTTAAAAGTTAAAAGGGAAGATTTATCGAACGATTTATCGTAATAGTTTAAAATTTGTACTGTTTTCTTGCGGTATAATATCAGACTCAGACGAATGTAAAATTTCTTTACCCTGTACTTTTTCTTATCTGGTTATGTACACCTCCTTGTTAGCATTGGTACTGCTGCGGCTTAACTCTCACTGTGCAAAACCGTCACAAAAGTATTGCTGTTTCGGGATCCAGAGTCGTATTTTTCGAGGATACGTTTGCTTATTTAACCGACATAAAGGTGAATAAATGGGGTCTGATTATTCAATAACGACGTTTAATAGCAGAAAATATAGAATTAAATTTGAAGTCACTCTACCTACTGCATTTTTTTTAAGAAATTTATTGCACCGAGAGTATATATGGTGTGTACAAGGATAAATTGCAAAATTGTTCCTTTAACCAGTCTGACTAAATATTGACACTACGGTGCAAGTGGATGGGCCGGGTAGCTCAGTCGGTATAGCAACTGACTACGGGCTGGAAGGTCCGGGATCGAATCCAGGTGGGGACGAGATTTTCCGCCCGTCCAGACCGGCCCTGGGGCCCACCCAGCCTCATGTAAAATGGGTACCGGGTCTTTTCTGGGGGTAAAGTGCGGCCGGGGCGTGCTGCTGACCACTCACCCCCTTCTAGTGCCGCGGTCATGGAAGAGTAGAGCTATACCTGTACCCACCCTCTGGGCCACACCGGGCCTGTAACGGGAAAACTTTACTTTTACGGTGCAAGTGGAACTGAGAAATGTGTATGTAAATATAGGTGCAAATAACGGCAGTGAACAATGATAAAAAAAAAACACTGCGACTCCTAACACGCTATCTCTGCAGCAGCGTGGCGCATAAGTGGGACGTGAAATCGGGTGATCACGGAGCTTGTCAAACAGATTATATGAGATTGTGACAGAAGGTTATCGTGGCTTGCTGAAAGGAAGATTCTTGCATTTTCTTTGATTTACGGGGAATTCTCCGAAAACCCAAGTAAGTTAACTAACCTGGGTCGGATATGAGCGAGATACTTGGGACAGCGTATTCGGGTTGGGCTACCGAGCAATCGTTTTTCGATTCCCGGCGGGGGAAAGAGATTTCTTTATATTCCCAAACTGCCGATAACGGTGGATCTGGGGCCCGCCCAGCCTCCCATTCATTTGGTATCTGGGCTACTTCTCCTTGGATGCAGAGGCCGGCAGTGAAAATTCCCACTTACCTCGGTTTAGTGCCGAAATTATGCATGACTGCAGCCGTAGTTCCCCCCCCCCCCCCTCCCGCATGCTTTCATGGGTTGCAAACGGACAACTTTGTCTTTACTTCACCACCCGAATGCAGCTCCAGAACGTTACCGCTACACTACCAGCCTGTTCATACACGGTTATGTAAAACTACAGGGAAAGTTTGTCTATAATGTTATCACTGTGCCCCTGTACTTCTATCTGGAGAAAATGTTCGTCTTTATAGAATATGTAATAGCCTACATTAAGACAAACTTCGAAAAAAGGAAAGAAACTGTTGGAATTTTATAAAACAGTAGCGCTAGTAACGTTGCTATATAGAAATGAGTCTTGGACAGTTTTAGCAAGACATGTAATAGCGAAACGTCGGTGGGGATGAGATACTTGAGGTGAGTTGACGTTTGCACTGACTAGAGCATATTAGAAGCTGAACATGCACTTTATTCCAAATAAAATATTTTAACCCTTTACCTGCTAACGTGGAGAATATGGTGAGCTCCAAATAATGCTAGCAAAGGGCAGATGGGATTTAACTCGGCGTTTAAAGGGTTACCTCGGAGAAAACTTTACGAACCATTTGGATTCAGTGCTAATAAAAAAAAATACTGCAACAAATTCGGCAGTATAAAGCAAATGAACGCCGAGACGGGGGGGGGGGGAGACTTTGGAAAGGCGATTGCGTATGTGTAGTCTAAATAGGCTTAATTGAATATACCATGAAGTGGTAAGGAAGGAGACCAAAGTACTTTGAAAGACCCGCTTTGACGTAACCGGTAGAATGCATGCACTGCTCTAGCACGAAGCGACTGCTATTGAGCGCAAGTGGAAACGGGGGAGATTACAGAATGGGCGAGGGTTAACGAAAAGGGGTTGAAAGCAGGCGGTAAGAACAGTGCTGAGTATTTGAAAGTAAAGAGATGGTTTTCAAACAGAATGAAAGAACTGAAAAGGTAAATACGAAAATTCAAGGTCGACTGGCGGGACGTCCCCTTGTACAGTTTTGCTGCCTTGACCAGAGGCGCAGCTGTCTGGAGATTTCAGCAGTCCTAAGTACGGTAATTCACAAGACACCAACTGTAGCGGCTTTTTTACCATGCACTTAGGTTAGAAGACCCATTTCTATTTGCGTGAAGAAGGCATCATCAGCGTCTACACAGCATATTATTTCCGATCCATGCTAATGTGTGCTGGCAATATGAAAGTAGAAATAAAATTACTATAAATACATTTACACTTAACAAAATAAAAGAACATATATAATATAAAAATAAATTATTTGCTCTTGTCTCTATCTGGATACCCAGTGTAGCCATCTCATTACCATTTATATTACATCCGAGTTAATTCTATTATAGAAAAGTGAGCTATAGAAGCGTGTAGTCGGATTTTGACGTTTTGCTGACCGTGCATCTCAGTATATTTATCTCAGTAATTAACCAACTTGATGCAAAAAATTTTTGTTTTACAATAAGTTTATTTCATGCCTCTATATGTTTCAAGCACATGTGCTCATCATCAGGAGGTCAAAATTGCATTGTAAAACTAAAATTTTGTGCATCAATTTGGTTAATTACTGAGATAAATAAGTGTGTTCGGATGTTTAGTTATGAGAGACTTAAATACGGATACTTCTGTCCGAGAAAAATTGTCGATAATATTGTCACCCGAATGGGTGAAGAGTCTTAGACTTGCAATAAACGTGAAGAAGTTTCATATTGATTTATAATAGACAAGGCAGATTCAAGAAGTAAAGTGAATTTATTAATTAATGACAAATGAAGTGTGTAATTTCTCAACATAATCACGCCGCTTTACAACGCGTATTGTGTAGCATTTCACCAGCCTTCAGATCCCCCCCGCTAACAAAGTTATCTGTTACGTTCCAAGTCACGTACGCATCGCGTCTTTACCTTCATCATAACTGGCAAATCTTCGTCCATGCAGGGCTTTTTTTTAAGTGGTCCAAACATGAGTTCATCCGAAGAAGCTATGTCTGGACCATGTGGTGGCTTAGGAGAAGTTCAAACATCAGCAGCCTCATTGCTTTAACCTTACCTGCCGTGGAATGCGGACGCGCGTTATCCTAAGAGCGGAAGAACCCCCATATGTAGAAAAACCTCTGCACTTGTTACGAATCTTCGGCTCAGGTGTTTGTAACACCTCGTGACCACAAACAAAAAACGGATCACAGCTTGCTGTTCTACAGTGGTGCAATTCGAAGCGGTGCTGCCATATTTAAAGAATATTTTAAACAAACAAAACACTAACTAAAGCTTAACATTGACTCATCCCGACGGTTAATATAATATAATTACTGAGACAGCCGCTAGTTTTCGCAGTTCATCGATTGTAGCGCCTCTACAGGCAAGTTTTTATTCACCGTGTGTGTACTTCTTGACGTTGACTAACCGCATTACCTGCCGACACCACACGTGCACAGAACACCAAATATAAAAAATATCTCTTATGGGTCCCGCTGTACAAAAAGCTACATTTTGTTACATGTGTCTCCTTGCTCAGTTTTGTTTTAAACGAGGTTGTGGGGCGAGATGTAACGTTCCCATATCGATGCTGCTGAAAGTGAATGTCTTCTTGGACATGACACCACATAGAGTGATATACAGGTACGAACGTTTCGGAGGATATTACTGCTTCAATCTTCAGAATATATAAATAAAAATTGACTGCCCTGAAGATGGAGATAACAAGTTTCTCCGAAACGTTGGTACCTGAATGTAAATCTGCATGATGTCATGTCGCAGAAGACTGTAGCCTTAAAGTTTCGATACCTTAAGGCTACATGTCCCCTCAGTTAACCAAATGTATTGAACGTAGCCCTTCTTGAGAAACTTAACAGTCGCTCGGATATTCAAAAAATTCTTCGCAATTTGCGAATTCCGAAGATTCAGCTGCCTGCCGCTGACGGACGCCTCTTGCATATTTCAGTAACATGTCAGTCGCTTGCTTCTACGGCGATATTCTGTTAGTTCCGCTACGGAACTTGGAGGACCCTTCCTTGTCGGTCAGACGCGGTTGTGTACTCCGTATATTGTCGATTGCTTTGCGTACCTGGATGCCATCTCCCCCATCTTCAACTGCAAAATGCGCCATTCCGTCGTACAGGCTAAACACAAGGGTTTCTAAGTACAGCCTGATAACCAATTTTTATATTGCTAGCATTTATAACTCCAAAAATTTATTATTATTATTATTATTATACTTTAGTTCATATGGTACAATTAGTGCCGCTTGTAAATGTGATTTCTTATTATCTCGTTTCTTCTTTTGTTGTTTCGTGTGTATTTTTCTTACATTCCTGTGCTGTGTTTATAATCATCTTATTGCTGTTGTGCCAGCAAATTAATAATAGTAATAATAATAATAAACAATATTATTGTAAATATTATTATTATAGGTGAATGGTTCAATACATGAGTAGGGTTGTGCCGTTCGTAGTAACCTCTTTTGCTTTCCTCACACCTCTCTTGAATCTCGTCACTTCAGTCCACCCCTCCCACCTTACATTTCTAGGATCAATTTTACGTAGTATTGCTCTCCAACCTGCGCTTAGGTATCTCAAGACGTAAATTTCTTTAAGCGCTTTCGACCAAAACTCTGTATGCATGTCTTATTTCCCTCACTTTTGTTGCGTGTTACGCCCGCCCCGTGCTCCTTGATTTCCAATTTCTGTTCGTATCTCTCCTTTTGTTTTGCTTTATTTTGTTCTTTATATATTCCTCATTTATTCGTTTCTGCCTTTACTTCTTATTTATTCTCACCTTCTCCCCTACTTTTTTCTTTTCGGTTTTTTAGACTTCGCCAATCGCCATTACAACAGAACTTCACATCAGCGTCGTTCCCTGGAGGGGATTGTTACAAATCGCAAGGCATATATTAACAAGCAACCCCTACATTGCCAATAGGGAGCATGTAACCATCCCCAGCGCAGTGTAACATAGCACAGTAGCAGCCACTGATTCTACAGACACTCATAAACTTAAACTGAAGGGGGAGTACGCGCAGAAAACACTCAAGACGCCCAACTAGATTTAAGTAGATGGGGAGCCCGGCTCATAAATATTTTATCTATTATATTTTTTAAATAGCCGTGTATATTGGTTATAATAGGGTAGGGGAGAATGACGCAGTAAACCGTTGCATGATATAACATTACACTGGCGTTCGAAACGACGGGCCAAGTTAATGCCCTCGATATAAGGGAGCTTCAAAATGCATTTCTTACGTCTGATGCAAAAAATAAATATGAAAATTCTCTTCACATTTTTTGTTCTACTTTATTAATAAACATTACTTACGTACCTAATGAAGGCAAAACTTGGAATACGTGTTGTGCTGTATTGACAGTTAATACGCATAACGGTGTGATTTAACAGGTGCAACGTTTTAAATGCTTGGGATAACTTTTGCCAAATTGTCGTGACATGAACTAGACGTTCACCTTGTCCAGCTTGAACATTTCTGTGGTAAATTGTAACTAAAAGCTTTTTGGGTTACGGGTCCGAAGCGCAGCGAAAGTTATCTTTATATAAACTTGCGTTATTTGCATATAAAGTGGAACTCTTTACAAGGCGATACGAAACATATCATTCCATTTCATATTTGCAGTATTGAAGTCCGTTTCTGAATCATTCAGAATCTTTGCTGTGTCTCGTACGTTAACTCGGGCTATCGCCCCTTCGTTGCTAAAAGCATGTAAGAAAGAGATTAAAGTTCACTCTGTAAAGCGTGTGCTGCATGGAGAGTAAATTAATCATAATGTCTCAGTAAAAAATGGATAGGATACAAGAGATAATTTAGGTTGACAAGTAAAAAAATATTTATAGGGAATGAGTGAAGGTAGGCAGAATGCCTCACACAGCGGTGAGATGGGTAGCTTCAGAAGAGAGGCAGAGCAGCAGGGAGCGGCAGAATTCTGTATAATTAATAAGAGGCAAAATAGGCACACAGGGAGGAGCTAAGAGTCGACACAGAACATTGTGAAATTGTACGTGTTCGTACTGAGGGCAACTGGTCTGTATTTATTTGTAAATTCATGTGCACATGCACAAATGCATACAGAGACATACAAATATACATACACACATACCTACATACATACATACATACATACACACACATACACATACACACACACACACACACACACATATACACACATACATACACACACATACACACACACACACACACACACATATACACACATACATACACACACATACACATACACACACACACACACACATATACACACATACATACACACACATACACACACACACACACATATACACACATACATACACACACGCGCGCGCACGCACACACACGTACGTACATACATACATACACGAAAGAGGAAGCA
>Ga0123352_10005270_pt1 | contig 19385 bp, 12 predicted proteins | sample TergutLab28metaG_FD_89700 | JGI IMG/M metagenome (GOLD analysis project Ga0123352, IMG submission 89700) | Labiotermes labralis P1 segment gut microbial communities from Petit-Saut dam, French Guiana - Lab288 P1 | ecosystem: Host-associated > Arthropoda: Insects > Digestive system > Gut ... | reverse complement strand
TTACTTGCATGTTAGTATGACAGGTTGCACACACTGGATAGTTACTTGCATGTTAGCATGACAGGTTGCACACACTGCATACAGTTACTTGCATGTTAGCATGACAGGTTGCACACACTGGATAATTACTTGCATGTTAGTATGACAGGTTGCACACATTGCATACAGTTACTTGCATGTTAGTATGACAGTTTGCACACACAGGATAGTTACTTGCATGTTAGCATGACAGATTTTACACACTGCAAACAGTTACTTGCATGTTAGCATGACAGGTTGCACACACTGGATAGTTACTTACATTTTAGCATGACAGGTTGTACACACTGCATACAGTTACTTGCCCATTAACATGAAAGTTTGCACACACTGGGTACAGTTACTTGCCTGTTAGCATGACAGGTTGCACACATTGTGTGCCACACCCATTGGAGCAGCATTTGGCCGTTCCATTGCAGTTCAGATCAGAGAGACATTCATAATCGCATGAACCGGCACTGACAGGAATCAGATAGGGACACTGTCCCAATTTCTTGGGGAGGCCTGGAATGAGATGACATACTGCAATTGTAATGTGAGTTGTGTCATATTTTAGTCTATATTTTAGAGCAGAATTTTCTTCCTATAATGAGGGTAAAGGTGAGTAGGATGAGATTTCAACGAAGTTACAGAAAGTCGTTTTGTAGCAACTGAGAACTGCACTACACAGGCCAATAAGATGATAATGGAAGTGTGATTACTGCCCTTATGCCTCAGTGGCAGAGTGACATGGATGATTGTCGCTCAGAACCCCAAACACAGAGAGCAGAGCCTCAGTGCACTAACAAGAATAGTGAGCTTGAATTGCAATAAACTGCCCTTTCACCTAAGAAACTGTCTCCTTTGCCCATTTTTTTAAAGTGTAAATGAGAAGTTTCAAATATGATAGAAAAGTGTGTGACATGACACGGTACAGTAATGTGTGCTGTTGGACTTCAAGTGACATGACAAACTGAATACTGATAACAGTAAAATATCAGACTGAATATTCACTGTGGTATCTCACTGTCTCAGCCTGAGTGCCACAAACAAGCCACAAACACTTGCTCTCAGTTTCAGTGTGATACAATCCAGCAATGAAAAGAATGGCTTGCAACAATTCCAGATGGAAAGCTGCCAACCAATCAAAATATTGAAGAATAAGAAGAAGACAATCCATACAGTGTCATTAAATGAATAAACTTTATGCATACTCACATGCAGGCACAGGGGGGCAGTACTCATCCTCACAGTTCACCTCCACCATCTGACATGTCTGACCCTTGGGACAAGTGACATCATCACATGGGTTGCGACACTCACACAAGGGACAGCGGGTGGATGACTCCAGTACGAACCCATAGTCACAGCCCAGACGACATGTCAGATCCAGACATCCCAGGTCCTCCCGCAGTGCTTCGCAGTCTGTCAACCCACTGGTCCTGTAGTGAAGGCCCATAACTCATAAAGCATTCATCAAAATACATCAACACCAGTAACATTTTTTGTGATACTGATACACAAATACAGCTGCTGTATTTTCAGACACAAATATCCAAGCCATTACAGAGGCAGAAGTGAAGAGAAGTGTAGAAAAATACACTGAACTTATCAAACTCTATGCAGATCAAATGGACAACAGTGTTAATTAAAAGCAACTGTGTCAATAGATAAGATTATCCATGCAGTAATATAAACAGAAACTCTAACTGTCCATATTTCACTGCACACTGCACACATCGTTGGATGTATTTAATCAGAAATCACTGGTCTTAAAAAAGGGTATTTACAGATATTTCATTCTGCACATGCTTCAAGAAAGAAGTCAGTCTCCTGAAACACTGTAAGTTAGATGACTGTCATTCCTATGGCTCCCCTTCCTCGTTCCGATCTGGGTCCCTTTCTACCCCACATCCCTGTTTCACAACAGGCCTCCACTTGGGGCCATTACCCTCCACACCCTGTTCCTCTACTCGATCATGCCCCTCCTCGTCCCTCCTCCTTCTGATTGGCCCACGCTTCTTTTGAGCCAAACCTTCACCTGTATAAATACCCCAACCATCTTGCCCAAGTTATTCTTCTTGTTTAAACAACCTAGGAAGCTGGAATATATAGTGTGTTCCGAAATGTTGGCACAGAAAATTAAGATCCAGGGGAAACACCCAAAAGAAAGAACACAACATTCGCAACTCAGCTGAAGTTTGGAACCAAGAGAGGTAAATTTTGTTCCTTAGCCATGCCTTTAAGGCATATGCAGATCCACTTACTTCTAACCTTGGGAGAAGATAAAGGTGAGTGGCCAACCTTATGTCCCAGCTGCTGTACCTCAGTGAAAGAAACTGTCATAGATATTGTGCTAGAGACTGGTTAACAATAATAATCAGAGCTCTAAAAATGCTACATCAAATGGTCTCCAGTTCCAGGCCCCTTCCTGCTGCTGAACAATCCTGTGAGCACATTACAGGTCTTTCTCTTAAATTTATGGCATTTATGACAGAAGGTCTCAAAAAGATTTCCCATATCTGGTTCAGTGCCTTCAGGCATGGTCTATGTTGACCGTTTGGCCTATTGTTACTAGAAACTCTCTAGGCCAGGTTTTGTTACCCCTGCTGACAGGACAAACTCCACAGTGATGGTCCTGCAGGTTAATACCACTCAAACTATTTGGGGTTGATATTCTTCACCATTCCCACTTTATTTTTGGCAAAAGCAAGAAGCAAATCTACCCACAGATCTGACTGATAATCGACCTTTGGACCCTCTGAATGAGAAATGCAAATATTAAGTTTTCTTCATTTTTGAGATCACAGCAGTACTAACCAGAAGGACGCGGGTTCCATTCACAATGGGGTCACTGGGATCTTTCATCAACATAATCCTTCTGGTCACACTATGGCCATTATGTCTACACTGCCTCTAACAAACATGAGTACCTGGGCTATCTGCTTGGGGTAAAGGCGGCCAGTACATAGAGCTGACATCCTTACCACCTTCATACGGTGTATATGAATTCTGGGATCCTCAACCTCCTGGAGTCTTAAGGGCTTGTCCAGGCTTGTAAAGGGATTGCTTTACCTTTACCTTTACCTTCATAGTTGAGATATAGTTTGCAAGTGTATTAGTTAAGAAAATAACTCTTCATACTGTAACGCAAACAGTACCAAAACACCAGACTAAGAAAAACACTGCCTCGAACTGATGTGGCTGCACCAATCCTGAAACAGCAGAAACCAACCCAAGCATTTGCATGCAAATGTCTTACCTTGTGCCTGGTATCTCAGATCCAAATGAATCCACACACCAGCACTGCTGGTCACCATTTTGCTCTGCACACTGTGTTGCTTCAAAAGACCCACTGGAGTGGCACTTTGGTGGGGGCAGAGCCAACATCATTCCCTCATGTGTTCCCTCCATCTTATCAGAGAAGTCACGTAAGTATTCACACACTGAAATTTAAGACTAAAGTTCACAATCATGCATTTAGACATAATCCTAACCTAAATACTTCCTTAAAGGAATTGTTTTATTGCAGGTGTATTGGTAAATTTTGGTTAGAACCTTGATGTACTAAATTTGGGGGAAACTTTATACTTACAAATTTTTAATGCAGGTGAAATTATGTTGATGACCAAAGTAGAAACATTTAAGAAACTTTAATACATGGAAATGAGAAGGTATTGTTTGATTTAAAATTACCAAAGGTGGTGGCAGCGAATACTGTGAAGCTTCATATTTACACTGAAAGAAGGACTGATTGTGTAGCATGTACAAAGTTTCCCTAGCAGACTGGTCCTATAGAAGTTAATCCCATGTGCATCTAACTGCTCAGTGCTCACATTAGCTACAAGTAAATTATGGGCATTGTGTTTGAATGCACAGTTTCCTTTTAGCTACCATTCGGACCCTCAACCTTGTCTGGTTAGCTTGTCTTGGTGAATGATATGTTGGTAGAGTGGTTCAGGTCCGCTCTACTAAGGGGTTGACATGGCCACAAAGAAGAAACAACGCCAGCTACTACATAACAGTAGGCAGCAGTGGGTTTACCAACCCCGCTAGCCACTACCAACTAATGGTATCGGTGGGATCACTACCCCTATAGCTGGAACAAAACTGATTTGCAGTGGCAGGATGTGAATTAAAACCGGGAGGACCCAAATTAAAAACGCAGAGATACAGAATTAATTTTTTAACTAGGTAGAATTCTTTTGGGAATGTAAATGAATTTATTTTTATATTCTGGTTTATTTGAAAAAGTTTAGGAAAGTGTAAGAAATTGTAGCATTTCTCCACTAGAGTGTGAGGAAAATTATTTTGTTATTGGGTACTACATGACTGTGAGGAACTTGTGTGTTTATAAGGTACATAACTGATAGTTTTGGCAGTAGGTAAGGAGCCTACAAGTTCATTACAGTAAAAATTTGGGAGTATAGGTTACAGCCATTATGTATGAAACTTTAATGCATTACAAACATGTAGCTGGAGCCAGACATGATAGAAGATGCTATGAAGTAGAGTTAGGACATGTGACCACAGGCAGTTGTTTATGTATCTTTTGGTTCACAATGCAATTATGACATGATAAGTGTGTGAAAGTGGTGATAAATATTGTTAAAAAGCTCTTTCAGAGAAGAAGTAGATTTATTTTTTAATTTAATTTTTGAGTGTAGATTCCAGCTATAGTTTTCCTATACCTAGCTGTAGGAGTTTGTTGAAACAGTAATCACTGGGAAGATACTAGTGCCTTAGAGAAGAAAAGGTAGAAATTTTTCCACCAATTTCTGTCGAGGGCTATGATTATCTTTCATTACTCACTGGCTTTGATCTTGAATACTGACTGTAGCAGTTCAGGATGCTGGAATGCGTCAGTTTTATTTTGAAACCATTTTCTCTGTTTTCATGCACTATAGTAGCAATAGAAAAACAGTGAGCAAGCAACTAGTGGAATTACATTTTAATGTGACCAATACTGTACTCACAGGAGGGTGGCCTGTTCTTTTCCATCCCACACACATTTCCACACTGGTCACTAAAGCAACAGCTACTGCTGCCCAAGCAGTCTGCATCTGTATGGCATTGGGTGATACTGTTGCAGCTTGTCAGTGAAGGGCACGATTCTAGCTCCATACGCTCTGCTAGACACAATTGTTAATGCTATATACACTGCATTCAATAGATCAGCACTCTAACTGCAGTTTTGTTTGGTGTAAACAGATGTGCATTATCACACATTCTCACCAGTATTATGCACCTCAGGGCAGCAAACTCCACTTCCTCTGTCTGTGACATATGTACATGTGTGTGTATCTGGGCATACATCTTCCTCTGCAGTGCATGGGATGAGACTGCCACTCATGTCTGTGAGTGGTATCCCCTGTCTGCATATGGGCCGACCTGTCAAATAACATGTGATATAAAACTGATAATTTAGAGTTTGCAATAAAATCCATGTGTTGAAAATGCCTCCATGTCCTGTAGTTGGGGGTCTGCATTGTATGGTGACAAATCAGCCTTCATGCCCATCTTCTGCAGTTTACTCTACTCACCATAAATCACTGTTAAGAAGAACACTGAGCAGCTACATTCAGTATCATTTTCATTGTGCAGGTCCGAATGTGTCACTGACTCAGCAGTATCATGAATTTCACCATGAACATATGACCACAATGACATATCATTAATGCAATACAACCTTAGCTTACTGTGCTTACAAAATGCACCTAAGCTTCTTCAACAGTACATAGCAGTAACAAGTAACAAATTTGGTGACTTTCATATTTATTCTTCAAATAACCTTGACAAAAAAATTACCATTTACAGGGAGAATGCAGATTTTACCATGCTTTTTTTTAATATGATTGAAAAATTATGCAGCATTATTAAAGAAGGTCTCAAATATGTATCCTGCAAAAGACTTAATATATACATGATCTGCCATATAAAACTGGAAAGCCATTAATGTAGCTCCTCTACAGGACAGCTGACTGAATAATAAGCACAGATGTTGCAATCATACATTGGTCACTGGAACATGCAAGCAAATGCTGACTAGTCTGATGGAGTAAGAGAGAAGAAGCAGAGCCTTTGAGTTGCCAAAGACATGTTCTGTCACATGTACAGAACATAAAGAGGTATTACCACAAATAATTCCCTTAGGAGTTGTAAATGCATGTTAAGAACAAACAATCCTGAAATCCCAGCATTATTTCTGAGTGTGAAACAGAGTGAGGTCTGGTCTTCTATGTTTGGTTTTAACAGTAACCAATCTCTGGCATTACTTTTACCAACAAGAAACAAGACTGTCTTCCTCCTTTAATTACAGCATCATGACACATGAATGAGTGAGGGAACAAACTTAAAGCCTGCAACTTTCATGCATTCTAATGTCACTAAACACAGAGCTGACACTCTGGACAAGCTTATAAGATAATACACTTGTACAAACTGAAAAAGGCTATGTGATTTGAGGATTTAGTGACATCTGGAACTGCAATCTGCCCTACTTGCCACCACATTAAGCGATCTGAGTTTAGATTAATGTGTGGGGCCACTTAAGAAAGGTCCCAGCATATTAAATACTAATTAGACATCCTGCATTCGTCACATAACGTCAAAAGACGTGGGGATAGAAAAGTACATCACCAGTTTATTGGCTTCAAGAAACCTTCCATTTGGGATAGAGGAATAATTTATTCCCAATGAATTTTGTATACCCATGAAACTATGAACAATAATCAGAAGGTGTTTAAATGAAACTTCTACTGAAATCTGATAGTCATGTTTGGTATTCATAGCGGTCTGAAAGAAGGAGTTTATCAGCATTGGTTTGCCTTATAGCATGTTTTAAGGAAAGTTTGAGAAGATTTTGAGGAACAGAAATTCAGTGGAACACATCAATGTGCGACCTATGCTAATGTTCCTTTAATGTACAAAGTGTTTCTCAACAAAAGTATTGGCTGTCAGCATCTCAAAAAGCTGTGTGATGCGTGCAGTGACAATACTTCAGTACTTACACTGTGGAGATGTGGGGCACAGGAAGCCTGGACAGTCCTCATCTTTGACAGCAACGCACTGTTCAGAGAGGCTGCATGGAAATCCTGCACAGGGATTGTCACATTCACATGTTGGGCAGCCTGTGGAGTCCACCTTGAAACCATACTGGCAGACTTGGGCACAAATATTCTTGTTGCAGGAACCAGAGAGGCTGCGGCCCTGCGCAACACCTGCTGTAAACCACAGGCTTCTTTCAGTGCACATATCTGAGTCATGATCTAGCAATATTCCTGTTGAGTGTAATCTGCCTGACACTCACGTTCACAGCTGACAGTGTCCCTGGGCCCCATTGATTTTGGCAGCTTGTTTCCCTGGGCATCCGTACACCAACATATAAGTCCATTGCGACTGCACTGCCGTGCCTCAAACTGACCAGTGATAGGAGAGCACTGTGGTACATAGCCCTTTCCCTCATGCTCATTCATGATGAGCAGTTCTGCTAACATACGCTGTTGCAAGCAAGCAGTCACATTCAAAGGTTGACTGCAGTGCTTTCCATCATCACCACAGGTACAGCACTTCTCCATGGATGGACACTCTAAGTCATACTCACAGCGCATACCACATTCCTGGTTGGACTCATGCTTGGGACATGTGCCTGGCTTCTGCAGCTTGAATGATGCAGGGCAGCACACACCATAGTCATTACCTGTAAACAGACCTCATGCAACAAATTACCATTTCACTTATCTAAAATCTGTTTCCCTTTCCATCACGTGTACTGCTTGTACAAATATTGCAACTCTCTGCTGCATAACACTGAAGTGAACACAAGCATGTGACTCACCTCTGTCCACAATACATTCAAATAGTGGTGGACATCTTGGTTTCCCAGGAGATGTCCCACATAGGAACGGACGTTCGCTGTCAGAAATCTTGAGTGGCTCCCCAGCAGGACAAACATTCGCCAGGCTCCGGGCCCTCTTACCTGTTCACCATATCATAACAACATCAGGCAGTGAAATGTTGCAATGTATATGTCAGTCTATGCAATACTTGTTATTCTCTTCCACTATATCTTTCAGTACGGCCATACATTCATCATGCATGTGTGTCAAGTTTACTTTTCTTTACTCCTGCATACTATTGTTCAAATAGACATGCATTGCTTAACAATGGGGACACATTCTAAAAAATGCCTAGTTAGGTGATTTCATCATTATGCAAGCATCACAGTGTACTTACACAAACCTAGATAGTATAGCCTACTACACACCTAGGCTATATGTTATAGCCTATTGCTCCTAGGTTACAAACCTGTACAGCATGTTACTGTACTGAATGCTGTAGGCAATTGTAACACAATGGTAAGTATTGTAATATTATAATCTTATGGGACCACTGTCATATATGTGGCCTGTCACTGATCGAAATATCATTATGCAGAGCACGACTGTAAACTGATTATAATTAAGGTGAAAATTAAATGAATTGGAATGTACTGAAACTGGGTAAAATGAGCTGATGAAAAGTGTATGTGGGTCTTGTGGTCTTCACAGAATTAGAGAGGTCTTCACTGCAATCCTAGATGGCATCTACCTCACTCAGTGTAGAGACTGTTGGCAATGTTTTGATCCTGCCACCACATTTGTTGTTAATGTAGACATGTAAGATTAACAACAAGTGTGGTGACAATAAAAAAATTGCCAAAAATCTCTATATTGAGTAAGGCAGATGCCATCTAGGATTGCAGTGAAGACCTCTCCAACACTGTGGACAATGGATGCCACAAGACCCACATATACTTTCCAGCAGTTGATTTTATCCAGTCACAGTGAAATTCAGTTTCATTTATGTAACATTAATTTTAAACCAACTAAGTTTAACAACTTCATGCAAAAATAAATGCATTCAGTAATTTTTGCATGCCTGATGATAGTACAGCCATACTTTAATGTGTCATGGAATTATGGAATACAACAATTTTCATAGACTGAATGTAATGTAATACTGTGATAAAAAGCAACTTTATGCTCACACATTTAGGCAGTATATTTAAGTGACACATGTGCACAAAATATTGCACAGTCAGAGGTTATATTGTTGTTGTGAACAGCAGCTGTACATAAAAGTAAATGAAATTTTTGTTTGTTTTTGGCAAGGGCAAGGGCCTCATTCTCGAGGTTTCTAGATCACGCACAATGATGCACCAGAGTCGTAGGACTGCTCTGGATGAGTGATCAGCTTGTCACAGAGACCCCTACCTGACAACACACACAAAAAACTCACAACAGACAAATGTACATTCCCCTGGTGGGGTTCAAACCCACAATCTCAGCAGGCGAGCGGCTGCAGACCTACGTCTTAGACCGCATGGCCACTGGGACCAGAAAAATTAAATTTTTACCTCTGTAAAAGGAGGAAAATTTTGTGATTAATATGCAACCACTTGGGCCCTGCCCATACTCACATTGTGGCACAGGGGGGCAAGGCTGCTTGCTGCAGGCCACATCTTCCAGCTCACAGCTCAGTGCATTTGGACACTGAACCTCACTGCATGGATCATGACATTGGCATCTGGGACACCCAGCATCATCCAGAGCAAAACCATGTGGACACAGCATTCGACACGTGTGGGCTGCACATGGTTTTGGATCTGCAATGAAGAGCAGCATAATTTTCATTTCACTCTTCCATATGTTTATAAATGCATTAATCACACTTTTCCAATCACCCCTTGGTATAATTAGTCCACCTACTTTAACGGTAGAGATCTCAATGAAATCTAGTACTGAGTGAGGTTTGTGACTGACCTGTACAGTTGACAAGATCTCGGGCAGCAGAACGTGTCCCGGGCACCTCAAGGCCAGTTTTGTCCACACACCAGCATTTTGATGTGATTAGGTCACACTGGATTGGATTAAAGTCACCTTGCTGATCACATACTGGGATTCGAACCTTTGAACCTTCCTTACCAAGACTGCGGGCTCTTCTGAGAGCCTCCCTGTGGAGTTGCTCACATCCTAGGGAATATAATGGTACACACTTGGACACATGCTAAGTTGTCATAGCAGATTAATCATGCATGTTTGAAATGTCCAAAAGTTTGAATATTTTGACATGTGCTATGTTGGAAAGTGTGAAGCTGAAGGCTAAGACAGGGTGACTTGTAAAATGCATGGGGAAAACAAGAAACACACAAAAAATTCTTATTGGATAATCACATAAATGGTGGGGGAATACTGAAATGGATTTTTTGGATGGGGGTTATTAAGATATGATCTGAATTTGACACTAGGTAGGTTCCAAAGTTGGCTTCTTCTAATGAAGACATGCATATGTGTTTTCCATAACAACACTGTATTTCTTCAGCATAAAATATATTACCTGGTGACACAAGACTACGAGGGTTGTCCAGAAAGTATCTAGCCATTTTGAATACCTCAAGAATAGGTCGCGTGGCCTTGATGTAACTTGGCACCAAGTCAGAAGAGACCTTACTGTGCATCCATGAATAGTCACTCTCCTGTGGGGCTAGTCAGTCAGTTGTGAGACGCCATTGACTGAGCTTGTGTACTGTGTGACCATTGCATTCACAATGACCAAGTGAGCTGATCAGCTTCATCATGACAATGCACCTGCCCATTCTACAGCTGTCATGCAGGCATATTTGGCAAAGCAACATATCACCCATGTCTGTCAGCCCCCCTACAGCCCAGATTTGGCTCCCTGCAACGTCTGGCTTTTCCCAAAGCTAAGATCACTGTTGAAAGGGAGGAGATTTGTGAATACAACAGTCACACTGTACACAAGCTCAGTCAACAGCGTATCACTGCTGACTGACTAACCCTACGGGAGAGTGACTGTTCATGGATGCACAGTAAGGTCTTCTCTGACTGGCTGCCAAGTTACATCCAGGCCACATGTCTGGTTCTCGAGATATTCAAAATGACTGGATACTTTCAGGACAGCCCTCATATGTATCACAGAGTTGGTTTGTTAGCCAGTCAGACAGACATGTGAAAGCTATAGTTTACTGAAAGAAGGCTGAACTATAATAAGCAAATATTTATATGACTATGTTGCTAACACATGAGCACTTAACTGATGTGCTAACGATTGTATTATTAACATCCAAAGATAGGCTGGAATATATACACAAACATATTTCATGATTTACACCAAATAAAGGTCTTGGCCCATTAACCTCAAATTCCCCCTTCCCCCATTTTTTTGTTAACAGTTATAAATATAACATGTCACCTGGAAAACAGCAGTTTGAACATGTATCTATTTCCTGAAATCAAACTGCTCTGGACCCTGACCGTTTACAACCTCCCAAGTATCCTGCAGAAAACAATAGTGCAATAGGGTCTATAATATGTCATACAATTTTTGTCTCCTTTTTGTAGTTGTTTACTGTAATGGTTTCAAGATAGTAAGGAAGAATACACAGTGTATGGGTCATGGGATATTGCTATTTCTGAGAAGTAATGGGAAACATGGCAGCACTGATACCAAAAATTGCAATGGGACATAGAATGTCATTTTCCTACTAACATGCAGAACACTTTCCTTGACATTTGAACCCTAGGACATCATGTCAACAGGTGACTATCACAAACTGCACACTGCTAAATATATTTTGCAGTTGTACATCAACCTTAGTAGATCCTGTGCCCTTTGTTTTCAAAAACTTTAGATTTAAGTCTATATTGAATTACATAATATGGCGTGGTTAGGTTATAAGGCAGTTATAGTGAGGGCATTCCACTGCTCCTGCTGCTGCACTTTCTCAATTAAGCCTGCACATGGCTGCAGCCAGCGTCAGAAACTGAAACTCTTCCACATATTACATCATCCTGTTATTTAAAACCGAATGTAACGCGTAGTGATTTTGGAGAATCATGTCCAGATAAGCCGGCTTCAGCCATCCTCGTGCCCTGTACGCTAGTCCGCCCTTTAATTTACGTAGAACGTTATTTTTGACGTATGGGTAACAGTCTTAATAGATATACGTATACATAAATGTAACCGTCAGCGTTATAACTGCCCGGTTCACCGATACTGAAATGCTCTTTGCTCGGCGGTTTGCAAGAGATCCATCGCAAGAAATATTTACAGGAGAATGTCCAGCCGATCGTATGGCCAAAACTTTCGTATTTAATTAATAGCACACCGCTTGCCTCTTAATAAATTTAATCAATAAAGTTCTTGCACTCGGTTAAAATCAGTCACAAAGAGAATGAAATGGGCAGATGAAAATGAATGCTGTTTGTGTCCCGCACACACGACGCGGCGAAGATTGAACCATACGCTACAGTGTGTGCAGGCTAGCGCTTTCAAAGGTGGATTCCGTAACAAAAGAACCACTTACCTGTCTACAACTACCTGTCGCTACAACAAGGGACAGACTTCAATGGATGACATGCTTGTCCTAAGTGAGGACAGCTACTGGGGAAATGAACTGCGAACCCTCTCCGCACATTCTAAATTTTGAATAGTACAGTTCTAATGTAATATGGACTTAAGGGTAAAAGCGGATAATATCCATATCACCAATTTATCGTCTCATCTCTCGGAAGTTCGGTCTAAGGCTTGAACTACGGACCCTGGCCGGATACAAAACATTCAGTGCATTACCTGCAGTAGCAAAAGTGTGAAATAGAGATGTTCATGTCTTAAAAACCCTTCAGCAATTCGGAGAAATCAAGGTTTGGAACCATGGCATTTTCATCTGAAAGGGTATTCACAGCACTAATCTTTCTTCAGTCGTAGGTGGTCTTCACGAGTTAAAGTTTTGAAAAACTCCTTTCACCGTCGGTGACGGACAATTTTCATGTCCTCTGACACATCAATATAATAGCTAAAATGCCTGGAACTTGCCGTGACATAACCTGACCTGACCCACCCCTAAACTTGATGCATTCTTCAGCAGTAAATGTGGACGAGGTTACCTTGTGACGTGGACAGCTGGGTGTGTAATATGGGTATGGGACGTAGCACGCATAAAAGTAGTAATTAATTAAACCATTATCATAAATCATAAAACTGACTCTCCACTTTGCCACGAACGTTAGAGAAGGAGGGGTGAAATTAATAAAATAAAAAATTAAAAAGACATTTTAAATGATGTTAGATACGAAAATATTTGTTGGGGGGGGGGGGACAAGTGAAACTGAAACAGGTGTGAAACAGGACAAATGCATATGTAACGTTTAAAAGTAAGCACATCAACCATGTGCTAGGTAATGCAGCTGCCTTCCTTTGTTGTGCACAAAGTGAGGCCAAAGGCACAGTGGCACACATAACGCCATGAATGGTATCAGCTGTAACATTTACAGCCTTCTGTCTCAGTTTAATGCTGCAACAGTTAAAAGCAAAGTTAGGCAGACATTACTGACCATATTGTAAGCCCTTCCAACAAAGTCACAGTGCAGCCGCCCAGCAGCACATCGCAGTGGCCCCACACAGTCACACCCTTCAGTCACGTCACACATGAATCACAATGACGCCAGAAGTGTTATATCTGCTCTGTCATCCAGCAAAGTCAAATTATAATCGCAGCCAATTGTTTGCCAAGGTTTCTTGTTTCACCCATTGATATAAAAGTGTTTTAGATATCGAAAATATGTTTTTGTATTAACTGTTTTTCTTCATTCCAAAGCAATATGCTAGGTTATTGCTGGTCCCAGTGACCGTGTGGTCCAAGGCGTGCCTCTGTGGTCATCGTTCGTTTGCTAGGGTTGCGGGTTCGAATCCCGCGGATGTTCGTCTCTTGTGTCTGTTGCGTAGGTAGCGGCCTCTGCGATGAGCTGATCACTCTTACAGAGGAGATCTACCGGCTGTGTATGTGTGTGTGTGTGATCTACAAACCTCACCAATACGACGGCCTAGGACGCAATCGGGCTGTTGGGCCACAGAAAAAAATGCTTGGTTATCTCTGTAGCAGGTTACGTGAATGAAAAGTTACTAACGTCGGATCATTTATATTTCACAATATAATTACGTTTTCGTGGCCAAAAGAAAGGTCCATAATATTTAAACAAATAATTCACGACACTGTAAGTCGTTTCCGCTGCAGTATGTATTACTCTGTTTTGATACAACATTGGACGTTCTAACCGTACTTTTTGAGCCTCTTAACGCAGCTTTATTGTGTGCTGAAAAATTTTAATGCGCCGTAATTTTAGTATGTAGACTCTTCAGAAGTTGTATTATTTCTGTTCGACTATCAGCACGTGTAAAGTCGATCAACGACAATTCTCGCGTTTTATCGATATCCCACGCAACAGTCACAGTCTCAGTCACTCTACCTTACTGAACGCTTATGTTGCATCTTGCTGTCGGACCAAACAGCTGTTTCTGTTATTTCCAAACACAAACGACCTGAAATGCCTTTCTTTCTAAGAAAGACAGAGCAACAGAAAGAGCCGCAGGAAGAAAAGAATTAAAATGAAACAGCGCACTTTTTGCCACGATATTTTTCTATTTTCGGTAATGTAAAACGACATTTCTTTCCTTCGAATTGTAACAAAGCGGTCAGTAAGAATTTCTACATCAGTGCTTTTCAATTCGAACAGCGATATACATTATTCATCCGAAATCCACTATCCTGGAACACAGCAGTGCCTTGCTTTTAAGTGCAAACGTCACCACTTCGTGCCAGTCGCTCGTCAATTATGGCGCTTCACACATCAACTTTGTAAGAAGGAGAAGGTGTAGGCGGAGAAGGAGAAAAATCTGTCTTTCATTTGATAATTTCTATAAAGTTCTCACTTTTGACAGCTTCACCTTCACTGTTTCAGATGTTCCTGGCTCTCAGCACGCTTAGCTAACCGCCATCACAGACCACGTGTTGATCCCTACCCCCTTTCGGATCTACAACTAGGCAACAAACGTAACACTTCATGGACTGGTCTGCTGCCCATTGTGGCAATGGACGTTTCGCAAGCAGTTTGATATTCACTGCTGTTTGCCACCCACAGCTAGTGGCTCTCTTCTCTGCGATCCTAATACTGTGGCTGACCAAGCGGCTGAACTGAGAAACAGTTCCTGCCTGTCTGGACAGTTCCGGTAACATGCTCCAAGCAGAATTATTGCTATTAGCAACTGAAGCTTTCGTTACATGTCAAGAACCCATATGCCTGCAAAGTGCGCACCGTCATCAGATTTCTCCCCAGTCACAGATGACTATGTACCCATTCACACATGGACGTGTGGCGGTGCGGCATTCTGCCCCTTCTGCTGGCTACTGACTTCACTACAATGCTAAATGCACTTTGAACAGAGCAGTAAGATTTGGCACGGAGTACACTGGCTGTTTGCTCAGGGCAGCAGGGCGGGGTCGTAGTGAGTGAAGGAACAACCGCCATTATTTTATTAAAAAAAATAATTTAATTACTCCTTACACATAACTTGAGGGATAAAAAAGGAAATGCACCGCCTGAAGTACCCTATACCTACCAGTCTACACGGTGTCACATTCTACAAGACCCTAACAGCACTCATCACATTACATGAGCTCTGGTCCACTAGTACATTTCAAATGGGAAAATCCAGCAGTGACGTCACGTACCTGTAGACAGCCTTCATGGGGCGGGGGCGGTTAAGCTGTGACGTCACATACCTGTGTAGAGAGTCTTTACGCAGCCCAGGCCAGTAGTGACGTCACATACCTGTGTAGACAGCCTTCATGCAGGCCTGTCCGCATCTTGTGGCACAACATTTCTCGTCCGGCAGACACTCGCTATCATGCAGGCACTTGGCATCCTGCACGGGGCAGAACGGCGCCGGGCATCGACCGTCGCGTTCCTCTGTCAAACGGAAGGAAAGTGTGTGAAAGCGCATTCCACAGTACGTAACCGGGTCATGTACAGCCATACACATGCTGCCTCCATACGTGTTACTACCTACTGGGAAGGGTCGTTACTTGCTAATAGCAGCAGCGGCTCAAGGCGTTTTGGATTAGGTTTAGGCGAGCGTCATGACCACGTCATGACGATCCCTAGTTGTTGACAGACCCACAACACAGTCAAACTTAGGCCGCTAGTAAACGTACTGCACATCACAAAACGTAACTTGATATTTTCTTTCCTATTCAACAAACACTGCCCTGTCGAATTATGGCCTCGTTGGGACTAGTGCTGTCTACAAAACGACAGCCACGGGCAGAATAAGAACCACAGGTGACGGTGATGTGTACCACCTGCTCTAACATTAGACAAGCCCTGCACTCTGCCCACAATGTTTGTTCATGTATGTATGTATGTTTGTATGTATGTATGCATGTATATTTACACTTCCGTATGATTATAAAGACAACAGTTAGTATTTCGCAAGCAGCATCATTCCAGTGATGTCTGTACTTTCAGCTATTGTGCCTTCTATGACAGCAAACCGAGATTTTAATTATTATCTTCAAAAAATCACCAAAATGTACAAAATCCTTACCTTATTCCACCAACACAGTCCTTAAACCATTCTCTTCCTGTCCCCCCCCCCCTTACACTTTGTTCTGTAATTCCAAAGTTATTTCCCTCCTTCACATCCCCAGGACCCTGTTCCAAAGCTATTTCCCTCCCTCACATCCCCCAGGACCCTGTTCCAAAGTTATTTCCCTCCTTCACATCCCCCAGGACCCTGTTCCAAATTATTTCCCTCCTGTCACATCGCAAGGATCATGTTCCAATGTTATTTCCTCCTTCTACTTCCTCCCAGTAACCGAATCAAATAACCGTTTGTTACTCGCGAATTCCTCACCACTCGGCTCTCAAACCATTTTCGCTCCCTTACTTCTTACCCAAGAACTCAGTTCTCAAACCGTCTCCCCCACCTTCCCCCTTACGATCACAAACACCAAAGCTCGCAGCTCCTGAACGAAAGATCACAGGATAATTTCAGCAGTCGTGTGGTTAGCACACCCTCCTCTTGTGGCAGTGTCGACTGCCGCAGTTGGTACCGGTTCATGTGGGTTTAGTGCCTCGTAGTAGGCCACTTCCGCTTCCAACCCAGTCGTGCAGGTCGCTGTTTGCTGATGCACTCTCGTCAAATGAACCAAAAGTAAAACATATCGGACAGCCAATCGGACCGCAGGCACTCTTTTCTGCAACTTTCATCTGCGCCATCCGCAAGCAACTAAACGAATGCCCGATTACACACAAACAAAAACCTAGCGTCAGTGTTTCTTGGCACATAAATACCCATTTCCATGCCCCCCCCCCCACCCTCCAAACTTCCCCAGCCATCTCGTTTTATTATTTCATGTCTCTAGTTTTCGGCCCGTCGTGTACCCCAGAAGTACCCCCAACCCAAGTTCACAAGTCTCACGATCCTCTGTGTCAAGGGGAAATTACTTACTTTCTTACTTACTTATTTACTTACTTACCCACTTACCTACTTACTTATTTACTTACTTACTTACTTAATTATTCCTTCTTGAGAAGCTAACCGGCTTGCAGCTAGTCAAGAAATTCCCCGCATGTTATGGAACTCGGAGGTTCATTACCGCACTCACAAGTGCCCGCCACCTGTCCCTATCCTGAGCCAGCTCGATCCAGTCCATACCCCCACATCCCACTTCCTAAAGATCCATCTTGTCAGGGGGAACTAGCAGGTTAATAAGACGGTGTGCACACTGGCACACTGAGGGCACGTTGGCTAACAAGGGCAGGAATGAAGAAGAAATTTTCAAAATTTCGAACACAACGATGATGGGGTTTCTTTTATTTGTGAAACACAGAACATGCCCTAAAGCAACTAGGCTACGTGCTGGACGACCGGGAACTCGGGGTATGACTCCTACGAGGGCGGAGATTTTTCTTTTCGGCGGTTTCTAAGCAGGCTGTGGAGGCCCATCGCACCAGTCGTCAAATTGGTATGCATGGGGTCTGTGCTCCGCAGCTTCTGGGACGTGGCCCGCACTAACCACTCACTCGAGCTGCACCGCAGCAAACAGGCACGTCATTAGACATGCGCAGCGGACCGCCTGTCACAACAACAGCTTGGACAACAATGTATTGTCCAACGTGCTGCTTGCTTCGGCTTAAATAAATATCTTAACTTTATGCATCCCACTATGCTGGAGATTAAATAAACAACCGTCAAAAACACAACCGTATAAAAACAATAAGTTAACCGGTTAAACGTTTCGACCCTTTAAGGATCATCTTCAGGCCGATATTTGAAACATACTAAGAAGTATGCAGATCATGTGTGTAAGGGAGTTCTCGCTTCTTACAGGTTTTTGTCACAAGTCTGGTCTTTACGTATAATTGAATTCAATATTAAAATTGAAAAATTAAAAAAATTACTAGACTAAAATTAAATAGAATTAAATTAGTGAAATGAGTTATTGTTTTAAAAAAAACTGAAAATTTTAAGAACTGCTTTCACTAATTCAATTTCAATTTAATTTTAATCCTGTAATTTACTCATCAATTTTAATTTTACGTAAAGAACGGACTTGAAACAAAAACCTGGAAGGAGCAAGAACTTCCTTCCGCACATGATCGGCATACTTCTTAGTGTGTTTCAAATATCAGCCTGGAGATGACTCTTGGAGGGTCGAAACATGTAGCTCGTTGACTTATTTTTATACAGTCGTGTTTTTGACGGTTGTTAATCTGCCTCTATTTAAATAAATATACTGCATGTATTTTAACTGGTGCCTGATGATGGATGTTATGTAAGTCGAAACATGCTTTACGACCGACAGAAAATTGTCACACATACTGATGAAACTGACGATCCTCTCTGTTTCTGCTTTTCACACATCACAGCGGTATGGCCTGCCCTACAAAAGCAGGATCTTAGTGACCTACAGTGCATATTTTAGTTTCAACTGCGGCATTTCCTGCAAACCTTCGCAAAACCTAAACAGGATATCTTGGTAATAATTAATTTATAATTCACGAATAAGGGCACAATGCTTATATTTACACAGCTTGTCCGTACGACGAAGGGTGACAAGGTACGACGCCGACCTCGTTCCAGTTCGATGTGTCTCCAAGTTCCGTGGTCTCCACACATCAGTTCTACACGAAACAACTAACAACAGTCTCAGTTTCGTCTACAGGACACACAAGAAAGAAGGATTCAGAACACAGTAAGCCTACTGTGACGGCATAACGCATCTTTTAGCAGTTACACTTCGTACAACAGAATCCATACACATTTATGCTTCCTAACATTGGTTAAACCTTTAACGACGTGATGTAATCCATTTTATTTAAATACCCAGTCCGTACTGCGCAGTAAACACTTGCCATCTTGGTTATAAAAACCATTCGGTTAATGCTGTGTTGGGCAAAATTCTCTGTGTATTCTAAGATACGTAAAAAATGCAAAAAAAAAAAACCTGTGGGCAGAATGTAGAT
>Ga0123352_10005269_pt1 | contig 19390 bp, 16 predicted proteins | sample TergutLab28metaG_FD_89700 | JGI IMG/M metagenome (GOLD analysis project Ga0123352, IMG submission 89700) | Labiotermes labralis P1 segment gut microbial communities from Petit-Saut dam, French Guiana - Lab288 P1 | ecosystem: Host-associated > Arthropoda: Insects > Digestive system > Gut ... | reverse complement strand
TTGGACCTAGGAGGGACGAGGTAATGGGGGAATGGAGGAGACTGCATAACGAGGAGCTAAGTGATCTGTACTCCTCACCCAATATTGTGCGGGTGATAAAATCGAGAAGAATGAGATGGGCTGAGCATGTGGCGCGTATGGGTGAGGAGAGGGGGGTGTATAGGGTCTTGGTGGGGAGACCGGAAGGAAAGAGACCACTGGGGAGAACTAGACCTAGATGGGTTTTTTAATAAGTGGAATCCTGACCTGTGTGCTGTAGTTTTTTGGATAATTTAACTTCCAGCGTTTGAAGGAATTAATCTAATAGTTACCCCGACTTTTTCCAACTTTGACAGATTCTTTGCCAACGTCTTTCTGGCGTCTATTACATCTCTATGGCCCTCTTTACAGTTTCTTGCCATCATTGTCATTCCTCGCCACCACTCACGATATACAAGCTCTCCAGATCATGTAGCGTCATATTTCCTGCTGTGTAAACAGTCTTTAACCAAGAAACATCACGGAAACTTAAAAGCAGTTCTCAGCACTGCTTTGTTTTGCGCAGGTCACGAACGCATTCGACACTGTATTTTTAAAATGACACTTCATTCGCAAGTAGAACGTCAATGCTGTTGTAAAGACACTACCGTACATTAGAAAAGGGGGCTCTTCCACATTTCCTGATTCATGGATCCATACAATAAAGGTGGGGTGTCCGAATGTGGTAAGAAACATAAACGACAGTGTAGATTACTGTTGTTTCTCTCAGCTGCATCTATGAATGAATGTCCTAAATTTTTTCTCTCCTTTCCGGCCACAAAATTGTACTTATTTTCTCTTTCCTCATAACTGCTACAGATCCAGCTTGGGTTTGATCCCAAGGAAATTCGTGTTGTATATGTGGTGCACACAGGTGTAATGGGACGACCTTTCGCCGAGAACTTCGGTTTTCCCTTCTCAATTCTTATTCCACAAACGATTCACGTTCCTTCATCTATCATTTCTCAGAGGGGAGATGGGCTTACGTATTAGAGACCGCAGTACTAAGAGACTTAACAATAACGCCACAAAAATAAAAAAGTAAAAAAAATCCTCACTTTGTCAACCTCTTCGGGATCCTGCTTCTCTCTCCTTGTTAGACCCGTCTGCTATCCTTAGCAGGTTGTTCTATGGCAAGTTCTGTCCCATTATGCTCGCTGGTTTTAAATTGTATAATAAAAGGACGGGAAACCTGACTTTCCTTGGTTTTCTGCCATCAAACTTTCTCTCAATGAACACAAAGTTCCGACCCGTCATAAACACAAGTCATCTTGCAGTCTGCTACAAATCAGGTCGCAGTTATGACTGTTCTATTCTTACCGCCATTGTAAGAAGTGCATAACATTAACGCTTAAGAAGGAGGCTTTATTTGTAGTCAGTGCATGAAACGGAAGGAAACTGAAACGCATCACGAAGCCTGTCCACGTGTCTACGTATTGTACACTTGAAACTACTAAGCGGCTTTCAATGGGACTTAGAAATGCAATGAGATAACGCACTAAAATATATCTGCTAAATTTAGTTTACTTTAAGATGTCATTAGCAACCGTTACTCTAAAAGAATTTCATATCAAATTGCCGAGCACACATATTCTTTCGAGCAGCTCCAATACAGAGATTCTGCTTCCCAACGGCTCAGGGATATAAATTATACCCACTGGTTTGTGTAACCTGTTATTTTAGTATTTTGTTCCCGGTCTAGGACAAGGGCCGATCTTTCATGTAAACTTTACAACAGTTTAATGACAATGATAATGACCGTTCAGATGATGGTATTCTGTGTTGTGACACTGTGTCTTATTGGTGAATTCTAATTTGCTTGACATGCAAAATTCCTCTATCTTCTTATAACCTGACTATATAACATAACCGCATTCTTAACCTATGTTTTTCGAACCTGAATGTGGAAAAAGCATTTTCCGCTAAAATGTTTGTATCCATGTAAAACCGTATAGGCTGCTGTCACAAACCGGAACACCGCAGGTGTGTTCCCGCCTTAAAAACAGGAAAATCTGAACATTTTCACAGATGACAGTAGAATAAAATTGATAATAAAGAAACGAAGAAAGAAAAATCATGCCAGGCGGCAAGAAGCAAAAAAAAGTAATGGTACAATGGAATATAGACGGAGAAAGAAGAAACATAATTCAATAATGAAATAAGACTGCAGCAATCAATTAGTGAGGAAATATCTTAACTTAACGCACTTTCTTTCGCAAATTTTCAATATTTCTCTTCATATAATGCACTTCATTAGTCGAAATTTAAGTTTAATAATTTCTTCTGTATTTTTATCTCTCAACAGTTTTGTCCTTACTTCCGTAACTGTCACACATCCACCGCCTCTTTCCAAACTTTGGACTGTCTTATGTCAGAACAGTAATGTTAGTTACATTTTGATGTTTCAGATGACACCCCCTCAAACATAGAGCTGTTTCCTATGCACTTATGTAAAATGTGCGTGCGACGTACATAACAGACACACATAGTCCAGCAAACCGCATAGTATTCTGTATGATATAAAGTACACGTACGGTAACGTGTTGACCCTTCACAACGAAGAACCGACAAACGAAGGGCAATCAAATTTTTATCTATAATTTAATGCACAGTTCACAGTGCGAAGTCAAGCAGCGCTGTTGTGATATACATAACCATTTTTTAAAGTGTTTTGTTGACAATAAACAAACAAAATTTATAATATTATGGTTTTATTGACAAAAATACACGCGAGAAACCGACATTCGTGCTTTAGAATGACATTAAAGCATCCAAAAAAGAATATGCTAAAAGCGGTGTCGAAACACCCTGTAGCGAAAAAAATAAAACATTCAAAAAGTGTTCATTGCCTTTCCGCTAAGTATGACACACTTGTGGGAACATCCACATGTCATCACATCTCATTCCTCTATTCAGTCCTCCGTTTCACTTCACAGCTGTCCTCCCTCTGGTCTCTGATTTACCCACCTAATTAGTCTGCAATTATTTCTCCGTTTTACTTCAGAGCAAATCTCTCTCACTTCAGTCTCCGCTCCGAGATTCTCAAACCAACCACCGCTTCCCATCACAGCAAAGCACTGTCTCGCTCCCTCCTTCTCTGCCTAAATCCGCGAGCAAAACGGCCCTTTTTAGGAACAAGCCAAGCCAAGCCAAGCCAAAGTATTAAATGGTGGCGGAGACATGCGCTTCGCGCAAGTCGACGTCCCCCTGTCTGTTAGCCATTCCTGCGTTTGACCGCATCGCTGGGCTCAGTAACAGACACCTAAACTGTTACAGGGGAATATGCTTACGCTAACAATTTTGAAGTTAGGCTGAGGACCTTGACTGATCATGCCAAAGACTAGGTCCTAGGTTGCCCTGGACTAAGTATGAGAGGGATAAACTGGTTGGTTGGCTGTCTGGGTTTCGAGCCCAGACTGGCTCTGTCGCCAACTGGAGGTATGAGACGTTTGTCAGGCGCTTAAGTGAAGTGTGGGAGGGGAGTGCGGGCCGTGCCCCGACTTTGCATCGTATACCCTGGGATTTGCCTTACAACTGAGGAAAAATCACGGAAAAACCTCAGTCAGGGTAACCGAAAGGCGCTTGGCTGATCAGCGCCGAACGCGATTCGTTAGTCGACTTGGACATCGCGGGCGATAGCCTCCACTGTCACCTGCCGCCCTTGGCTTTCACGTCAGGCAACGGGGTCAACCCTCGATCAGCGTAAGTATCTGCCGAGTTGCCGTACTAGGCAGTTCCCCGCATCAACTAAATTTGAGTCAAAGTTCTCGGTCAGGACTCTGATGTGGTCGGCAAACAGCGGAACGTCCAGGTCCTCGTGTATCTGCCTGTTACTTACTTACCAGGGGGCACCAGCAGCAAGGCAAAGACACTTGGATTGTAACACCTGTAGCCTCCGGACATGGGTGCGGGCAGCGGACCTCCACGCGGTGCACGCATAGTCCATCATGGGGCGTATTAGCTGCTTATACGTAGTCTGTAAATGAAGTAGTGAGACTGATTCAATATAACTCTGTATTTATTTTTAAACTACAAATCGAATTTGTCCCCTTCAAAATAGTTCCCTTAGGAAGCTACACGTCTCCGGAGACGTTGTTCCCACTCTTCGTAGCAGCGCTGAAAGTCGCTAACAGGAATCGCTTTTAGTTGGTCGGTTACAGCTTTTTCGATGCATTCCACCGTCCCAAAATGGCTTCCTTTAAGGTGAAACTTTAGTTTTGGGAACAAAAAAAGTACCATGGTCTCAGATCAGGGGAGTATGCGGGCTGTGGAACCAAAGAAATGCCCATTTTAGCCAAAAATTCTATCACAGAGATCGCCAGGTGATAGGGGGCATTGTCGTGCTGGAGCATCCAATTGTTAGCAATGCTTGATCTCACGCAAACAACTCTTTTTCTTAGTCTTTCAAGAATCTCACGGCAATAAAATTGATTAACAGTTTGTCCTTGAGGCACAAATTCTGTATGAAAATCCCTTGACTGTCAAAACCCACAAAACTTCTACGCTGGAAGTGTGCACGTTACTACCGGCAGTACCGTGCACACCTCCAACGTACAATAGGCTGCTTCAAATTACTGTTTACAATTCTTTCCCTTATACGTACTCTATGTTGAAGAATTTTCAGCAGTTCTTCTACATGCAAGAGACCAATATATTAAACTGCCGTTTTAAACAATAACTGTGATCCTTGACAATAGGTAAATAAGACCCGAAACATGTAGTAGTGGTTTTTACAATATTGTTGTAAATCTAATACAATTGATGCATTCGTTGCTTTAAATTACAGTAATGACACTGTAATGCAAGGAAAGGAAAACGTGAAACGTGCAAATCTCAGGTGTCATGTCACGGTGTACATAATCTTATATTCTTGGTCAGTCTGGTGATGGCCGTAACATGTTATTGAATTAAGTGGTACAAACAACTGTTTTGTTTGACTGGATTTACTGTCATTATTATTCTGTTCCTTTCCATTCTACATTGGACGATGGATTTTGTGTCGTCACGTGATGTAAGTAATCAAGGAGAAGGCTTAACCCCGCCTACGTCCTTTCCCTGCACACGATATAGCAAAGCCTGTCTCCGCTCTGCTTATCTGTAGACGTATGACTTTAACGGCCAGACTACCTTCCTCTGTACTAATTAACAGTATTGTTGGAAATCGATGGTAATGGCACAACACACTGAACAGTGATGTAGTATGTTAGCATGGAGAACTGTACCAAATTCCGCTGTATCGGAAGGGAAATACAGCTTCCTTCATACGACTTCCTGAGCATGACACTTCCTCTGATACTGCAACGACACATTAAAGCCTGAGAAGGTGACATCCCACAATACAGTCACAAAACCTATAGCGGTTTATTAATTAAGAAAAATATCGATTTCTTATAGGTAATTTGTTTACAGAAGACGTTATATGGATCAGCCAACGAAAAAGGAATATTGGAATAGAATTCTAATAATTAGATTACGAAAAGAATAATGTGCTGTTTGCTCACACCAATGCTTTTTCCAAATTATGTTTTGGCACAACAGTATATCACAATACTACTTAAGGAGAAAGGTCAATATGTTGGAAAGTGTCCATTTCATTTACACCATAACCACTCAGTTAATATAATGCCTGGACATAATCCAAAGATTTAAAATGTCTGGTCACTACACTGAAATTATGTCCACAAAGGCATTAAGACAGTCAATGTCTGTATAATGTCACTGTACGAGTAAGGCGCATTGGTGCAACCACTGTTGCAGTGAAAAAGCAATACGACAGTGTGTGTTTGTAGCCTTAGGTGCCCTGCAAGCAATGCGCATGCAATGTATAATAATTGTCATCTGTGGCCTGCCCTGCTGTACAGTTTTTCCCACATTATTTCATAAAAGGCACGATTTTTTTTTCAAATTATCGTACATAAAATGTTTGTTTGGAATTTCTGTACAATGTTTGTCTGAAACTTTCTCATTCTAAGAAGAACTGAGCGAGACATGATCAAAAATATATATTCTGCATGTAAAGTGCCGCTATTCTTCTTCGATTTTAATGAAACCTTAATTTTCTCGGCATAGTTTCGAAAAATACTCAAATACCACATTTCGTAAAAATCCGTACAGTGGGAGCCGAGTTTTTTAATGCGGACAGACATGATGAAGCTAATGGTCGCTTTTCGCAATTTTGCGAAAGCGGCTAAAAGTCATCACTTGTTTTGCCATCATCCGCGAACGACCTTCACCTTATTTGCAATACAATAAAACTACTCGCGGACACTCAAAACCCACACCGAGAGCAACAAGGAATTTGCCAGCCATGATTCGTGAGCTCTGTACTGGCAGCAGTAGCGGTATATTAGATAGCAGTAAAAGGGCTTATAGTACGAATTAGTGTTCATTAATAATGTCATTCAGCTTATTGTAGTAGTAATCATACAAACATTATATAGAAAAAGAGTCGTTATATTTTGTCTGTGCACATTACATGCCACTAACCGCGAAAGAAAGATCCTGTCTTTTCGCTTGTATATACGTACGTGAAGGCCAAGTCACAAAAAACGCAAACCATTTGCATATCAACTATTGCACCCCTAACTACTGTTTTGGTGGCAGAACAGCTGCAAAAAAATTCTCAAAACAGGGTCAAATTTTAACAAACAGTAAAACTTGTTGGTATAAAATATAAGGTCTGTCCATCTCGGTATTGCCAGGATTGACAGTCGGTGATTTGAATAATTTAACAGACAACTTAAAAAAATCATGAGAAAAACATCAAAAAAGAAAAGTACACATTCCCACTGTATGAATAACAATAATGTATATATTAATTACACAGAAGTTGTAAACTGGGAACAAATCTACAATATGAACTGTCATCACTCCAGCAGGCAAAACAACTACAACATTTTACATTCACAAAACAAACAGTCAATATGAGCTTAAAATCATAAATTAACAATTTGTGGAAAGCCCACTATCCCAATGGAACTCTTTTACTTTCTTCCAATTTCTTCACTTGGATCATATTACCAGTACATGGCAATCTTTCTCTAATTATTTTGCTTGCAGAAGTCACGTGTGAATACCCCAAGTCGAACACAAAATACATACATAAAAATACCTACAATGTGTGCCCAAGAAAACAGGCATTTCACACTATTTTTAACATGGTGACCTGGTGGCCTCAAGGTGAGCAACTCTCATTCAGGAGGTTCAGAGTTGGATCCCCAGATGTACCTGTGTCCATACTTTTCTGGCCCCTAAACCTTCACCTTTGTCAAATTTTTAGAAATGGGAAGCATATCTAGTTCCTCCACATGGCTGCCTATCCATTATGCCCCAATTGCGAACCATGATTCTCATAATCAACCTATTATTACAGGAGTCAGAAAATCCAGCCTGTGGTTCTTCTACCCTTGCTCAGGAGAGTGCAGGCCGAAAAAAGGAGAACAGACCATACCTGTAAATCAAACCAGCAGCAAGTCTGGTACCAACCGACGTACCAGCTGGCACTAGTTATTACAACTTTAGTCTACCTTAACGTGTGAAGTCACTTGAAAATTCAGTAGTTCACCTGGACATAATTTTTCTTCACAAGGCAAATTTTTGTACTGTACCTACTTTATGTTTCAGTGCACAACACCAAGAAGTATGGCTATCCAGAGAAAGAGAGTTAATAGAAAACACTGGGTTTTCATTCTCCTAGGACGCTGTGCTGTGTAGACAGGTTAACTAACTACCAATGTACACTGTGCAAAATCCAAGAAGGCAGAATGCAATGACAATGTGGTTACTATTACTACTACTACTACCACCACCACCACCACTACCACTGCCACTACCACCACTACTACTACTACTTCTAATACTCCTACTACTAATAGATCCTTTGATGCTGTAAAGATTATGGCCACCAATCCTGGTGGCTGTGCAGTATAAAGCATAATAAGTATGCAGCTGCTCAATTGCTGGGATTGTGGGTTCTAATCCTACTGAGGGCATGGATGTTAATCTATAGTGTATGTTGTGTAGGTAACAGTCTCTGTAATGAGCTAATCACTCATTCAGAGGATATATGATCTGGGTTCAGAGGAGTCCTCCATCTGGTGGCCACTGTTTCTGTCTGCTGCCGAAAGATGTCTCTGCACATCTTGCGAGTACAAGCCAGCCGACACAAAAATGTCATATTCGATAACATTTAGGTTTAACACTGAAAGTGCTGTATTTCAATGTTTGCTAATACATTTTCCCCCTCAAATGACGTATTATTCAGTTTCATTGCATAAGTTACAGAATAACGCTCTGCAAGACATGTAAAGCCACAGGCCAAAAGTGATGTCAAGAAGTGAGTGAATCTACGGGGTTATAATAATTTGGTGCTCAGAACACTCTGGCTCTAAGCAAAGGTTTAGCTATATGGCCCAGTTTGCTGGTCAGGGATGGCACCAGCTTTTTTTTATAGATGCCGCAGAGTTATTTTAGCTCTAACATGCTGCGATCAAATAACTGTGAGTCCTTGTAAGTGTACAACAACTTTGGGGATATAGAAATTTTTTTGTTTTCAACAGCTTTTTGAAAAGTTAACATTAAACGCTTAATCAGTTTCCCTATAGCCTTTAGCTGATCTGATTATTTAAAGAAAAGTGACCCTAAACAAAATAACACCTATAAAGTGTGCTATACGTTTTCCTGTAACCTAACTGCAGTTGTCCATTTCAAACGTGTACTTGGCTACTCGAAAGAATGGTACATCATTCATTTTCTTCATACATAATTCAGTGGTTTCACTCTTTGAGACTCGAGATTTACATGTAAATAACATAAAATTCCGCCTTTTCCTCACAGAAGACACAGTACTTCACCACAAAAAGAACAATTACTCAATGCTGTTTGGCGAAATAAAATGAGAAGCCCTTGCATAATACTAATACAGAATGTGGACAAAATTCAAACTTTCAGATGTCTGAATTTAGAAGCTGGAACCTACATTGCAGGTTGTGGGGCAAATTTTATTTTCCTTCATACCTGTCAAATATGAGTCCTATTTTACATGAAGCTGACACAGAAAATTTTTTATCTTATGACAAATGTTTTATCATAGAGATGAAATTTTATTTTACATAAAGTGTACACCTGTCATGGGAAATAATATAACAATGATAACAAACACTTCCCCCCATGAACTGCACAGTTTTCTGTGCAAAATATATTTTATGTCCGAGAGATTTTCCTGATGGTTAAATGAAAGGGACTGAACTCCCCACATTTGTGAAGCTACGTTTTCCTTTCTGTTGACAACAATAAATTCATTTAGAACTCTAAGGGTACATTTACAGATAAGATAAACTTGTCCTTATGCATGCCAGGAAGATGTAGGTGAGTGGAGGTATAGTTCCACCTGTTCCTATCCCCAGCACTAACTGCAGGCAAGTGGTCAATTTAATGCCATGGCTGCTTTACCCCCAAGTGAAAGCCCCCCTGGTTCCCAATGCATAGGAGACAGCATGGGTTGCACAGCTGGTCTGGAAATTCTCTTGCCCCTACTAGGAATCAAACCACAATTCCTCAGTCATTCAGCCCACAGCTTAGTCCAGGGCTGTTGAGCCTATGGCACACAGCATTCAATGCTGTTCCAATTTTATTTTATTACTTTTGCCAGACAAGCATCTCTGTAGTATTAGTATGTGTATGCATACACATATCTGACTGCATAGAGACTGAACAAGAAATACTGGTGCTAGCAAATAGCACTGTCAGTGCAGTGTTCTTACACAAATTGGTAGTGATGCCAACTGTTGGCTGCATCTTTCAATAACCAGTTAGCCATGAATGAGAAAGAGAATATGATTGTGTTAACGCTGCCAGGTCATGAGGCTGCATTTCCACATGGCTAAGTTTCCTCACAATGACCTGGAAGAAGTGACAAGAGTTTGTTGTGTAACCATGTACTGCTGCATACTGTTTGCTAGAAAATGAATACCATTTAATGTTCATGTTATTATTGTGGTTGAATTGTCCTGTACCATAAATGTGTGGCCCTTGTAAACATAGAAAAGAACTTTGAGGGTTGTTTGACCATGCATCTTCATCATGAAATAATGTTTAATGCCAACTTGATGCAAGAAGGTAATTTATTGATGTATCCTTAGCTTGACATGTTTCGGGCACATACGCCCATCATCAGGAACACTAGATGTTAAGTTGCAGCATACGGTTTTCTGGACCAAGTTTGTAGATGAGTGGTGGTTCTGAGAGCTCCTGCATAGGTCATGTGTATGGTTTGGATGGTGCCGCGCAACTGGTTTTGTCAAGTTGACAAAACCGGTCACACGGCACCATCCGAATTCTGAGGGAACAAGTTCCCCCAGAATTTGGAATTAAGCTGATAGTGACAAAGAGAATTGAACAGGTGGAAAATGTTGACTTTCACATGCCGCACTACGGCACATTTGTACGGCACAAGTTATAATACAGCCACAGAAACTTACTTACTCATTCCATGGAGCAGAGTCCTTCTTCAGAAGCTAACTGGTTTGCAGCTGGTCAAGAAATTCCCCGCATTTTATGGAACCTGAAGGTTCATTACCACATTCACAAGTGCCCGCCACCTGTCCCTATCCTGAGTCAGCTCAATCCAGTCCATACCCCCACATCCCACTTCCTGAAGATCCATCTTAATATTATCCTACCATCTGCGCCTGGGTTTCCCCAGTGGTCTCTTTCCCTCAGGTTTTCCCACCAAAACCCTGTACGTGCCTCTCCCCTCCCAATATATGCTACATGCCCCACTAATATCATTCTTCTTGATTTTATCACTCGCACAATATTGGGTGAGCAATACAGATCATTAAGTTCCTCATTATGTAGTTTCCTCCACTCCCCTGTTACCCCATCCCTCTTAGGCCCAAATATTTTCCTCAACACCTTATTCTCAAACACCCTCAGCCTATGTTTCTCCCTTAATGTCAGCAACCAAGTTTCACGCCCATACAAAACAACCGGCAAAATTATAGTTCTATATATCTTAATCTTTAAATTTTTGGATAGCAAACTGGATGACAAAAGATTCTGCACCGAATGATAGCAAGCATTCTCTGACTTCAATCTGCTCTTAATTTCTTCCTGAATAGAATTTTGATTTGTTAAAGTTGTTCCCAAATATTTAAACTCTTCCACCCTTTCAAAGGAACTATTAACAAGTTTCATACTGTGACTTTGTCCTGCATTCTGATCTCGAGACATGACCATGTACTTAGTTTAATCCGCATTTACTTCTAGTCCAATCTCCTTATTAGCCATTATCAAAGCTTCTGCATTTTCCTTTAAATTATGTGCACTTCCTCCCAATATACTAACATCGGCATAAAACAGAAGCTGGTGTGTACCATTTAATTTCAAGCCATCCTGGTTTAACTAAACCCTCCTAATGGCGTACTCTAAAGCAAAGTTGAAAAGCAATAGCAACAGACCTTCTCCTTGTTTCAAACCACTCCTAATAGGAAACATGTCCAACAAGTTCTTGCCTACCCGGAATCCACTACATGTTTCAGTCAGACACATTTGTATTAGTCTTACCAGTTTCATGGGGATACCAAACTCAAAGAGAATATTATATAAGACCTCCCTCCTAACTGAATCATAAGCTTTCTTGAAATCTATAGAGAGCTGATGCACTGCTTCATTGTGTTCCCATTTTTTTCCCAAGTATTTGATGAATGCAGAACATATAATCAGTAGTTGACCTGCTGCGTCAAAATCCACATTGATGATCCTCAATAATATCCTCTGCATATGGAGTTAACCTTGACAGCAGGATGTTGGATAAAATTTTGTACGTAGTTGGCAAAAGTGATATGCCCCTATAATTACTACAATCTGTTTTATCACCCTTCTTATAAGCAGGTACTATGATGAGACTCCTTCCACTCCTCAAGCAATTCCTCCTTATTCCAAATAGAAATAAGTTTACGAATCTCACAGTGAATTGTCTAACCCCCTGCTTTAATCAATTCTGCTGGTATTTGATCAATAACTGGTGATCTGTGACTTTTTAGCTTTTCAATAGCCTCAGAGGCACTTGGCTCAGGTACTAGTGGTTCTGCTGTGCGTATTTCTGTCTGCCTAACATCATTAACCCCACGTACATTCAATGTCTGGGAGAAATAGTTCCTCCACCTAGTCAAAATATAGTGGGAGTCTGCCACCGAATCACTTTTGTCTTCCGTCACTATATTAGTTCTAGGCTGGTAACCCTTCTTAAAGTGAATGTTGCCCCTATATAAGTCCCTAATATTTTTCATCTTACTGTTAGTGTCAAGTTCCTCAATTTTAGCTTTCAGATATGCCTTTTTTTGTTCCTGAAATGTCTGCTAGCATCACGTCTTCCATTGTTCACATTATCTACAATGCTTTGGCTTGGGTCATGTATCCACTGCAATTTAGCCTACTTCCTTTTTTCTAAAAAACCTAAGACATTCATCAAACCATGGTTTATGCTGCTTCAGTTCTTGCAGACATAGACTCTCTTTATCTTATGTTCTCTTTAATGTTCTCCCAAGCCATTTTTATGTCCTCATCACTTAAGTTCTCCAAAGCTGCAAACCTGTTTGTAATCTCAATCTGATACTCTCTCCTAACCTCCAGCTCATTCAGCTTCCTCATATTAAAGCCATAATATATGGATTTTAATATAAAATTTCTAAGCTAAATACGATGATAACTGCTCAGTTATATGCAATGTTCATTACAAGTCATTTTCAACACTGCAATTTCCAATCTCAAGCATCACTTACCTGTTATAGTCCAGTGTGCAGTGACGCCACATGCGCATCTGTAATTTGCTCTAATTCTCCAACTTGCTGATGCAAGTTACTGTTTCTTTCAGCTCCCATATTATTTGTGCATGGTATGGTCTGATTCGGTGTCCCCTTGGTCACGTGAAGTGGTCGTGCAGCAGTGACGTACAGAGAGTTGTCAAGAGTGACAGACTTGTGAAAGAAATATCTTACTGCAGCTCCAAAGTGGTTGTGTGTATCATCTTCTTGTTATTCCTCCTGTTCTTCACCAGGCTTCTGGTTGAAGCCCACGCTCATTTACCATCAAACTATATGGTTATTACCATGCAATTAACTTGCAGGTGGTCATGGCCTAACCTAATGTACTGTCCCAGCTTGCTTGCTAACTGACTTACTCCCTGGAACAGAGTACTTGAGAAGCTAACCAGTCCTCAGCTAAACAAGAAATTCCCCACATTTTATGGAACCCGAAGGTTCACTACCGCATTCACAAGTGCCCACCACCTGTTCCTGTCCTGAGCCAGATCAATCTAGTCCTAGCCCCCACATCCCATTTCCTTAAGGTGCATCTTAATATTACCTCCCCATCCACATCTGGGCCTTCCAAGTGGTCCCTTTCCCTTAGGTTTCCCCACCAAAACCCTGTATACACCTCTCATCTTCCCCATACGTGCTACATGCCCCGCCCATCTCATTCTTCTCAAATCAATCATCCGAATAATATGTCTATAAGAAATAATAATGAAATTATATCTGTGTCCATCATTTTCCATCTGTATGTTCAACGCAATATTGTGTAACATATCAAGGTTTCTAATTCCCTGAAATAGTATGTCACTTGTTGCTATGCCAGTAGACAGCCTCTGATTTATCAAGTTTGGTACTACCACTTCTGGCAAGCAGAAGGTACTTTTCGTTTCACATGGTGTTTAGTCTCGTTTGCAAAACTGCGGAAAGCCACCAATGGCTCTGTTTGTCCATCCAGCCATCCATCCATCTGCAAGGAACAACTCAGCTCCCATTGGACAGATTTTCATTATATTTGATTATTTTTTTGAAAATGTCAAGGAAATTCAGGCTTCACTCTAATCTGAGAAGAATAACAGGTACTTTACATGAAGTCCTATGTACCTCTATGATAGTAACTCACTTGCATTCTTTATAGAATTAGACATGTTTCAGATAAAAGCTGTAGAGAAAACCACAACCAAAATTTTACATTCAAAAACGTTGTTTTTAATTGTTCCATTTATGAGACAAAAATATGGTAGAGCTAGGCAAGCCACAGATAACAAGGCCATACACTTTACATGTGGCATACCTAAGACTACAGACACATACTCACAATACGCAATACTCCATGCTTTTCCACAGCAACAATGGTTGTGCGAATGTGCTTCAATGTTACCATATATGTACACTGCCAATTTTGTTCAAACTTTGGACCACAAGAAACATGATTTCTCCCACCAACCACTCGGCACATTGGTTTGGGTATCTTTGACTTCCAATGGCTGTCTCATTAAACAGCATTTTCCTGTCTTCATGTTGTGTACTGTACCAATGACTGACTGATTGATTTGCATTGGGTTCGTGCCCTTGTAGTCCCAATGCACCTATGCCTTGTAGATGGGTCCTTTGTGTGCCATAATCTGATATCAGCTCAGGACAGCCCTGTCCCTTTACCAAAGTACCAGATGGCCCCCAGACTTAAAATCTTAATGTCCTCTGGGTCCAAGAAAGGAACCCAGATACACTTTCCTTTTCTCTTAAAAAGTCCCGGCAGCGAATCCCCTCCAGGTTCCCCAATGGGGACCCTATGGAAAGCGATAACTGTTATCAAGGCATTTTTACATATCTCTTGATATATATCTTTATCTCAAAGGCCCTAAGAAAAGAGCGTCCCTCCACATTCCCCAAAAGCAGGACCCCTATGGAAATTGACGCCCATTCTAGAGCCTTAACATATCTTTCCGGGTCCCCAGTAAAGGAGCCCTCCCTCCAGGTACCCCTCATGGAGTCTCCTCAGACCGAGATGCCCCCTTCATTCATCATTCAAAGTCCCCAGGATATGAGTGCCCTTCCTTACACCAAGCTCCCCTTGGACTTAAAGCAGCTCCTATGGAGAGAGATGCCTGTAACTGGAGCCTTTATTAACATATCTTCCAGGGTCCCCAGTAAAGGAGCCCTCCCCAGAGGCCCTCTGCACTGAGCCTCTTCATAGAGAGATGCTCCATTTGTAGAGCCCCTTTCATCCATCTCTCAAAGTCCCTGGTAGATAAGCCCCCTTCCAGGTTCCCCAGCAGGGCCCCTGTGGAAAGAGATGCCTGTCTCCAGAGCCTTTTCTACCTATCCTACAGGGTCCCCAGCAAGGGAGCCCTCCCTCCAGGTTCCCTTCACAGAGCTTCCATAGACAGACACACTCCACCTCCATAGACCCTTTCAACAATCTGTCAAAGTCCCTGGTAGACGAGCCCACTCCAGGTTGCCCAACTGAGACCCCATGAAGAGAGATGCATGTTCCCAGAGCCTTCCTTTCTTAACCTACAGGGTCCCCAGTAAGGGTGCACTCCCCAGAGGCCCTCCACACTGAGCCTCTCCAGAGAGAGATGCTTCATTCCTAGAGTTCCCTTTATCCACCTCTCAAAGACCCAGTAGATGAGCCCCATCCCAGGTTCTCCAGCGGGGACCCTATGGAAATAGATGCTTGTCTCCAGAGCCTTTTCAACCTATCCTTTAGGGCTCCCAGCAAGGGAGTCCCCCCTACAGGTTCCCTCACAGAGCTTCCACAGACAGACAGAGAGAGAGAGAGAGAGAGATGCTCCACTTCCAGAGCCCCTTTCAACCATCTCTCGAAGTCCCCAGTAGATAAGCCCGCTCCAGGTTGCCCAACAGAGCCCCCAATGAAGAGAGATGCCTGTTTCCAGGGCCTTCCTTTCATAACCTACTGGGTCCCCAGCAGGGGAGTCCCCCTCTCCAGGTTCCCCTAACAGAGCTCCTATATATATATATATATAGAGAGAGAGAGAGATATGCTCCATAACCAGACCTCTCTTTCAGCTAATTCTCCCTCCCCCCTACCCTGATTCCCCAATGGGGCCCCTATAGGTAGAGACACCCATCTCAGAACCTTCTTCCACACATAACCCCCCAGCATATGGGCCATCTTCCAGGTTTCCCAATGAGGCCCCCATGGAAAGAGGTGCCCACTTCCAGAGCCCTCTTTCATGCCTCCAGGTTCCCCTAACAGAGCTTCCGTAGACAGAGATGCTCCATTTCCGGAGCCCTCCTTCCACTACCTCTCACAGTTCCCTGTAAAAGGCACCCTCAGCAGGTTCCCCAGCAGGACCCCTATGGAGAGAGACACCCATCTACAAAACCTTCTACATCCCATCCCCTGAAAATTCACCTTTCCCTCAGAGTCCCCAGTAAGGAAGCCCCCTCCATGTTCCCCAACAGGGTCCCTGAGAGAGAGATACTCCATCTCCTGAGCCACCGGTCTATCTATTCTTTATGTCTGCCAGAATACCCCAAAAAGGAGTCCCCCTACATATGGCCATTGTGCACGGAGCCCCACGCAAACAGAAGGCCTACATCCAATGGGGTGTGGCCTGGTTCCTCATTGGGATGTTGCCTGCCATAATACATTACTTACCTGCATGAAAATTCACACCAGCAATTTGATGCAACAGACATTGGCCTATACCACATTTACTTACCAAAACTTGATGTTTAACACTGTGAAGACTGAATTTAATGTAAGTTATGTTCAATATTCATTTAACACGACATGGTAAACACTCCATCTTGGTTGTATAACGCATCTCCCATTGCATTATATGGGGCACTTATTTTATCCAAAAATATTTTGTCACTTCTCAGACTGCCAGACAGTGCACCAATTACTGCTATTCCAATTTGCCTTCAGTCAGGATCCACCCAATGAAGTTAAATGCATTACAGTTAATAACAGGTTTTTAATTATTTTATTTATATAAAGGCCCTAGGAAATTTCAGTTCACTACACTTCAGTTTATGTTAGGCCTTCTATCACAGAAGTTAAAGATGATGAAAACGGTCTCCTTCAGCTTATGGATACACATCACATCTAACACAGTGTTCACTGAATGTCAAGAGTTTTGCTACTGAAATTGAAGACAATGCATCCTGAATGATTTTTTTTTTCCAGATCATCCTCAATGTGAGGATTATTACAAGACACTCGTCCTTTAACATTTCCTGTCATTAAAAGTCACACAGGGGCAGATATGGCGAATAAGAAGGCCACAATCTCCTGCCTATAATTCTGTCACTCAAAAACATTCTGTAAACAATGAACAGAATTGTTTGTGGTGTCAGCTGATGCAGAGGTTTGCTCATAATTACACAGGTGTTCAAAAGTGGTTTAAGAATGTAACATATCAGGATGAATTTATGGTCTCCAAAAACAGGGGTCCAACAATTCCAGTTGCATTCATAGCACAACACACATCAACCTTAATGCCATACAATGGCACTTTATGGATTGGAATAGAAAACTCATTATTCTGAAATTTCGTATACCAATGAGTTGGAAATAAGTTTCACCATTTACCAGGAAGAGTGTGGTGCCTATTTCTCCACAATAAACACCATAAAGGTGACAGTTCACAAAATTCAGTCTTGCTTCATGATTTGTTTTGTACAGTTTATTGTTTATCACACAAAATGTGCATGACACAATATGATTCAACTTGCTGCTGAATTGACATGTTTGTGTAACGTGAACAGGCTCACAGAAGTGATGAACAATATTTGTCAGACCCTATACATGGGTATAAAGCAGGGATGCACAAACCCTAGATGCATGGTCGCTGTGGTGACTAAAGTTTGTACACTAGTGTTTAACAACTGTGAGGCATCTGTATGGAACTTGCTCCATGTTACACTTATAGCACCTAGATTGGGGGTCTCCAGGTAGAATAAAAGGAAAACATAAATCAGTACACAGAGACAGACTCAAAACATAATTTCGAGCCCTAGTTCAACTGCTAAGACCTGACTTTGTCCTTTAATAGGACACAATCCAGGGTTGTTACTGGCCTCCTTACTGGACATAACACTCTGAGACGACATCTACACTTAATGGGGCTGAGTTGCAGTCCCTTACACAGGTGGTGTGGAGTAGAGGAAGGAACCTCAATTCAAGTCTCGTGTGAGTGTAAGGCTCTGGCCTCACTCAGACATGTACACTTGGGTTCTTTCTTTTTGGACCCAGAGGATGTTAAGAGTCAAGTCTGGTGGCCACTTGGAACTTCAGTGAAGGAACAGGACTCTCTTGACTTGACATCAGACTGTGGGGCACACAGGACCTGTCTAAAGGGCTACGTTTATCGGGACTGAAAGGGCTCAAACCCAAACCTCATACTCATAAAGCACATAAAATTCTGAGGTGGCTCCTATATTTTTGGAAAATCTTTGGAGCCCTAGTCTACACCTATGTTTTATCCCCTATACCCAAGGCTATGCAGTTACAAATGGTGCTGCACACACACGTATTTTAGAGTATGGCCACCTTAAAGACACAACTTATCTTTTTGCAATTCTGAGTAACATCAACTGGCATGCTGTTATCAAACTTATAAAGTTTGCTGATTGCTTTAAATCAGTGGAAATTCCCACACTCTTTATGACAAACAAAGAGAGAAAAAGAAAACACAGGAGTTCCACTCGTATTGTAACTTGTGCTCACATCTCTTACAAATATTTTTTTAATGGTATAGAATACACTGTGATTAACCAATGCAATAAAATACATCAATCAGTTTGATTTCACTCTGTTATGTCTTGCTGACATTTGTTGTTGAGTTACACTTTCTACCACTTCACTCACAAACATGTTTATTGTTGGATCTCCTCTTACACAGTCAATTCCCTTGCCATATACGAGGCTTATTCAGAAAGTAAGTACCGTTTCGCCGTAAAAAAAAATCAAGTAAGGTTTCGTATAAAATTTTGTTGTTATCAAATTCTACATTCTTCAAACTATTTTTCCACTTATTTGCCACCATTATTGAGGCACTTATCATAGCGCTGCACAAGTTTTTGTATACCCTCCTCATAGAATGCGGCCGCCTGCGATCCAAATGACCACTGACAATGTCATAGAATAGAGTCCTTGAAACCTGAGGAAAGTGCAGGGACAGATCAGAAATTGTGAAACTTCTGTCGTCACGCACTCTTTCGTTGACCTTATGCACCAAATCATCATTCACCAAAGATGGACGCCCATTTTGCGCCTCATTGTGCATGTTCTCTCGTCCTTCATTGAACATCCAAACCCACTTCCTAACCATGCCATCACTCATCACATCGTCACCATACACTTGACAGATATGGTGATGAATCTCACTTGGTAGCACATTCCTAGTGTTCAAAAACGAAATACAGACCGTATTTCACAGTCGGCGGCCCCTTCAATTGTCTTAACCTTTAGAGCTCATGCGTCCTACCGTTTAGGACGGCATTTAAATACCTCCGCGCTCCCTCATGGCTCGAGCGTCCTACCCTCTAGGACAGCCACAGCCTCAGCCGTTTAAATAATTCGC
>Ga0123352_10005267_pt1 | contig 19399 bp, 20 predicted proteins | sample TergutLab28metaG_FD_89700 | JGI IMG/M metagenome (GOLD analysis project Ga0123352, IMG submission 89700) | Labiotermes labralis P1 segment gut microbial communities from Petit-Saut dam, French Guiana - Lab288 P1 | ecosystem: Host-associated > Arthropoda: Insects > Digestive system > Gut ... | reverse complement strand
TGAAATTCTAAAACTACCTAGGTTCGCACTTGTTTTACATTAGCAATGACAAATAAATTGGTTATCATAAATAGTCTTAAAGTACCAAAAATTAAGAAAATTTTACTGTATGAAATGACATTTCTTGTACCAAACTACAGCTGCCTCCAGAACCCCTGACTAGAGGGCTACCGCCCCCAGATTCCCATTCTGTCTGTCCTCCGTCCTCAACTGAATTTGTTGAACCCCCCCCGAAAAAAATTCCTGGGTACGCCACTGTGTGTCAACACCTGAAACATGTAGAGTTGCCTACAGAAATGTAATAAACTGAATAAGTCGCATCTTGTTGGACAATAATTAAATTCTCTGAAGACTGTCACATAATTAACTGCTATCTGACCGCATGGATGAGCGTTATGTGTAATATTCAGGGTGTGAGCAGTCCCAAGATTTTCTTAGCCTCCACAGACCCTGAATACGTAGGCAAGCTCCTCCACAATGTCAGTAACAATTTCCCAATCGACACAGCGTCATATCTCAGCAGACTTTAATCTTCATCAGCACCCCTGCGAGAACCAAAAATGCCAAATAAAAGAACCTGTCTCTCACTGAATGCATTTTCATTAAATTATATGCAGAAGCTGTCAATATAAAAGATCCACATTTTCCGGGATGTGACAGTGTGTCACTGGATTCGTGTTCCCCAACATTTCAAGGGAACATAGTACCTTCATCTTCAACAGCTGCAGGGACCATGCTTTCTTTTTGGACCCCTAAACTTAAGAAAACTACCCCAGTGACAAGGTGTTACATCCCACATATGAATCTTCAATAAAACCATTCTGAAATCCCCAAACCTCACATAGTACATTTAACTTATTGCTGGCCCACAACAGAAAATCTGGATCACCACAAAGAGCCAACAGCCTTAGGGAAGCTGTGTCACTGTCTATACAGACTCAACAAAACTTAATCCTCTGGCTTCTTAATGCAATTAAAGGCAAAAACAATTACCTATCCTCCACGTCAATCAGGACCGCTAATTACTGGAAGACCACAGAAATTGTTATGAATATACCTTTTAAAATTGATTATACTACCAAACATTCAGGTAAAATTTTATGTAACTCAATGAAATAATCACTATTAATCCACTTTCCTTACTTTAATAATGTAACACACGCTGATGGTATCAATACATCCACACATCTGCTCCCCTCCCCCAAGCCAATAAACTTTTCAATCATATGAAGAATTTTTATGAAACTCAGTACAAGCACTGTCCCACTAGAAGCACCCCACCTTTGCACTTTTTAGGTAAAGAAGACATTAATAAATGCTTTTAGTTGCTGAACTTATACACAGCACAATTTTTCTGCTAAGGGACCCAAAATTCCAAAAGCCCAAACACCTATAAAGGCTTTGGTCCCAAGCATTCCAGAAAATAGGTCCCAATCTGTATTGTCTACCTTTGTCCAACTGATAACCCCTACATGACAGCCTGTTGAACTTCTGGCACTAGCACAGGATCCTCTAATTTTATGCACTAACAGACTTTTTTAAAAACATACTTTTGTTATGATAATATCTTTAAATGTGATAGAAAAATGTGGTGAAAGATAGCATGCACCGTAAGTCATTCCTAGAAGTCAACAACATGAATTGTTCTAACACAACAGCCCATGTATGTTTACAACGGACAGGTATTTAGGCTTTCCAGAATTCTCAGCTGAAAACAGCGTGTAATTACTATATCTATTTAGTGTCATATTCTGTGAATTAGCTCCTAAACAGACTAAAACAGATGTGAAATGTCACAACTTCAAAGAGACATTTAAGTCTAACTTTGAAACTGTAAGCATTTTCACATTCCTGATAAACAGTTACCTGCTGTCCATACATAACAGATTAAGGCATAAAATGCATTATGTAATATAAATTGCTCACTTACTTCATCTTTCTTGTGTACAAATATTTTCCTGAGCACTTTGTTTTTTGCAACTGACATTCTACTATCAAGTAAGGGACCCACATATGAAACAACAGATAAAACTATTATTTTTTCATTTCCTACCTTCAACATTTTGGAAAAAATATGGATAATAAAAAAACTTTAAAACCACACAACAAAGGGTTTATTCCTCCTCAGATTTTGTCAGACCTCATGGTTATTTGTTAAGTGCAGTTCTGAGCCATGTAAATATTTAAACTCTCTCAGGATGGCTTAATGTATGTGATTATATTGCAATTTTGTTGTTGCTTGCAGTGTTATGTCCATGCATTTAACCATTAGCAAAAGGCCCTTTAAACGCCAGTTTTCCACTACAGCAGAGCACTATTCAATTTAAATGCCCACTGCACAAGCGTTTTCCTGAATGGGTGGTGAGGTTCTACATTTAATGAATCAAAGTTGTCTGATTTATCCATTAAAGGTTAATCCACAGTGACATACATATAGCATGTTTTGCATCATAACGCTGTGATTCAGAAACCAAATTCCATCTTCTCACACCCAGCTACAACACTTCTGTTCAGTAGTTCAGATGTTGCCAACTGGTCACATCACTCTTTGACATGATGCTGGTAGCAAATTACTCAAACATTAGTTCTGTTACTCTCCTGTTAGTGATAGCAACAAGACAGGCAATGTACATATCATGTAACATTGAGGCACATTCATGCAACCATTTTTGGCAATAATTATGTGTATTTGTAGTTTCAGGTATCCAGCATGCAATGTGTTTGCACCATATTGTCATCTGTGACCTGTCTGGATCTACAATAGTTTTCTACATTATCTCATAAAGGGACAGATTAAAAAAAAAAAAATCATTGAATTTAAAATGTGTGTTTTGATTTTCTACAACTTCTGTCTGAAAAATTTCTCATTCTAAGAAGAACTGAGCGAGTTACGATAAAAAAAGAACAATAGTCTTCAAGTAAAGTACCCATTATTCTTGTCCGATTTCAATGAAACTTTCTCAATACTGAAATATCAAATTTCATGAAAATCTGTTTAGTGGGAGCTGAGATGTTCCACATGGACTGACAGGCACGACGAAGCTAACAGTCACTTTTCAAAAATTTGCAAATGTGCCCAAAAACTGGGGGATATGTCCCAAGTATGGTGCTGCCATTATATCCCTGTCCATCAACTGACAGTGAACTGACACAATTTGTGGGTTAACCTTAACTGATTAGACGAACAACACGCCCAGTTCTGGTCTGCCCAATGAGTGCCTTACTTGGTGCCTGCAAATACAATCCAAGTGGCCTCTTTCACTGACCAGCTTAGCTTGTTTCTTAATGCAGGACACAGGAAAGATGGCAGTAAATATATACACCACTCTCTTTACTGGACTGCAGGGCAATTCCTCATATTTACATTCTCCCAAAATAACTAACATCATCAACAAACACCTGGTTAACTTTCATCCTAGTGGGACGGGTATCTATTACAGCACAGTTTATAAAAAACATAATATCTGAACAGAAATCGATAAGTTATGAAATAAATTACATTTCATTGAATATAAAAGAGAGATTAAGCAGCATGCCTTAAAAATGGAGTAAATTTCCTAGTTCCCTAAATAAAGTAAAGTAATCCTTGTTCGGACCTATTCACGCCCAGACGGTTCCAGGAGGCTCAGGCGCCCAGGTTTCAAGACAGTTGGCACATGAAGGTGGTAAGGTTATCAGCCATACGCACTGGCCGCCTTTACCACACAGGAAATATTCCTGGTGCTCATTTCTGTTAGAGGATGAGTTGACCCCAGGGCCACACTGCAGCCAAAAGGATTATGTCAATGAAAAATTCCAATGACACTATCAGGAATCGAACCGTGACCTTCTGGCTTGTAGCGCAGTCCCTCACCCAACTGCCCCACTGCATGCTCCCTGATGCCTAAATTTATAAAATGAATTTCTAGGGGTGTTTTCCTACATTGTCTTTAAAAGATTAGGGCCATTAAATTCCACCCCTTCCCAACACTTACCGTTTTGGTTGTGTTATGTTTTGAAGTTAAAAATGTGCATAACCAACATAATACATTAAAAAGAAAATGTAACTGCAATCACTGTGGGCTGCAAGGAGGAAATGATATCACACTTTTAAATTTCTTTTGACTGCAACACAGGACTAGGATGTCACATTATTTACTTACGAGGCCCTCGAAAACCATGTTGTCATACAATTCTGAGTCCGAATTTTGCATGAGGATATTGAACAATGCATCTAACACATCCTGCAGGAACTTGACTATTTCTTCACCATCGACCTTCATCAATGCTTCAAGACTGTCTTTAAGAACTTCAGGATGGCTTGCCCAGTTTAACAGTCCAAGCAAGTCAACTATAAAAGAGGGAACAAACACATACAGATGTGTTGATCTTCATTCTTGCATCTTCTTGAACAGTACTGGGTTCCCACCTTGCTTCCAGTGACAGGTAAAACATTGTATTAACCCTTTATATAAACAATAATTATCACACTAACAATTCCTTTTCAACACAGCATTTTATTTTATTGACAATATATACCAAAGAGTGTATAAAGTTACTAATATGTAATCAACAAAACAAAAATACCTCTTTCAGCTGATGTGAGCGATCCTCAGGTTACCAATTAACAACATATTTCTTATATTAATTTTTATATTATTGCAACAGTATTACAGTATGACCCCTTCACATGGCAACTACTTGTCTTCTCTTATTCATAACATTTTTTAGTACAGAAATGATTACTCAAACATCTGATGAATAATGTGTGAAGCAGCCTTACTATAATAGCACTGCTGTAATACCACAAACAGCTAATGTAAGAAATGCTGTGTTTAGTGATAACATGAAAATGGCACGCATGAGATGGAACATGTAGTTGACTATAACTTGTTGACATCAGTAATTATATGCAGTCTGATATAGTATGTCAGTACATGAAAAGCTGCATTAAAAGGGAATGGTCACTGTGACAATTAAGTTAAATAGCACAGTGAAATGCAACACATGCAGGAAAAACCTTTAAGCAAGTACCAAGCCTGTGAAGCAGAATCCGATTAACTCTGACACAATGTACACTGACATGCACAACTGACAAAATCCTGCAACCCTCATCCTCATAACCAGTCTTCTCAATATCTATCTCAACCCTCTAGTGCCAAAATCAAATTATCAAATTTGTGGATAAAGGGGGGTAGGGAGGGAACATTCTGATTAATGAACGTGCCTATGCCCATGAGCAAAGGCAGCTACACATATGACATAAACACACAAACATCAGCCAAGGGCTATACAAGAACATGTCATAAGTGACACGTTCTGGGTGACAAATTTAGTTGTCCTTCAGTTTTCTGAACATTGCACTGTGCATTGTCTGTCATTATTCAGGGCCAAAGGTTAATGTCATACTCCCATCTCCTTCTTTGTATCCAACTGTACATTTTCCAAGATGTTTCCCTACCAAAATTCTTTATACATTCCTTACCTTCCCATTCCAGCAATATGTGCAACCCATCATTTCACTATCCTAATACTCTGTGATATTTACAAAGAACAAAGTCCCTCATTATGGAATATCCTAAATGACATCCTTCAGAGGTCCACATATTTTCTCAGGCTTTTTCCTTCTTCCTACACCTGCATATTTTAAAGAGAATTTTGTGTTCAATCACTTTTGATTTATACTCTTGCCATTAGGAGGTCAGTCGGATAATAATATAAAACAAGGGTCAGATTTTCTGCTGTTCTGTCTTAATAATACTGTTTTGTAAAACAGAATACAAAGACATAGGTTTTAAACTCAGTAATAACACCTTCAAGCATGGTACTAAAAAAGGAAGGTTTACCATTTTGTGTCAGCTTAGTTGAACACACATTGGTATGAATTGTAAAGCTGTCCTTGTTACTCAGAATTAATCCCCCATGCTGAGGTTTCTGACCCTCAGTTAATTCATCCCGTGTTGAAGGAAGACTGAGATATCCCACATCACTGTCTTCAAACTTCTTGTGGTCAATCTGAAAAATAATATCATGCTTGTTAACATTAATGGGGATAAACATAGCCACACAGATACATCAATATACAGGCAGGTCTTTTTTTACACAAGTCCTTTTCATGCAATTTTGCTTTAACACAACTTGAAAATTTACACCCCTTTCCGAATTCATGCGATAATTTATGGTTTAATGCAGTCTGGCATAGTCTAAGCAAAACTGCTTCAAACCAAAAACAGACTCTCTGTGCCACAGACAATGTGTGGCTGCAAAGATCATCTCTACAAGGTTAGCATGAAGTGATGTCATTGGCACATCAGCAGTCACATGTATGGCTGGATTATGCCACTGATTATGTTACGTGGCTCCTTTAGTTTCCTTCAACAGTATTTTATTTTCTTACTAAAATGAGTGTGAAACATAAATGTACATCCAGTAGTGCAATCCCAATCACCAATGGGCTCGCAAGGGGCAGCACAGCTCTGAAGTTTCTCAGACCCGAGCCGGCCCTGGGGGTCTCTAGGCAAGATTTACAAATGAGGTTCAACCGCTGGCTGGTTAACCAGCACGGGGCCCAATGGCGAGGTCTTGGTGATACCCAAAGGCAGGCTCATGAGTTCATCTCAGGACCTAGTCTGGGTACCAGGGCAAAATTTATGACCTTTAATAGGACTCAATCCAGGGTCGTGACTGGCCTTCTCACGGGTCGTAACACCCTGAGGAGACATGTCTACCTACTAGGGCTGCTTGACAGCCCCCTGTGTAGAAAGTGCGGGGTGGGAGAGGAAACCTTGGCTCACATTTTATGTGAGTGCGAGTCTCTGGCCTCACTCAGGTATGTGTACCTGGGCTCCTCCTTTTTGGAGCCCGAGGATATTAGGAGTTTAGGCTTGGGGGCCATCTGGAGCTATAGCAAGGCTGCGGGGCTCCCATGATTCGATATGGGGCACAAAGGGCCCGTCTTAATTAAGGCCTATGTGCATCGGGACTGAGAGGCCCCAAACCCAAATCCCAAATGCAAATCAATCAATCAATCAAGTGCAATCCCAATGGAAAACCGGTGGAAGACAATCAGTGTTAAAGAGAAGGTAGATGTACTAGCTGGCTTGAAAGGGCTAATGAATTGCTGACATATGCCATAATATTAAGACTTACTCATAGCAGCATACACACAATTCGTGATACTGCTGAAAAAAAAAATAAAGTGCTAGGTTCACTAAAGTGGCTGCTGCAAGAATTTCTTCTTCAAGAAGCCCTACTACAAATGTATTGGAAAGATGCTAAGTATATGGCTTGAAGATCACAATCAGTGCCATGTGCCTATAAGTTTCTGGTTAAAGCAAAAGCTCTTTCTATTTATAAGAATTTGTCAAAGGATGATGATGATGTTAAACCACTTAATGTAAGTACAGATTGGGTTTGCAAGTTCACAAAAAGATATAATTTACATAACATTAAAATGACTGGGGAAGCAGCTGCTGCTGAGATTGTGGCTGCTGAAAAGTTCTTCATTGCATTTACATAATGTATATAAATGAATACATACTGCATATACAGTAATATATACTCTAAAGGTCCATACAGTAATGGCATAGGCATACACTATATAGGACAAGGCTGTCAATCCCCTAAACCCGAGGAAATACATTGTTTTAAATGGGAATTTAGGAACTTGATTCTCACAAAATTTTTCAGGAATGTAACGCTGGCATAAAACAAGACCTGACTAATTATGTGATAATTCCCACATCCTCAAATTTTAATTTTGTCTTCAGTATGGTTTAAAATTTTATAAGAACTTCCAACCCTTTCCAGCCATTAGGCCTGAATGAAAATACCATGGCCTTGCAGTAAAAAGAAAATCAGTTTCAATTTGTCCCTCATAACTTCAGTTTAGTCCCCTTTCTTTTGCTATAATAGGATCCTTGGACTAAGATTTGGTTAGTGGTAATAAGCTGTACCTTAAGAGGTAGCACAACTAAGGAACTCCAATGGACTTGTTTATAACTGGTGCTTTATTCCTGCTCAATCTGTTATTACCCTACATGCAAGAGCAGGCACCTCAAAAAAACCCTAAAAAACTGGTAATTATGGACAATTGTATCACAGTTATAAAATAAACTGTATGCTTCAAAGTAAGTGCCATATACCTTATACACTAGCAGTTCATGCTGTGTATCTCGTAATGTGGTCCCATTTTCTTGCATCAGTTTTACATATGACATAGCAAATGGTTTTTCAGTCTTGTCTTTGGTTTCATTGGAAGATCTGTGCTTGAATGTAAATTTTAAATGGCTTCCTTTAAAATCCTCAATTGGCACAGCAACCTTGAAGATTTCCAACCACCGAGGTTTGTCTTCATGATAATAGATGACAGATCTGTATTCATTCATTAGTTCAACTCCACCACCCAAAGTAATTACAGCCTGGAACGTAAACACGTGGCCATACAGTACAGGACAATTACAGGAGCGAGACCAGCAATGATCCCACACTTCATTTTATGGAACTGCTTTAAAACACTCAGCAATAAAGAATAACCATGTTTTATCTCTCTCTCTCACAGACACACACACGCAAACAAATAAACAAATAAGCAATGTGACTGATACACATTATGGCAAAATCACTGCCAAATAATTCTTCCCCAACTACATTTTTGTCACACAGATTTGTATCATCATTAGAAACCATTCCAGGAGACAGAGGTATCTGAACCTGCAAAAGAAATGCCCCTCCAAAGATGGATCTGCAAGAACACGTATATCTATGGAGATTATAACACAGTTTTACTCCAGAATAAGACACAGCACTGAACTGGAATAAGTAGTTAAAATTTTAAACCACACAAAACAACCCAAAATTTGGGTTCTAAAATATAAATTAACAATTCAGTTACATATTTTTATTAAATTTATTATAGCAGGTTCTTAAATAAATTCCACATTAAAACTGATAATATAAGACAATGCATGCCATCCCAAAGACACTAAAACATCATAAAATCCACGATTCTAGTTTCATTCCACCGTTCTCAAACTGTCTCCATTAAGTCCACGAAGCACAGGACTCCTTAACAAGAAAGCAGTTGCCAGCCAGTAATGAAATCCCCTGCATTTGCAGAAACTGAAGTTTCATTACCATGTCCATAACTGTGCACCAGAGGGTCCTATTCTGATCCAGTTAAATCCAATCCATGTCTTCACACCAATGCTTTTTTAAGGTTCTTTTTAATATTATCCTGTCCATGCCTAAATATCCCTAGTGATCTCTCCCTATTAAGTGTTCACAATTAAAACTGTGTACACATTTTTTCATCTTTTCCACACATCCTATGTGACATACCAACTTCTTTATCATTCATTCCATTGTCCTAATATTGGCAAAGAACATGAACTACAAAGCTCCCTGTTATGCAGTTTTTTCCTGTCCTGTTACTTCTTCCACCATCAGGAACTGAGTATGCAAGTTATAGAGGGAACTAAATTACATGCCCTAAAAAAATTACTGAAGTGGATATTGATGTGTAACAAGGAGGAAACATGGGTGTTACCTTTGGAAGTAAAGGAGTGCAGAATAACTATCAAACCTTTTGTGCCAGAATTAAATGACCTGTGCATTCTGAAAAAGATGGGAATTTAAATGGCTGCCCCTGCTTTGCACATTCTTGGTGACATCTCTGGACAATTCTGGCACTTCAGTCACAAAATGTGTTGATGTAGCTGGCGTTCAGCACAAATGGGTCATGAATGTGGTTTTGCTGTATGTTTCTACTATTTCTAAATAAGTCAGGCAAATATATATTACCAAAATAAACAAATAACAAAACTGTTCACTGTCAGTCAGGCAACAGAATGACTTTGAATGGAGAGTCCACTGTATTTCAACAAAATGCTTTGAGTCTATGTAAGCACGCATGCTGCAGGTAAATCTCCACTTGTAGTCTAGTCAACCTTGCTAGCCTCTGCATGAATCAGTAAAAAGAATGGACCCCCATCATGTTCCACGATAACAATGAGAATGATGGCTTTCCAGTGGGTGCTACAGCTTAATAAGGGCTTCTGAACACAATACATCGACATTGGGTGGCCATCTACACACCAGAGTGATAATTAGTTGAACACAGTGGCCCCATCAACACCATACAGTAATGGAGTGTCCCTGTGACTGAAAGAGTGGAAACAAATATATGGACGTTTTCATAACACACTAGTCTTGAAAGACTGACAGTGAATATGACAGCACTCATCCGGAACAACTAACATAAGCCTGGTCAGAAAATCATGCAATGTAATTGCTTTTACACGTTTTACTTAACGACACTGTCAGTTACTAAGATTTTATCATATCAGTGGTAGATGAATGAATGTAGAGCATTGGTGGAATGATAATGACAGGGAAAAACTGGAGTTCTTGGAGAAAAATCTGTACCAGTGCCACTGTGTCCCCACAAATCCCATGTGGACTGGCCTCAGACTAAAACCAGGTCTCCATGGTGATAGACCAGCGACGAATTTTCTGAGCCATGGCACAGCCTGTATTATCAGCAACATGGTCATCACCATCAATCCCTCATCAGGCCAAATGGCCACTCCAATATCCATTAAAATCATCAATATATCTTTTCATAGCTATTCAAACATTCCTTTTGCCCTGTGGAATCTTGGGAATAAAGTTTGTTCCATTCTTTCAATACCTTTCCACAATTAATTTCTGTAATCTAAAATTCTGCCTGTAATATGAACAATATGTAATTCCTCACTAATTGCTTTAATCCTCTCTTGCTTCTGGAATGTAAAAACTGCTACTACTATTACACTCGAAACCTCCATATCTTACATTCTGTCATTGCCCAAAGCTCTAACCTACAAGAAGGAACTGGTTCTGCCATCTTCTTATACAGTTTTATTACCATACCCCTAAGTTTTCTTGTTTAAGAATACTTCTCTTGTGCCATTCATATACCAGACTTCTATGAAACTTTCTCCTTCTTTCTTAATTATATTTGGAAGATTTAATAATGAACTCATTGACTTGTTCCATTATTATATGGTAACAACAAATAACATACAGGTAATATTCATGCTTACTAGAAGCCTTTGTCCCTTCTCATTACAAACTCTGACAGAAACTTCAACATTCTTGTCGGTTGACTTGCTTCCTTTAGAGAACTCCCCACACACCAGGGTCAGATACAGGTCATTGCGTACATCACCCGGCAGAATCACTTCTGGAAAACCCATCTTTCGTGCTATTGTCACATTACCCAATACTAAGTGTGGGTTTTCTTCTCGAACCTGCAAAAAAAGTTAATTATGCACAACTAATGCCCATCAGAAAGTTAATATAATAAAAGGGTATGTTTTTTGAGTTAAACCAAGTGTCATTCCTCCTGCTCAAGTGGTTTCATTGTAGTTTAGGTTTAATATTCATTTACCTAAAAATAATTACAAATTATTTTATTATGTATTATAAGTTTCAGAAACATTAGGTAATTTCTTCATAATGGTTTCTGTACAGTTATGAACATACGAAAGGTTAACATAAAACCACAGTGAACTGATGATAACCTGGGACAATAAGGGAGATACGCCCTGCAAAAGCCCGCCAGTACCCACTGAAAGGCCCGCTGAGTGCGACCCATAGCCAGACTGGACATTTTGGAGAAGAAAAAAAATCTCTTCTCCCTGCTGGGATTTGTACAATCAACCAGCCCACAGCCTAGTCACTATACTGACTACACTATCCCAGATGCTGTATTCTTGCAAACATGTCTTCATAATTTTCCACATACTATTACACAACTGGATTTATTTCCACAGTATGCAACATCTGTTTTGGAAGCTGTTGACACTTTTTGTCCCACCAATTCCAATTTTCATATGACAGAGGAAATATTACTGTATTCACAGTGCAACCAACCCATGCAGTCTCATCATGTCACCACACTGCACTGCCATGCTACGGCTAACATCACCACCATTATCTTCTTCCTCAATCATACTCACCCGTACATATCTCTTCCCCTTCCCTACCACTCCATTCTGTGAAAGTTCAATGTCTGCACAATTCATGTCCTGGAAGCCATTCTCACAAACATAACTTAAAAAGACAGGCAATGTACATGTAACATAGCACTGAAGCATGTTCAGCTAACTTGTGTTGGTATGGAAAAGCAATAAGTATTACACATTCTGAGTGTGTGTTTGTAGCCTTAGTTACCAAGTATGCAATGTGCATGTGCCATATTATCATCTGTAGCATGTCTGGCTCTACCGTATTTTTCCACATTACCTCATAATTGGCATGATTTTCAGAAAAAAGTTACTGAACACAAACTGTGTGTATTGATTTTCTCTGTAACTTTTGTCTCAAATATTTCTCACTCTATGAAGAATTCACTGAGACATCATAATAAATGTACATCAGAGTTCATGTAAAGTACATGTCATTCTTGTTGGATTTTAATGAAATTTGAATGTTCTTGACAGACTTTTTAAAAGTACTAAAATATCAAATTTCATAAAAAATCTGTCCAGTGGGATGTTGGTTGTTCCATGTGGATGGACACACAGACAGACATGACAAAGCTTACAGTCGCTTTTTGAAATTTTATAAATGAACCTAAAAACTGCTCTTTAAGGGTTTCTTCATAGGCACTTTAAAACATTATTATTAATAAAATCTGTGGTTCCAGACCTGTTCAAATTTCTACCAGAGAAACCCTGCATCTTTCTGCAAACCTTGAGAAGTGTCCTCCATGATCAGACAAGTGTAACTAGTTTCACTATGTGTCATGCCTGATTGACACTACACACAACAATCAATAAGCTCAGTGTACATGGTGTCAGTTCTGATGCTATTTATTCAATGCTGTGTCCTACCAAAATTTAAGAGAACTGATTCTAGAAGTAGCATGCCAGAAGACATATATATGGCTGATATTCAGTATTCCAGATCAGCTCCATGGGATATGGTGTTGCAGTTTTAATAAAATCACTGCTCATGAGATGATTAAAAGAACTGCTATATAAAGAAGATACCATGATCAATGGATGAGGGCATCAGTTATAAGGAACTTCCAGTACACTGTTGTATGGATTACAAATGCATGATCATTTATAAATTACAAGAAGGCCTGTTACATTATTTTTAAGAAGTCATAAAATTTATCTCGAAACAGAAAGAACTACACTCAGAGCAACACAATGTTTCCTCTTCAACCAAATTAAAACTTGTACAAGAATAACAAATATGGCTTGTCACTCAACCATCAAATGCCATAAGTGCACACACAGTGATATACTATCTCATGCTAGCACCAAATTGTATAAGTGCCATCACTGTGTACATCAGGCAATACTGACATCTCCTGCCAGAATACTAGGAAGCTGAAAATTCATAAGAGTTATGAGAAGGCCAGCCCGGCGGTACTGCAACCTGATGCAATCAAAACATGATCCACACACCTCATTATGACTGCGGTATTGGGGGACGAAAAAATACACGAGGATGTGACACTATCACGATTGGATGAAAAATGTATACTGTCTAACAGCAACAGCGAAAGGGATTGGTTCATTATGCTCTGTGATAAAAGCTACACTTATAATGTGTATACCCTTATAAAATGATTACTGAAACAAACCTGCTTCAAGTCACCATGCAGTAATTTTAGGCTTGTCCACAGTCCCTGTCCTTTGTGCTCTTTGTGTGGCAGCTCCTTCAAGGTGAATATTCTCCGCAGCGTACCATCCAGGTTATCTCTCTCACAGCATCTGAAATGCACATAATGCACAAACGGACTATACTGTCATCATCATCAGAAACATCAAGGATTGGACCCTTTGATTCATTCCGTCTCCAGAGTTACAGCTGCTCACACCTACGCTGCTTCGATCTACTAATTGTTCTCCTTCCTTGTGGTCTTTAGCAGTATGATTTCAAAGGGATTCAGTTTTGTGGCATTCTTGCACTATACCGTATGCACATCTTTCATGTCAAATGCTTATCTGAAGAGAGGGGAATCTTTTTAGTGTCAACAATGTTTATCTTCCACAGTGATGCTGTCAATAACATAATTTCCAACAGAAAAATAATTATGTACACAGCATATGATAATTCCACAGAAGAAATAATGTTAGTCATTACGTTATTTATGATTTCTGCAACTTCACATTCCAGTCTTATTAGGACCCCTCTTATCAAAATATGTTTCACTGTAAATTCTGTAATTTAACAAAACATGTATTTGTGTCACAGTCTGAATTTGCGCTGAAAATCTTAGTTTCAAACTTCAGAAAGCAAGTATTGGCATTCCTACCAACTGTATGATACCAGAGACTGGTCTCCATATCCAAAGTTCACATTTGGTTTAGTCAAAACTCCTTAGTAATAACCACATACAGATTCAGAGTATCACAACGTCTAGGTGTCTCTCCCCTACAAAAAATACACGAACGATATTACAGATTCTCAGAAAACTTTGTATAAGTATGCCTCCAGAAGTCACCTTACATCATTTGCACCTTAGAAATTTCCTGTCATCAACAATACCAACACAAACGTCTAAGGTGGAACTGTTAATAGCACAGCTTAAAGTGTGGTCCTGAAATTTGGTGCGAATCTTGGATACCTGTAACTCTCAAGGTAGTTTTTTGGACAATGTAAAACAGGGTCACCTGCACAAAATCCCTATAGCTTTCCATTTGATTGTGGTATCTAATTGACCTGCAGCCAGGCAATGAAACTTGTTCAGAGACAGATAATAAGCTATTAGAGCAAATTCAACACAGGGGTGAATTACTAAACGCACAGTTACCAACATACAGTTCTCTCCGGCCTCAACATATTGACTGAGGCATGGAAGGGAATTGGATATTATAAGTTCTGATCAAAATTTAATGTTGGCATTACTTGAAAAGACTGTATATCTACCAAATAAATGAGCATACACAATTATTCCAGTCCAGGAGAACAGATTAACATGAAACTGAATAGGATTATTACTGCAAGAAGGGAATAAAGTGATGTTCCTCTTCATTTCCTTCAATCTTGCCACTGATGTACAAAGTTACATCCTTTGCTGCTACACCAAAAGGACGCCTTATGCCCTCAGCATGCGCCTTCTTGGGAACATGTGAGCTCCGTCTATGGTCAGGATCTCGAGCTTCCATGGTGCCTACTCTCACTACATAGCAAACCAGGTACACCTTTTCTCGATTTAAGTCCCGACTGCCCAAATCCTGGTAAAAGAAAGCATTATTAACCACAATATTACATCTGCATCAAATACATCCCCAAAGATATAGAATTATGCTATTGGTGTTTCATATTAACTTGATTCTCAGACAACTTTAAATCTACAATGCAGTTTCTTCTCGACTGCAACGATGTGTGGTAATGTAATGAAACATGAGTGCAAGAAACCTACTGCCACCATCTTCAGGGTCACAACAACAAAAGCTGGGAGCACAAATGAGTATCTATTGGAAATAAGGAGTGTGAAGAAATAAGAAGGAAAGTGAAGACTGAAGTCTTCTGGGATTTATGCCATGTTGAATGGTAAATAGGTATCACTGTTTTGAAGACACACAGGGCCTCCATCTTCAGTATCAAACATTTAGTAACCATTTACCAGTAACCACAGCACAATATACTACAAGACATGAATCTTCATCAACACTATTATGTTAACATCAGAACTTCCAGAGAGAATGTGTTACTAACTGAACACGTAACACAGATACATGTAGTTCTGTACAGAATTTTCAAGACAGAGTATCACTCTGACAAGTATTTGCCAGAGTACTTTGGCTTTCCCTGTTGGTAGCATTTGACCAAAGATCCATACTAATATTTCGCTAATTTACCATTGACACTACACAATTTTAACAACTGACAGTGTCATTAAATAAAACACTTAAAAAAGGTATGGAAGTGTGAAGTTCAAACCAAGTGCCATGAGTATCCAAAAACCAGTTCAAAGGCAATTAGTGAAGGACAATGATGACACATGCTTAGCCTTCCTTATAGCATATGGAACAGATTAAAAAGGAAAAGACAAAAGACCCTTCCCATAGCCACTATGTATGAGTGAGTTGGACTGAATGGGTAACTTGAGACTTCATCTTCTAGGAATGACATTCTCCAATGCCTGTACAGGGCACGGGCTAAAAACATTTTCCATTACTACGAGGGTAAGTCAAATGAAAACCTTAAATATTTTTTTACTTTTTATCATGGACAATATGGTGTGCTGATCCATGACTCATATGCAGATGTGCAGCTATTTCATTCACTGTTATGCAGCGATTTTCCTTCACAATGGCTTCAACTGCTGCAATGGCCTCTGGTGTCACTACTCGGTGTGCCTGACCAGGTTGAGAAGAGTCTGTTACAGAACTAATGTCGTTCATGAACTTCCTAGTCCACTCGTACACTTGCTGTAGTGACAGACATGCATCACCATACTGAACTTCCACTCGTCAATGAATTTCGATGGGTTTCACCTCTTCACCAATTAAAAAACTTAAAAAACGGATGACAGAATGCTGTTCTTCTTTGGTGCATGTTGCAAGCGAGGCCGTGATCTTTACACTACTACTGAACCGTCGTGATGCATTCCTGCATCGTACTGCCACCTGTCAGCCACTCTTCAAACCATGAGTATCGATGTTGTCAACTTACAAGACAATCGAGCTGTGTCTCGAATTTGTATCCCACTTTTAAGGTTTTCATTTGACTCTCCCTCATACACAGCACCAGAATCTAAAAAACCATCCAATATCACTGGCTTACTTCAGTATCATGTTATGTTGAATTTAATAGTCTTCACAAGTTTCGCAACCAAAACAATGACTTATACCTGCAATCAAATACCACATTTACTACTGCAAGTGGCGCCCCTAGGAACAACTTTAAAATATTGTATGCCAGGATTAAATATCAGTTGAGCACATATTTTCTTCGACAATCTGCACTTATTTAATGTCTCCTGTAAAAGCTGGTGATTCAGATATGTGTTTCCAATAAAAATCCCACATTTTATACAACTCTACATTTGATTATTCAGTTAAGAATGTGTCACTATAGAACTGTTGCAGCTTCACTTTAACTTACAGTGAACAGCACTCTGAGATTGTGCAGCTGGTCAATGTCTTGTGCTAAGCCCTCCTTACTCCATTTCACTACATAATTTTCTGCAATTGCTCGGCCTTCTTTGGCATCATATAGCGTCATGAGAAGCTCAGCATCCTCACTCATCTTGCACACAAAGTTACGTACAGACACAAAAAATATATGTGAATACTGTGTTACTGTCTTCTGCAGCTTCTTCACAGGACCAGACTGGAAACAAGAAAAATTTAATGCTTCAGCAGAGAAAATAAACCTGTAAGGGAAAGACAAACAGTAAGAAGTAAACTGTATTTACCCAAATATTAGATGTCCCTGCAGATAACATGAACCCTGTCCACAATCTTCAATTTTTAGGAAAATACCTGTACAGAACACGCATAACATTGTGCGTAATTATAAGACAAACCAGCCACTTTTCAGACAATCAACTGGAAAGAAGTAACTTTCATTTTAAATTTGGGTAAACACAGTATTTCTTTTTGTAACACACTGTTGGTGATTCTGCACACCTCACTGCCCTTGACTTACATTTTACATAGAAACTGGTACAACACACTAAAATTATCACTACACTTGATCACAATTTATCTTCTTTGCCTCATGTTAAATATACATCAGATTGAAAAGCATTTCAAACAAAGGTTACAGAATGCTTCACCTTATGACATGTACCATGTGTTTGCACAACGAACAGTTTCTGAGAAAGAGTATCTAGTTACATGGGTTATACTATACCAAAAAAAGAACTTAAATACTCCCCAACTTCTTGTATACACTCCAAATACAGAATTTCATACAAATCTAGCAAAACCTTTCAACCCCATCTAAACAGACAAATGCATGGACATAATACCTGTGTTCACTTCACGCTGTTCTTACGAAGAATTACAATAGTTTAAAATGAACTTTGTAAGAAGAAGGAGGAGGAGGAGGAGGAGGAGGAGGAGGAGAAGGAGAAGGAGGAGGAGAAGAAGGAGGAGGAGGAGGAGGAGGAGGAGGAGAAGAAGAAGAAGGAGAAGGAGGAGGAGAAGGAGAAGAAGAAGAAGAAGAGGAGAAGGAAAAGAAGAAGAAGGAGAAGGAGAAAAAGGAGTAGTAGTAGTAGTAGTAGTAGTAGGAGGAGGAGGAGAAGAGGAAGGAGGAGGAGGAGAAGAAGAAGACGATGACGATGACAGATCCTACAGGTTCATTCTGACTTGTAAGACATCTATTTCATCATGGATGTACTTTTACTACAATATATTTAAGCTTTGACTTTATTAGAAAACCACCGGAAAACCACTTAAAAAGCAGCCACAAAACTGACCAGGAGATGAAAGGATGACATCAGAGCAGATCTGCTCTGGTGGCAGGCATAGGGCATCCAAAGGCTGGCTTTGGTAATAGGAGTGCTGAAACTTTGTCTTTTGCTAGCAGCTTAAAAATTTCTCATATTTAACATTTAAAAACTTACTGTGGCTTTCCTTATCCTTTCAGTAGCCAGTTCATGTTGCCAGTAGAGTTGGATGGTGGAAGTAATATCCGGGTCTAAAATATTTCCTTGTTCATCTCGAACTACCATATCGAGATCTAACAGGCTGTAAAATATATACAGTACATTTTATATAACTCATAAAAGTTGCAAAACAGAATGGCATGAAAAGAAAAACACTTCAGTTTAACTCGGATCTAAATATAAACAGCTCCTGATTTATATAAAAAGTATGCATAACTTACTTGTTACCCATGTCTATTTTTGATGTGACTAGCTGTTTGATTTCTTTGAGTTCATCTACAGGCAATGTGCCTGATAGGATTTTACTTCGGTATCCAATCAACTCATAAATATGATGCTCTATGGTCTTGAAATGTTTACTATGAATCTAAAAAACAAAACACAAAACAAGAACAATATCATACAGTCAAACATGTAAAACACTTTATAAGAATTATATATCACAGCAATCAGTGGAAAATTTCCTTATGGTATACTTACTCTCTAGATTAAAAAATCACAGTTCAGAGGTCAGCTATGTCTTGTTCTTGGAGTACCTAGCCTGTGAGGCCTTATCACTAAGTGTAGAAGTATATCTAATGTGGGCATTATGCATAAGAAGCAGATGTAAATCCCAGTGGAAGACACAAGGAACAAACAAACTAATAGATGTGCCATATACCAAGAAGGCAAAAAAAAAAAAAAAACATTAAAAAAAAGGAAAAAAAAAAAAAAAAAAAAAAACCACACTCTAACAAAAAAATAACAAAGCTAGCAATGCCCCGGATTCACAAAAAAAAAAACCCCCCTTTTTCC
>Ga0123352_10005266_pt1 | contig 19399 bp, 9 predicted proteins | sample TergutLab28metaG_FD_89700 | JGI IMG/M metagenome (GOLD analysis project Ga0123352, IMG submission 89700) | Labiotermes labralis P1 segment gut microbial communities from Petit-Saut dam, French Guiana - Lab288 P1 | ecosystem: Host-associated > Arthropoda: Insects > Digestive system > Gut ... | reverse complement strand
TTATTATTATTATTATTATTATTATAAACTGAAAGTGGACTTAGCTCGGTGGAATTGCTTAAAAATATAAAAAGGTGAAACAAATAAAATTCACATATATTACTTAATTCGCATCGTTGGCGGCATAATTATATAATTCATTCCTGCTGTCAGTCATATTTTCCTTTTCCAAACTTTTGATAGAAATAAAAACACCGTATTGTTCAGCAATAAAATACATTCGAACAAAATTCCAACTCCAACTGTTTATGCGAAAGATGGACTAAAGTGTAAGGTATTCGGTAATTCCAAGTAATTCTTCACTGTTCGTCACAACATTACACTCTTCCTTAGAAACAACACTCGGTTTTATCGAAACACGATTTTTAGGAATTTTCTTATTTTTTTAAACACAAGCAGATATTCAGCAACATGTTGGTTTTAATTCCAGTATTTAATGAAAACAAGTTATACATAAATTGTCTTTCTCCCATATCTCCCTTTTCACAATAAACACAGTGGATGCACATCCAAATTCTCCGACGCGTCTTATTCGAAAAAATCAAACACAGGCCTGAATATAGTTTTCAAGTCATTCCTCGCATTTTCCTATTTCAAATTGCAAACCACGTTCACAGATAATATTTCTTATTAGGTTAAGACCATTTCTGCTTACATTTGCTCCTTTGTTCTTCAATTGATATCCAAAGGTTCGTTGCTGTTTGTCCTGTGGTAGTAATAGACACATTAAACAAAATTTACGTAGAATTATTTGTGAATAAATGTGAGTCAGCATCAGAAAAACTACATCCTGCTCTGTTGTTAAATGCAGATCATACATCAAGTGGATAACTGTATTTATTTTACACACACTGTGCTCATCATATCACTGTGCGTTCTGGAACATCTAATTAAATGGACAACTTCAGGAAGGAAATTCTAATGACATATCAATAAATGTTACCAGAATATGAAAATCAGAATGGCTGACTTTCAATGTATTGTCCAAATTTGAACTTCCCAATTTCAACTAAAGTTATCAGTCAGTGGGACGCGTTTATAGTTAGTATGGCAATATATGTGCGTGGCACTTACCGTCAAACACAATAAAGCCTTTATAGTTGTTTTCACCTGTCACAACTTCTGCCTGAAAGAAAGTAAATATTTTCGCAGCCTTTCTTTTGATATTCAAACTTTTTTTAGATTGTGAAAAAAACTATGATCAAAGAATTTTATCATCATTTTTTTCTCTCCGTATTTAAGTGTGTCCGTCTGCATTAAACAACATTTTCCCAGGTGGGTGAAATTTCGTGAAATTTGATTTATGTATTTAAAAAATTATATCTGATATATTCCATTTTTATTATAATATGAGAGGAATAACCGGCACTTTATTTGTAACTGTGTGCATATTTATGATTAGGTCTCGCTAAAACGTTATATAATGAGAAAATTCCGGACTAACCTAGTAGAGAAAATCAGGAAATATTTTGTGTTTATTAACGTTAGGTAATATGAATTAGCATTAGAAATGATGCGATGTAAATGGTAGAATATTTTAGGCAAGGTTAGAGACACCCACACTAATATTGCTAAATTCGTAGTTTCCTTAACTGTTCAATTCCGCAAGATCTTGTACAGTTAATTCGGCAAAACTTGTAGGAACAGGGAAATTGCGAAACGCCTTATGTTTGTTTACGATCCGTTTAGCCAAATTCTTAATTTAAAATTGGCCGTGAAGAAACGAACATTCTTTTGCTTCAGTGCTCCATCTAGCATCGCATATGAATTCATTCGGCTTATTTTACTGAGGAAGTAGATAAATTTTCCGTCAGTGTATTTTTGTGAAACATTCATTTATTCTGACAGTTAAATATCGTCTAGTTCAAAAAACAACATAGAATGCACTGTTGTTTTGCCACTGCAAATTTGTCTACGCACACTAGCCTAAATTTTACGTTGTATTTACACAGCATAAGATGTTAATTTGTTTCGCACCGTGTGGGAGTGTCTTCCAGGAACAACAGACAGAACCTGTACAGATCCACTGCCAGCAACTACACTTACAAACATCTTACGTCTGCAAGTTAGCAAGAACTTGCAATATCCTGCATTCTGCAGTTAAAACTCAGATTTGATTTTTGTTTTGCGATTCCCACAACTAATTTTTAGAACTCTTCATTTTTAAACCCCATTCAAACACATTTAGCGGGTTCTACCATAATGAATTTATTTTCTTCTAGCCTATAACGACCTGTACTTTTGTCAGCCATGTGTCAACCTGGTGCAATGAAGTTAAGTTTACCAAACTGTAAGTCGTCACATCACTCAAGAGAGTTACCTTCAAATTCCGTCAAATTTCTTTCTCTAACCATATTACGCATTAACACAATCCAGTCCAATGCAGTAATACGGAATTCCAGTGACTGTCGAGATTGACAGGCAGTTATATTATTTATGTCTGTCGCACTGGGTGAATTCACTGGACTGAAGTTAATATTCTGCATTTGTAGTATCTTAAAGACATAATTCGACTAGACTGGGATGGATTAAGTTGCTTTGTCACTCACGGCATTATTGTAGTGTTACTGAGCCCAGCGATGCTGTCAAACGCAGGAATGGCTAACAGACCGGGAGATGTCGACTTGGGCGAAGCGCAAGTCTCCGCCCCCAGTTAACACTTCGGCTCGGATTGGCTTGGCTTGGCTTGGCTTGGCTTGGCTTGGCTTGGCAAATCCAGTCATACTTCTTACTTACCTGCCTATTGAGATTGAACAGTGGTTTCCGAACGCCGGCATATAAAATTCAGACGCCGGGGAATTACCCAGTAGAAAGCATACAACACTCAGAACACGGCAAAAGTTTGAAATAAAAAACATGATTCTTTGCTTGCCCTGATGATGACTTTAGAAGTCTAAATAAGTCGATGTAAACTAAGCTATTAAATTATGTATTCGTGTAGAATGAATCACATAATAAAATATTACATTGGTTCGGAAATGTTTCTCTTTCTATGAAGAATTCGGCAATATATCGCCATAATTAAACATATGTGTTCAATCCGGTTCCCATTTTCTTGTAATATTACGTTCGAGCATTAATTTTCCACACAGATTTTGGAAAGATTCTAGAATGTAAAATGTTTTCAAAATTCTTTTTTTCTCACACCAGTTGTTCAATGAGGGTGTGAGGACGGACGAATGGATGAAAGTACGCACAAACATTACAAAACTAATGGTCAATTTGAAGAAATGCACGAAATGTCTTATTTAGTTCACTGTGTCACACATTTAAAACATTCACAAGGCGTCAACTTACTTTGGTTTAAATTGAAGGGACAAAGCTTGACAATGACGAAACGATCGTAGTCAACTGCTGTGAGGTAGGCTCGCCCATTCCACGTACCTGCAAAACTGACATATATTAATTTTATTTTTAAAGCGATTTCATTCAAATTTACATTTCGGTATTAGTCTGCGTGAGGCAGGGAGAGATTCCATAATATTTACGGACGCATTACCAATTTGAGCATTACCATTTTGTGGACAATAATATAATACGATAATATTTGGTTGTTTGGTTAATATGTAAATATTTGTTTAAATTTGGCATCCTACTTTTAATGAACTTGGAAAACTGATAAATTTTATTCAGTGTTTCTGTCAAGATCTGAAACTGAAACATACAGAACACGAAATTTGCCAACACCCTGAGTGAAACATTATTAAAATGCAGTAAAACGTGTTGACTTTTTAAAAATGGATTGGTGTTAACAAGGAATAAATGTAATATAAAAAGGTTTATTGTTTATTTTTCTGTGCCACATCAATCACATTCACAAATTACTACTATTTTTTCTGCATCCATTTATTCTCCCTTCAGTAGTCGTGTCCCATAAATGAACCTCAAGATTTATGTCAGGCGATTACACAGTTAAACTTTCATTCAGGTTTCTCCTACCTGTTATAAAAACGGTCCGTATCGCATTCCATATTTTGATCAGGCCCATTATATATGAAATTATGAACGTTGTGGACCTAAGCAAATTCTCCATCCATTCACAAAAGTGGAATACATTTATGAAGTCGACCAGGCAGTATCCTCGTCAGTATCGGGATTGAGTTAAACTTATTATAAAACAAAAATGTATCAAATATTGAATGTTTTTTCAGAAATTATATTCTGTCTCTTCCCTTGGGCCAGTGTAACTTTCAATATGTCTCATTATCCCCACAATATCCGCCGTTTACAAAAAGCGTTTCGACAGTTAATTTTTACATTTTCTTTGCGAATTATTGCGCTCATGGACAGGACGTTTATCCTATACTTACGAACAGAGCAGTTTAATTCGAAATAACCGGTACTGTTCCAGTTGGTTGTATAGCCGTAGAATACGGTGTGACGATGTTCACTGTAAAACACAAGAAGTTGTGAATTTGGCTTCACTACTTACATGAAAGGTATAGACAGGCCAGTTGCTGTGAAGGTGCCTCCTCTTTTGTTTGACCGTCCTGAATAACAATATTAAGGAGAATAAAAAATTAACATTTCCTGCAATACCTTAGACACGCACATCTAGTTGTAGGGTGTTCCGTGTGTCTCTGTATTTAATAATATCTGAATGTTTGTGTAAATTTAAAGAATTCTATTTTTCTGTCTTAATCAAAATTATTTTAGCCATTCGTTAGGCATTATGTGCGGAGAGACAGAGATTAAATTCGACGTGTATGGTTGAATGTTTACAGCTTTTAATTTAACAGTTTGATAAAGGCGACATCAGTGTAAGGAATTATAATAGAATAACAGTCGTGTTGTTGGTGTACGTGGCGTTTTGTGGCACAGTATGAAAATCGTATTAAATAAATTGAGACCTTTTAAATAGGATTAAAATTTTGTGCTTTTCTTACTTGGAACGTGAACACTGTTCACCCTAGTGCAGTGTCGGACATTTATTTATACATATTAATTGCTATAGGCAACAAATATTTTTCTAAGTTATTATTTAATTCATTTAATCTATTAAATTTTTCAGTGTACTTTTGTATTAATTACTAATGCTCTCCTATAATTGCCCTGCGATCTGTTAAATTTTATCACTACACTTCTAAATTCAAGGGTTTGCTACATAATAAATACTATAGATTCCCTACGGTAGTGCCTGGTGATATAAAATCAAGTGTTCCAGCACATGCCCTTTGATAGATCTCTATATGAGTCTATTACTTTACGGTTCTTAAAATCATGTAAATTGCGTTTGGCCCTTCTTTCCCTTCGCACAGTGACACAGTGACGCACAGTTATGTTACATCGGCTGTTCTCCCACGTCTTTGATTGTATAAAGACAGACAAAAGCCTTTGCGGAATATTCCAAGCAGTAAAATTTTCTACGCTTCTTCTTGTGCAAAATTTCATGTTCCAACGTCTGGGCGGGCTGAACGTTTCAAGCAAGTTCACAGACACTATATAATATTATATTTTATATAAATTCAGAAATAATTTCCTTCAGTTTCCTACTTCGTTAGGCCCTTAATAAACCAAATTTGTAATTTTATGTTTTTGTACAGTGCACAGATATTAAGCAAAATGTACGAAAAGGTATTATTCTTTTTTTGTGAGGAAATGTGAGTCAACATCATCCTGCAGCCTGCAGTTTATAATTTCACTGTTATATTGCGTTCACACATTAAGAAGAAAACTAGAATGTATTGTGTACACTGTAATTCTTCAATCAACAGTGCATTTTTAGCGTGTAATAAATTACATTTGTCAGGATGTCAGTGGTAGTGACTTAAGAGTGAATATTTGCAGGAAATATAGCAATAAATTCTGAATGACTGACTCTAATTTTGGCTTTCGAAATCGGGATATTCCGAAATTAAAAACTTTATGTCAGTCAATGGAAGGCGTGTGCAGCTGTTTTGACCAGACCGAAGTTAATGTGGTTTTGTCTATTCGGCGTGTAAATAGACAGCCATTTCACAGGCTATCTCTCCTTTTGAAACCTAATTGTAATATCCTTCCAAAATTGTGAAATTTTGCTATTATATTCATCAAGTCCGTCTCCCTATCAAACTGCATCTCCGTAATGAAAGACTTAAGAGGACTTTTTTTTTTTGACATTTCGAAATTCTTTCTAGAAATTTCATGTTTCATTTACGTCTGAAAACAAATTACATAAATGGGGTATTAATAAAATTATGTCTGTCTGTCTGTCTGTCTATCCGTCCCTCCGTTATTGTGTCCGACACAAACAACTCGTTTGCCAACGGGGGGTTTCATGGAACATAATTTTCGAATATTTGCCTAGAAATATCTGCAATTAATATATTCTGAAAAAGGACAAATATTTAACTTGAAACTAATGTACATTTGTAAAAATATATGAATAAATTACATTTAAAATGTGAACTTATATTGAAGAATTTATAGAAGAGCGTATAAAAAATATTTTAGTTTCCATGACAATTTCAAGAACCGGTATATGTAATAAATTCTGTAAGTATTTGTAACTGCATAGAGGACAGAGTCTTCAAATTTACACGCCTCATGGTTATTCCGTAACGTGTAAGAAAAGTTACAGTCTCAGACTGATACAACGCAGTGTTTGATACACTATGTACGAAAGAGTAATCACTCGAACACAATTAGCTGTCTTTGGCATTTAGCGTTCTGTTTGTGAGTGGTGTTTCCCTGTGCTGAATATTACGTTATTTTAAAAGGCTTTTAACATTTTTAATTATGTGGTGTGTAGCGGAATATTGTGAAATGCATAAGTAAAGTTATTTAGTTGTGTGATGTACTGTGAACAGTATTCTGATTCTACTTTCAACAAATATTGGACCCATGAACTCTACTGAATTTTACGTTTTACATCAGCTTAATCCATACTGTGGCGTGAACACTCTCAGCTGTTTATTATCTAAAATTTAAAGTCATATGTCTCTACCTGAGTGTGATCTAGGAACATCAACAAGCTTCAGTTTCGCTGCACCACCACAGAAATTAAGTAACTTGATATTTACCTACATACACTTGAATTGCAGTCGGCGTCTCTCGAAAATCGTCGACAGTGCGTTTGTGTGAGACGTGTGGACCCACTTATAGAACACGTTTCAAAATAAACTTTGCGTGTCGAAAGCAAACAAATTTTCACCCTAACAATTGACAGGTGCGATAACACTTTGTTTATTTCGTTGTAATGTTAATGAAGTTGAGTCTTAAGATACACGACGGTCTTTCAACGTCTTATATTCCACTTGCTGTGAAATATCAGTGTGAATACCGTAATTTTAACTTAGGAATTGTTAGTTATTTTTTCGTCTACTAACAATTTCTGGCTGAATGTGTAAAAGAGCATGAAAACTTCCAATGTATTTTATTTGCATTGTTTTCTAATTTATGATAAGTTAAGGTTTAGTGTTTGTTTTTAGGGCTAAGAGCAACGGCTGAATTCGGCGATAACCCATATTTAGTTCTATAACTGTTCTATAAATATATGTTCCGATACATGTCACCGGGAAAGAAGTTTCACTACAGTCTGTTGTTTTGAACGTGTTATTGCATTCTGATAAATTTCAATGCCACAAGGCCAATAATAATAATAAGGGTTCAATGTGTATGGGGGAGGTAGTACCTTTGTAAATGTTTGACCCTACACTGGTCCTCACTAGCCAAGGTGTGCAACAGTTCAACTTGATGCAATAACCACACACTTCCCTTCTCAAAAGACCGTCCGTGTGTAGTGAGTAACTATATCCGAACAAGGGTGAGCCTGTTTAAACGGAACACTTTGAATCTGGAGGAGTAAACCTCGAAAAAAAATCCCCTAGTACAACGTGTACGCTACCGTGCCGAGGGACTACAAATGCATCTGCGTTGGAGGGTAAAAAACCGAGAACGGTGAACTCTGAGAAGTGGCGACCATCGGATTCAAGCAAACTCACTGCGGCAGGCGGGGCTATACTCCATTGGACAGAAGACATACCTGGCTACTCGTGGGAGAGCGATGATGATTAGAAAACTAAATTGTAATAAACAACCAGGAAGGAGGGAAGAGCAGAGGTCCTCTAACAGCACTGAAGAGAATGGTAACTGGAACGAGGAAACCCAACATGAACCATCTCAAAGTCCACCTAACATGGGAGTCGGGCAAGGAAATGGAAATGCATTGATCAAACGAATCCGATGTAGCCGAGAGGAGATGAAGGAAGTGTTGTGGTGTTTCACGTTCATTAAAGGAAAGACATTAAAGGAGAACTATAAGGAAGCATATAGATTATGGAGAGAGAGGAACCCAGTGACGAGAATGAATATGAATGCAAAAATATTTTTAAGAGAGAATAATTACATCTTGAAAGCAAAAAGAATAACGGCTGTTGAAATTGAAGAGATAAAGAAAATATTAGACAGAAGAGTACACAAACGGAGTGAATGGCGACAAAAGGGATGCAAATATTATGGAGCACCAAATGTGAGACCACAAAAACGACAATACTGACTTTGGTTAAGTAGAGAATAACAAACATTCAAGTGCTGAAGGAGAGCAGCACACAGTTAAGAATAAGCTAAAGGAAGACCTTCAAATAATGTGACATAAGGTGAGGCTCCAACAAATGTCTGAAAGGGAGAAGCTGCCAAAATTAAAAACAAACAGCAAATTGATAAAGCTTTAAGGAGAAATAAATGGAGAAATTGAAGAACATTTAGAAGAATATGAATTGAATATAACAGATATAAACAAACTGATATACGCTGCAGCCACAATCATGACACAAACACAGAATAATCCCAACAAAAGAAACAAAAATAGTAGAGTACTGTTGAGTACTGGAAAATAGGAATGCAGAAACAGATAAGCAGCTGGAGAAAAGTGTAATCAATAATAGCTGAAATTGGAGCAGGGTCTAATAATGGAAAACTTAACAGGAAAACGAGGAAAGTTTTTCAAACATATAGAGTGACAAACGCTAGGGACGTTGCACAGTTGAAAGAAGCATTGAAACAGAATGGGCAAGCAAAAGCCCAAAGAATTAGAAGGTATGAAAATGGAATCCCAGTATAGTCAGAATAATATGTTTAAAGAAGACATTACAAATTTTTACAGAAACCTGGGCTTGAAGAATGTAGAGGCCAGAGAACCTACCTCTATGGTAGAGGCAGAGACGTACTGGAAGTCACTATGTGGAGAAGAGTCACAGCATAATGAAAGAACAGAATGGATAAGAAGGGATAGGAAAAAGAAAGTTAGCCATATGGATCGGATGCCTATACACATTACTTAAACTACTACATATTTCTCTAAAGCTCAAAATTGGAAAACTCCTGGAAATAATCAAATAAAAAATTAATGAATTAAAGCTTTCCCAACTAATCACAGGAATATTACAAAAAACTTCAAAGCAATAATAGAGGAACCGGAGAAGGCACCTGACTTGGTGACCAGAGCAACATATCATTTGTTAACAAAGCAGAAGAGAACAAGTAATTCAGAAACTACCGACCCATTATATTCTTAACGAATATGTACAAAACTCTAAGAGGAACATAAGTTAAAAGAATCTCCACACATTTGGAAGAGCAGAGCTTACTGCCACCAGAGCAAAAAGCATGTCACCCAGGAAGTAAAGGTTGCAAGGATCAGTTAATGATATCTAAGGCAATATATGAGGACTGCAGGAGAAGAAACAAGAACTTAAGTATAGCGTAGATAGATTACCAGAAACCATTTGTTAGCGTTCCACATAGCTGGGTCGAAAAGTCAATAGAATTGGTACGACTGAACAGTAAAATTGTTAGATTTTATAAACTCTCTATGGAGAAATGGAACACAAGTCTTAATTTAAAAACGAAACAGGAAGTAATGCAGTCACAACTTATTCAGGTACGAAGAGGAATATTCCAAGGGGAATCTCTTTCGCCATTATTATTTGCATTGCACTCATTCCATTAACAAACGAACTGAACAGAGCTGATTGTGGATATCAAGTACATGGAACGGAGAGGAAAATAAGTCACTTATTGTATATGGAAGACTTGAAATTGTTAGGTAGAAATGAGAATGATTTGAAGAATGAAATGAAAATTGTACAAACAATTAGCAAAGATATAAATATGAATTTTTGTTTAAAAGATTGTGCAAGTATATGTTAAAAAAGAGGTAGTATCCCAAATAAAATGCTTGTAGGAAGCACATTTGAGAACGACATTAAAGAACTGGATCCGAGAAAAGCATATAAGTATTTAGGCATAAAAGAACGTTTTGACATACGGCATAAGAATGAGAAAGAAAAGTTGAAGAAGGAATACTTGAGGAGATTGAGTTTAGTTTTGGATAAAGAATTAATTACAAAGAATAAAATTCAAGCAAATGGATCATTGGCAGTACCAGTACTTGGACACAAGTCTGGAATTATTAACTGGCACCAAGAAGAATTGCAAAAACTAGACCGGAAAACAAGAAAACTACTAACTATTCATGTACAACATCGCCCAAAAGCAAATTTAGATGGCTTTTAGGTGCCCAGAAAACAAGGAGGAAGGGGCCTGATGCAGTTTGAAGCAGGCAATGAAGAATAAATTACAAAATTGGTGGAATATATAGACAGGAAAGAAGACCCACTAGCACAGGATTTCAGAACACACCAAAACAACACCGACTCAGCAGTGATACAGACCGCTAGATGCCAGAAAACAGAAGTACAGAAAGAAAAGAAAAATGAAGGACAGCATAGCGGAGAAAACAAAGAAAGGTGGCATACCAAGAGAATGCATGGACAATTGCCACGTAACTTAGATGAAAAGCAGGTGGAAATTGAACAGTCACATCGCTGGCTAAAATCTGGCGACATTAAGGGAGAAACAGAAAGTACAATAGTGGCAGTTCAAGACCAAGCAATTAGTACAAATTATTTTATGAATAAAATTTTGAAGCAAGAAATTGAGAGTAAATGCCGGTTATATAAGCAACATGAAGAAACTATTGACCACCTCGGGATGCCCCATATTGGCAAAGAACCAATATCTAATGAGACACGATAGAATTTGTACACATTTGCACTACTCAATATGCAAAGTCTTAGGCATTGAAAACACAGACAAATGATACACACACATGCCCAAGCGAGTGTGTGAAGAGGGAGATATTACAGTGTTGTGAAATCAAACAGTACAAACAGACAGAGAAGTTACAGCAAATAGGCCAGATATAATAATTAAAAACAATAGAGAGATAACATGCACACTGATAGATGTGGCAATACCTGCAGACAGATATGTTGTGCAAAAAAAGCGGAAAAGGAGTTAAAATACAGCTAATGTGGAACCTGAAATGACGGTTGTACCAGTAATAACTGGAACCACTGGAATAGTAACGTGAAGCTTAAGGAAAAATTTGGAAAATATACCAGGAAAACACTCGATAGATTCACTACAAAAGACAACTATACTTGGAACATCACACATAATACGGAAAGTACTGTAGTGTGAAACTTGAAGCCTGAGCTTTGGGGATCACCGGGAAGAAAACGCCTATGACAATAGACATCCATATGGAAAAATAATAATAATGATATTAATAAAATTCAAATGCAAATGGACTGTCGTCCGGTTGCATTGTTTAAAAGTATAAAAAATACGAACACATATAATGCACATATATTACTTAATTCGCATCGTTGACGGCATAATTATATAATTTATTCCTGCTGTCAGTCATCTTTTCCTTTTCAAACTTTTGATCGAAATAAAAACACCGTATTGTTTAGCAATAAAATACATTCGAACAAAATTCCAACTCCATCTGTTTATACGACAGCTGGACTAAAGTGTAAGGATTTCGGTAATTCCAAGTAACTCTTCACTGTTCGTCATAACATTACACTCTTCCTTAGAAACAACACTCAGTTTTATCGAAAGAACATTTTCAGTAATTATCTTTACTTTCTAAAAAGAAGAAGATAATCAGCAACATGTTGGTTTTAAGTCCTGTATTTAATGAAAACAAGTGATATATAAATTATCTTATCCCCATATTTCCCTTTTAACAGTAAATAGAGTGGACAGACAATCAACTTCTCCCACTCGTCTTATTCGATTAAATCAAACACAGGCCTGAACATCGTTTTCAAGCCAAGCCTCGTTTTCCTGATTCCAAATTTATTTCAAAACAAGTGCACAGATAATATTTCATATTAGGGTAAGACCATTTCTGCTTGAATTTGCTGCTTTGTTTTTCATTTGATATCCAAATGTACTTTGCTGTTTTTTCTGTGCTAGTAATAGAGATATTAAACAAAATTCACGTAGAAGTATTTGTTAAAAATGTGAGTCAGCATCAGGAAAGCTACATACTGCTCTGTATACGTTCACTGTTACATGCATTTCACACATCAAGTGGATATCTGTATTAATTTTATAAACACTGTACTCATCAGATCACTGTGCGTTCTGGAAATTCGAATTAAATTGGCAGCATCAGTAAGGAAATGCAATGAGAAAACAATAAATGTTACCGGAATATGACCGAATAAAATTCAGAATGGCTGACATTCAATGAATTGTCGAAATCTGAACTTCCTCATTTCAATTAAAGTTATCAGTCAGTGGATCGCGTGAAACAGATGTTTTGACTTGACACAGCATTTGCCTGAGAGAAATAAATATTTTTGCACCGTTCGTTTTGTTACACAAACTATTTTTTAGATTGTGAACAAAACTGTGACCAACGAATTTTATCATCATTTTGTCTGTCCATATCTAAGTGTGTCCGTCTGCATTAAAAAGTTTCTTCCAGGTGGGTGGAATTCGGTGAAGTTCGATTTAGGAATTTAAAAAAAAATCTGTCTGAAATATTACATTTTTATTATAATATGATAGGAATAAACGGCAATTTATTTGAAACTGTGTGCATATTTATGGTTAGGTCTCGCTTAAAGGTTATATAATGAAAAAATTCCAGACTAACGTAATAGAGAAAATTAGGACATATGTTTTATGTTTATTAACGTTTTGTAATATGAAATAGCATTAGAAAAGATGCGATGTAAGTGGTCGAATATTTTAGGCAAAAATACAGACACACACAAACACACTAACATTACTGAATTCTTAGTTTTCCTAACTGTTCAATTCCTTCTGATCCTGCACACTGAATTACGGCAACACATTTAGGACCTGAGAAATTGCGAAAAACCTTATGTATGTTTACGATCTGCTTAGCCAAATTATTAATTTAAAATTGGCCGTGAGGAAACGAATATTCTTTTGTTTCAATGCTCCATCTAGAAATGCAAATGAATTAATACGACTTATTTTTAAAGGCGAAGTACGTAAATTTTCCGTAAGAGATTTGTTGTGTAACATTCATTTATTCACACAGTTAAAATTATCGTCTGGTTCGAGGAATAACATAGAATACATTGTTGCTTTGCCACTGCAACAATGGCTACACAAACTAGCCTACATTTTACGTTGTACGCACATAGCATAAGCTGTTAATTTGTATCGCACCGTGTGGGAGTGGCTTACAGGTTCAACAGACAGAACCTGTACAAATCCACTGCAAGCAAAACACTCACACAAATCATAAGTCTACAAGATAGCAACGGCTTGCAATATCCAGTATTCGGCAGTTGAAAATTGTGTTTTGCGATTCCCACAAATAATTTTGAGAACTGTTCATTTTAAAACCCCTTTCAGACACATTTAGTGGTGTCTAGCGTGATGAATTTATTTTTTTCTAGCCTGTAAATTCCTGTGGTTTCGTCAGACTTGTATCAGCCTGGTGCAATGAAGTTAAGTCTACCAAAATGTACATGACCACGCCACCCAAGAGAGTTACCTTCAAATTCCATCAAAATTCTTTCTCTAAACATATTACGCAGTAACACAATCCAGTCCAATGCAGTAATATGGATTTCCAGTAACTGTATAGATCCACAGGTAGATAAACCTTTATACCTCTCGCACTGGGTGAAATCACTGGAGTGAAGTTAATGTCCTGAAATTGCAGTTCCTTAAAGACATAATTAGACTCGACTGGGATTGATTATGTTGTTTTTGTCACTTCTGGCATTTTTGTAAACATCTACACATCGAAGTAATATCTGAGTATCGTTGCAGAAATTCGAGCTAAAATTAGGGTCTCTGTTCCACTGGCGTTCTCTGTTTATGTTAACACCCTGACTGAAAATATTACAGGAAATGATTCTGTTAACGATGCTTTTCATATAGCCAAATGTTTAACCTCATGTTACCTCTCATAAGGTGAGTAATAAGAAAGGAGCGATTTGTGAAAACACATTTGTTATGCACCGTCCAATAATATCGTTAAGTCACATATGTTTGACGAAGGTAAATAATCGTAGATTACAGATGCTTCATTTTGAAACTATTATTTTTAAATGCCAACAATTCAGGGAATAATGCGCCTTTCAAAATTTTGGAAAAGTATTGTGTTAAAGCTGTTTAGAAAATAAGTATTACATGTGCAAAACCGATAAACGCTGCTTGTTTTGTGAATGTCGAGCAAGTGACATTGAAGTACCTTAATACCTGATTAACAACAAACCAATACGTCAGCAACTGAAGGTCAAAAACTCATTTATATTTTGCAAAATTTGAGGGAAGACAGACAAACCGAGTGATAGACACGGTTTCACCAATTCTGAGTATAAAAGCCCACTTTAATACATTTTGCACACACTGCGTAAGTCTATTTCAATCATCTATGTACTATACAGCAGTCTATCAGCAACAACATACTGGGCATGGGGCGCAACAAAACTACACTAGAATTGGTATCGAATCACTTGCGTGGGGAATAATTTCCGAAGATTGGCTTTGTCCATTGAGCCCCATTTAGCACCGAGGTTAGAGAAGTATTATTGCTATATCCCTACTCCCCATCTGGTCCAAAGTAGACAGTTTAGGGTGAAATTTACTTTACAATTAAGGAGATTCAGAGGGGATCAATTTGTCGCAATACATCTCGTAGAAGGTAAACTGTGCTGGTAATCGCAGTGCTGACTGCAGATATTTTAGGCAGAACGATACTACAGTAGTGACTCTCACTGTTGATTACGGAAGTTCGTATTAATCAGAATGCTAAGAACATATATATCTAACCTAATTGTCCTGTGATGATGAAAAGGCATGGTCAGAGGGCCAGAATGGACGCTTTGTACAAGGGCAACGTCTCTTGTAAACTAGGTAAACGAACCACGTTCGCACAAACAGTAGGCAAATCACTATATATACCGAGATACTTTGAACTGAAAGTAAATTTCGCTGTTCCGTTTAGTCTTCTCTGTCAGGCTAGAAGTGAGGAAAAGGAAACAAAAGTTGTCATTTTTAAGTTCGTTTCTTATAATATCTGGTTCTGATATACCATATTGTAGAAAGGTTAATATTTATTGCCCGGAAGTTTTGAAACAAGGTAAGTGCGTTCCATTTATTACGTCACTGATACACGTCAACCAGACTGAATAAAATTTGTCAAAAGCCATTCCATATTTCACATACTTTTCGCTCAATGATAACTTGAACTCAACCCATATATTGACGAGGACTCTGTCTGGACTAACTGTGAACCGAAATTTGTCTATGCGATGGGTTGGAATCTATGCTTAGCACCGAAGTGTCCGTTACTCTATGAAATCGTGTTGAACAAATTACGAAATTAGATATGGGCAGTGTGTATAACAGGTAGAAGACGGCTGACAGAACGTTAAAACGTATTTTAGAATTGCTTAATTCTTTAGGCTGTTTTGTGTTACAAGAAAAATAAAGAGAGAATAAAGTAAGCCGGCGAAAGTCATAGGAGTACTTTGTGAATGCGATGGATGTTGCACAGAATATTACACAATCTGTGCCCATAGTCATTATTTACTCTTTGTCAGTTTCAATACAATTACTTAAATGACAACTGTGTGGTCTTACTTCTTGAGTAATTTTTTGGTGAGTTATAAATGTGTAAAGTTTTGTCTCCCAGTTCAGTTAAAATCTCGAAATGAAACTCACCAAACTTTACCATTTTTCCCAGTTCATCAACAGCACGCAACAATATACTCTAAAATTTACATTTTAGCCATACAACCAATATAACCTGATTATAATATTTTTAATGGTATTTTTCTGATGAATTTGTTAAGTGCAGTTGAACAATTTGCAATCTCTCACTGCTTCACACAAAGTAACTACAATTTTGAAATTCTAACGAACTCCTATAAACAATAATATTCACGTATGTCACAATCGCAGCAATGTTGAATGGGCTTTACCACGTTATAGCAATACTATAGTTACGCCATTGTCAAAGTCTGCCCCTTCGATACAAACACAAGTAAGTACATGCTTCATGATAGTTTAAACATATAAAAAATGAACTATATTAGGAACACCGAAGATTTCCAAATGGTGAGTATTAGATTATTGATGGCTGTCCGTTGATCCTTTTATCCGAATCGAATAACTCCGCTCTCATTGGGCGGATTTAAAACAAATTGATATTTGAAAACTTTTAAAAAACGATGGAGGAAATCGAATTTTGGCAAAATTAGGCAAGAGAAATGGAGATTTTACATAAAGAAGAACGTATATCTAAGACACTGAGCTGAAAATTTCTTAGAAAATGGACTATTTTCGCAGAACATCTAACACAATCAAGAAAGGCATTTTGTGTTCAGCTATTTATATTCTGAAAATTCTGCTTCCCGACGTATTCCAAAGCGATCCGCTAAGGCCTATGTCAACCAGTTTTTAGCGCAACCGAAAGCTATGTACTGTCACAGGGTACAAGTTTACTGAATGTCTATAAGGGAAGAAGGGAATATAGCGAAATGTACTGCAGGGGGAAAAAGGTGGGAGGAGATGCGGCGACGGTAGAAATATGAGAAATTGTCATTAGTCACAAATAAAATTTAAGTTTTACAAATATCGATTTTCTGCTTGCAGCGGGAGATTATGTGCTGTATAAAAGCGAACAACCTGACGAAGCGACAAAGAATGTGGTGCGACAGGAAATGCGGGAAAACAACATACAATTCAGCCAACTGAAGAGACGGAAGGCAGATCACTGTAACGATTGTAGAAAAGGAAGTTCTTCTTTGAGACAATGACGCAGGAAATGGAACACAATCTTTTGCGATTTTAGTCATTCTAAACAACTGAATATATACCATGTATGCAATCCGTTGCGCCAGGAATAGAAATTGTATGTAATTGTTTAAATATGACACACTTGTTTGTTTTTCCACAAATTGAACATTTGAATAAAGACTAAAAATATATGGGAGATTTGTGTGATTTCGATGAAGCCTACGGTGTGGACGAAAGTGGTTCGGATCCCGTAATTGTGGAGAGAACTTTCTCTTGTTCGATTTGTCCTTTCTGGTTTGTCACGTCATCCATCGAATTCAGTGCTTACCGTTGGTCTTTTAAGGGGGAAAATATCCGTCGAAAGTTGAAGTTAAAGGTACATCTCCATCTAGTGACGTCGGTGAATGCGTGGCGGTATACCGGTACTGCACAGTAGTCAACTGCGGTAATTTCTTTATTGTAGCACTGAGCCAATCTAGTCTGCACCAGTTCTAGGCTGTAATTTTGGAATATTCTCCGTCAGTTACGACAGTGATTAACCCTCTAAAACCACGCGGAAAATTTAAGTAACATATTTTTTTAAAATCTAAAACCTATAAAATTCCATCAAGCGTATTTAAGGGTTTCATATGACCCTCAGAACAATGAGATATTATATTCCTATACAGCAATTGCAGGTTTGTTATTTCAACACAGATATCGAATGTTTACTGCCCATTACAGGCCGACTCCTTATAGAAATCAGGGAGCTCTCACATCTAAACAGGCCGTCACATGGTTCAAGTCGTTAGTCGCCGACCTTTGAACACGGAGGCCTGGTTTCGGTTCGCAGATATTACGACTAGGGTATGTGGTAGACAAAATTTGGCACGGTAACAGGTTCCTGTCTCAGTATATCAGTTCTACACTGTCAGTATTATTCCACACACGCTCTATACTCTTCTTCATCTCATGTCGCTCTCAAATAATAACAAATGGTCAAGGACGGGAAAACATTAAAATACTGCAGTGTGTGTGTGTGTGTGTGTGTTTGTGTTTGTGTTTGTGTGTGTGAGTGTGTGTATGTGTGTTTGTGTGAGGGTAGGTGTGTGTGTGTTTGTGTGTGTGAGTGTATGTGAGTTTAGGTGTGTGTATGTGTTTGTGCGAGTGTGTGTATATGTGTTTGTGTGTGTGTGTGTGTGTGTGTGAGCGTGTGTTTGAGAGAGAGAGTGTGTTTATGTGTTTGTGTGTCTGTGAGAGTGTGTGTGTTTTTGTGTGTGTGTGAGTGTGTGTGTATGTGTTTGTGTGTGTGTGAGTGTGGGTTTGAGTGTGTTTGTGTTTGTATGTGTGTGTGTGTGTGTGTGTGAGTGAGTGAGTGTGAGTTTCATTGATTGCATTCATCCCAACAATGATCCTCTACATTTAAAGTCTTTCAATAGAACAGCCCTGAATAAGAAAGAAAAAGATTTACAGATAAATAAATACGTCACGAAAAAATATCCACACTTATTAACATACAGGCGGTCACTATCAAAGACAATGATGTTAGATATTTGTGTCCTTAGCATTCTGAATAATACGAACTTTTTTTACCAACACAGACAGTCAATACCGAAGTACCGTCCTGCCTGATCTATCTGCAGTCGGCACAGTGATTACCAGCACAGCGGTCCTATACATGATGTATTGCAACAATCTGCGTCTAAACTCTTCTGTCTGGCAAAAGGTAATATTCAAACTAGAGCAGGCCATAATTAATCTAAAATTAAGTACAATTATAGCTATACTCTTTCCTTATCCTCGGTGCTAAACGACACTGAATGACCAAAGACCATCACTCCATATTTTCCCCCACGAAAGTGAATCGTTATAAACTCCGTAGGAGTTTTAGTGCGCCCCATCGCTGTCTCCTGTTCCAGATAGACTCTTGTATTTTCCATGAATGATTGAAAGAAATGAAATACAGAGCGCGTAACAAATTCATTAAAGTGGGGTTTTCGCACTCAGAATTCGTGACACCCTGACTATCTGTCTGATATCACTCTCGAAACAAGTTTTGGAAACCCTCAATTAGTTCCCGCTAAACTTCAGTCATGCTGAATCAGTTCATCGTCATTATTTACTTACAAAATTTCTATATCATTTGCTGGACAAAAAAAAAATTTTTTAAGTGTGTCGAAACACAAAACACAACTTATCGTAATTAAATGAACGTCTTTGCGCAGTTTCCCAGTTTCTGTCAGTGTTGCCGTGAATCGTTCTGCGAGATCAAACGGAATTAAACATATATGAAACAATAAGTAGTAAATACTATTAGTATTTGTCCGTATTCTTACCGACGTTACAC
>Ga0123352_10005264_pt1 | contig 19401 bp, 12 predicted proteins | sample TergutLab28metaG_FD_89700 | JGI IMG/M metagenome (GOLD analysis project Ga0123352, IMG submission 89700) | Labiotermes labralis P1 segment gut microbial communities from Petit-Saut dam, French Guiana - Lab288 P1 | ecosystem: Host-associated > Arthropoda: Insects > Digestive system > Gut ... | reverse complement strand
ATTGTGTACATAGGTTTGTGTGTTTGTGTGTGTGTGTGTGTGTGTGTGTGTGTGTGTGTGTGTGTGTGTGCAGCTAAGGACATGTCATTATTTGTCCTGTATGTCGAGTATGTGTGCTAGGTACGATTCCACTCAGATGTCAATAAAGGCCTAGCCGTATAAACATAAAAGAAAAAGACACGTAAAAGTAACAACGTTTTTACCAATTTTTTCCGATTCTTCTCTAGTGTGCGCGTGTCACAATACAGGCTAATAATTTCGTCCGGAATTATTATAATTTTTCGTTTCTTCCTTTTCCAAGTATATTTTTAATAACTGTTATCCATAAGATGCTCTCACTTTTAAAATATATGGAGTTCTGCATATCATACCGATTACATAACTATTGACTATTCTTCTTTTAGATGATAATGTTGTGGGTTCCCTCGGCTCTTTATACGAATCTCACAATACTATTTCAAAATATGACGCCGTCGTTGCCAGTTCATTGACAATTATTATTCCGTCACCTAATTTCGTGATCAATACATTTGCGCAATAAACAGTCAACTAATCCACTGCTGCACAGCATATACTATGACCGCTAGATTAAATGTCATGAACTCTAATGAATTATCTAAAGAAGAGGGCTGCTAGTGAAGTACCGAAACACTGCCGGTATGTTCTCATGTTATCTCTAAAGACGTAATGGCGCCGAGTGAGATGCAGGTCTATTGGAAGATGTGGTAAGCGGTTATGGCCTACTTTCTAACCAAGTATTCTCGGAAAGACTGAAGAAAATTACAAAATTGTTTCATCATACTTGCAAGCCTACCGCCTAAGCCGACGTTCAGTGTACCCTTCGCCATTCGTTACCGGTGATATAATGTTCTCTGTGATTAGCACGATTTGCTGTATTAGTAGTAATTATAAATCCATTCTTACTTGTGCGAAATTTGAATTGGAGGCCGAGCGTGCCATCGATGAAGGAAACATTACGCAAAATTAGCAGAGCAGGGACGCCATGTGTGCACCATCTACCAAGACATTAAGAAACTTTGCATTCCCTACACACTGTATTTATGAGGTTCAAATGACTCTCACAATAAAAAGCCATTATTCTACTAGGCAGCACTTATCTATTGATCTTTCCAATGGACACGGCCTGTGTTCTCTGTGCAGTAGGAACTGAAGAATTATATCTAATTTAGAGGATTTACTTAAAAATGGAACGGACTTCGTACACAACGGCAAAACTTGCTTTACATGACTCTTCGTCGCCTCATTAGCGCATTAAGGAGACAATGGATGTAGCCCACAAAGACCACTTTTCAGATGCCCCGCAATAAACTTTGCAAGGTAATGCTTAGCAGTTCTTTACAAGGAACGTCCACTCAGGTGTTCCTCAGATCGGTTTGCTCGGAGCCACACTTTGTAACATTAATATCAATTATACACTGTCCACTGAATCGTAGCAGTTGCAATGCATACCGATTCCACGAGTGTCAGATTTCGTTCCGGCAGCCTAAATATGGCGACTGTAAAATAACATAATAAGAAATAAATTAACAAAGTACAAAAAATTAAATTAAGCACTGAATATTTTAGAACCCTGTTGCCAGAAATAGGGAATTAAAATTAATACTAGCAGATCCAATATTACCTTATTTTATAAACGATAATATGCCTACCGCCATAACACCCAGCATGTTACATTTATTATTCAAACATAGACAATGTTTGTGAAATAAAATAGGGTATCTTGAGTTAATATTAAAGAGTAAATTCACACACAGTGTATGTACTTCCTGTCTGCTGCCTAAACTAAACAGCAGACTGACACAACACTATCCTGTATTAAATAAAACCTCCACCATTACTTATAATTGTTTATAAATCCCTTCGCTACTGCATATTGACACAAGTCTCCCCCACCTGGGGCTATGCTGCACAGACTCATGTCTATTAGTCAAAAACATTTCAAAGCAAAGTCCTCAGGATAATAACAAAACTGCCAAGAATAACCTCAAACAAAATCCTGCATGAACAGACAGAAATGCCATTAATAATTGATCAGACTATGGGTCTAGCATGCACATTATGCCAGAAGCCAGTATATGGTGAGAGTTACAAAATTCAGGAGTTAGGGCAATATGGGCTCATCCATTATATATATATATAGCACCCCCAGTAACTGCTTTGTGGTTACAAATAAATGTTCCACATTTAAAGTCAAAAATATCACTAGTTAAATCTGAAATACTGATACAGTATTTCTCTTTTCTTCCATAGGTATTCCAATCGTATACATCCTGGTGACTGTACCAAGTTTGATGCCATGGGACCATATTGAATCACATTTCCTCCCATGGTGCCACATTATTGGTGCTGTCAGTCCCTGGATTGGCAGCTTTGTTTATCACTTGTTTATGAACTTGGAGCGCGGAGAAGTTGTCTACTATAAACTGTTACAACTTGACATGCTTGGAATATGGATTAGCCAGAGTTTTGGTAAGGTCTTACACTAAGTTGCATGCATTATGTTCACTGTTGCACATGTCCTAATTGAGGTACATTACTACCCTTTCTCCATTTTCTTCCATCATTTGGAATTATTCTTGGTGAGGAAATAAAAATAAAATGGGTGAACTGAAGACAGTATTCTTCATCGCCAGACTCAGAAATGCAGAGTGGGCAGTATTACTGTTTATAATGCAGCAATTATATCACCTCCTCCACTTAAAACAGTCCCTAGATAAAGAGTAATTTCTGTACTAAACAATTTAAAGATCTGCAAAAATATGTTTAATTTACAACTACTTTTTATTCTACATTCACTCTATACAAATGTTCTACACCATGATTAGTTACCTATGTGTTCTCTTTTATATAAATGATGTTAAATGTCTGTGACATGCATTTGTGACTACATTGTAACCTCACTAGTATTTCATATTCTTTTTGGTTTATAACCAGTGGCCCTTACTTAACAAGGGAAAATAGGCTCATGGTATCATCATGCCCACATATTCATTTACCTATGTGTATTTTGCCCTAACAAATTTTTAACTAGTTGTCATGTGTTAATGAAACTTAGTAGAAGGAATGCCACTAAAGTACACATAATTACTGTCCTTGAAAATTTCATGACATGATTAGTACTAATACGAACGTGGTGCAAACTTTTTTGCAGGAAGCAATACTTAATGTGGGCTTACGGAATTTTGAGCAACAGTAGGTGTTCAAAAACCATGCATATTTTGTAAAAATAATTCTTTGCTGTATACAAAAAAAAAAAATCTTGATGAAACTTCTGCAGTCTGTGTCTTAGGCCTGAAAACAGCCAAAATTCTCAGCTAACCATGTCTAAAGCAACCAAGTAGAATGAGCCAGGCAGTTGTGTAAAACAACAAATTAGAAATCCATACACACTTACTAGAAAAATGGGACAATCAACATAACATTGAGGCACTTTGCATAAAAACTGTTGTATTGGGAAAGTAACAAATATTAAACATTACAAGTGAGTGTCTCTGTTCCTGCCTTAGTTATCTGGCATGCAAATCACATATTTTATGTGCTGTAACATGCTGTCATCTGTGGCCTGTCTGTCTCTACCACACTTTTCCACATTAGCTCATAAACAGCATGACTTTCAGAAAAAATTTATTACATATTAAATGTGTGTTTTGACTTTCTCTCCAACTTTTGCCTGAAATATTTATTTTGAGAAGAATTAAGCAACAGTGTACATAAGTCTTCATGTAAAGTACCCATTAATCTTGTCAGATTTTAATTAAACTTCAATTTTCTCCGCAGATTTTCGAGAATCCTCACACACAAAATTTCTTGAAAATCCATGCATTTGGAACTGAGTTGTCCCATGCAGACAGACAGAAAGACGCACATGACGAAGCTAATAATCGCTTTTCATAATTTTGCGAATGCACCTAAAATGAACTACGTAATTAGCAGAGTCACAAATAGAGAACAACCCACATAATCTTCATTGCTAACATCTGGAGTGCACTGTCACCAAAGGCAAGATTTGTAATAAAAACCTTCTCAAGGACTTCACTATAGGTATTCAGATTCCACTATAAGTAGCAGCATTTCTGAAAAAAGGTACACTTAAAACAAAGCAAGTATCTCAGAATTTTTATTGATGAGACAAATATCTCACAACTTTATTATCCTTTAATATGAGTGTAGTAAATTATGTATCTTTCTTTATTGATATGCAACTTCTATTTATACTAAGTATGTAACACCATACTCTTTGTATGAAATCTTTTTAGTTCCTACTAACTGTCTTGTGTGTCTTTTATTTTGTTGCCAGTACACTGTGATAAAATGTGTTATTGTATGGAGCTTGATGTCATGCAGTTCTTTCCTACTGTCAAGAAAAAAGCAATTATGTCATTATGTGTTTGCTTTCAGCTTCAATAAATTGACTGTGCTTGTTAAAATATTCAGCATTTCACAACATATATGGAATGCTCTTACATACTGGCAATATGATTTAGAAGTTAGGCAGGGGTGCACAAAACCTGGGTGCCAGGATACAGGAGCAAGTAAATTTTGTACGGTGGTGCCTAATATTTCTGGGCCTTCAGTATAGAACTTGCTTCATGTCACCATACTAGCACCTAGAACTTTGAGGTGGCACCTAGATTTTTGGAAAATTTGTGTGTTACTGGACTGTAGGTTTGCAGGCTTCTGGAATGTGACACAGCGTAATACTGTAGGTAGGAATCAGCATTTCAGCGAAATGGTACAGCCACCAGTTTCAGGGCAAATTCATAGGATGTGCATGAAATAATGCACTAAATATATCCAATAAGCTAATAAAAGTATTAAAATATCATATTTTGTACTATAACATTTGTCCCTAGTCAAATGAGACTAACAAAGTATTCATCTGTTTCTGTAATCTGGGTTTCAATAATTATTTCCCTCATGCTGAAAACTCAACTTCATATAACAGGAGATGAATATTAAACCCCAAGAATTCTAAATAATATGCTTTACTCTCAAGAGTACCTTTAACTGAGATTTCTTCTATTTGGCCAACTTCAAACTTGATCAGGTACAATTCACTCTTATCTTGAATTATCAATGAAACAGCCATTTCTTTGCAAATATCTCCAATTACCACCCATAACAAAATATATGCTATGACAACAGTGAATCATATATAAAAATTTATATTACACATATAATTCAAAGTCTCATTTTAATAATTATAAATTATGCCCATATATTAAATTACTACCTATTTCACTTGCTGGATATTAATTATAGTGTTAAAATATGTTATGATTGGGTTAAATATATGAAATTATAATATGTAAAATAATGGATTTTATGTCTGAGATTTTCCAAAACTATGCTTCAAAGCAAATTTTTGCATCAATTTTGTTTGAAACTAAGGGAATTTATAATGCAGGTGTTTTTAAAATCAGATATAACTTCAGAAGGGGGCAGATTCAGTATCTATTTTGCTATGACAAGGTAAACATATTGGACCAAACAAGATACCTGTGTTCTTATTCTCACAAAGAAAGGTGCTAGTTTTGTTATGTAACAAGGAGCAGCATGATAATTTTTAAGATTTTTTACAACTTAAAATCATTAATATATCAAAAAGAGCAACATCAAGCCATCAGGCCAACAGTGATTTGACTACACTTCTTTTTCCAAATTTTTTACGAAACAGATGCTAGTATGATGCGCTATTTACTGTGTGTGTGCATGCATATTTTTGTGTGTGTTTGTGGTCAAATACACCCAGCTATACCTTTGTTTTATACTAAGTATACATTCAAATGGGATAAATAGCAGAAATAGATTTTGTAAAATTCTGATTGAATAGTATATTTTAGGCAGTGTCCAATAAAGCATTTATTTGACAGGTGTGTACTTAATAGAGAAATAATAATACTTTCAATCTAAGCACTAGCTGACATTTTAGTACTAGGACTTCTACCACAAATGGTGAGTGACTACTGTATAATAGAAATCTGCTTCATATAGTTCAGGCATTGACATATTTTCTGTAAATGTGCCAGTGAAGTATCATTAAAAAAAAAAAGAAACATGCACATGTTGGAATGCAATGCATAAGAGAAAGGTAATGATGGCATACAAAATTTATGTTAAAAATGTCTTCATCCAGACAATGTTATAAGCAACTAAAAATGAATCTCATATAACTTGGTATTTAAAACAACCCTACATACACTAAGAGATGCTATACAAGAAGAACTTCAAACACATCTGCCCACATCTCAAAGATAACTTGTAACTCGCCATAATGGCAAAACTTTTTTGTGCAGAAGTAATAGGGATACATATAACATGTATTTTATGTCCAATGGACTTTTTCTGTAAGTCTTATGCTTTTTGAGACAGTTCAGTGAAATGAACTTCTTATTATGCCATCTTGTAATGTGAGGACTAGTGGACTAGTTTCAATAAAATTTTATATTGGAGGTCTGTACTAATCCACCTTGCCTGCTTCATGCTCTTTTAAGAAAATCAAAAATAGCATAAACAAAATGAAAATCTAGTGGCAGAAACAAGACAAAAGCACTAGAATTTTTACACTGTGCATACTTTCCTAATTTACTATAATAACTCTTCCTCATTTGAAACTCTAAGGACTACTTTCCATTTTTTTATGTTTAGAAGAAGTACAGTGTTGGATAACAGATGGACCTTACTCCTGTGTTTTTACACTCGTATTGGCCATTTCCCCTTCTTCATTTTTGCAGTACTGTGTGAGTCTAATGGACAGTTTTCTGAACAGCTGACTCATGAACCAATTTTCTGACTCTAACTTTCAAAAACAGGATTGCATACACAAACCTCTCTCTGTGACAGTCATCCCAATCAGGACCTAGATATCAACAGCACACTTCAGACTGGAATCACCAATTTAAAGTTTCTTGAGTGTTAGATTGGATGGTCAGATTGAATACGTTTTAAAGTAACTCACATATGAAACAAAAAGTTTAATTTCAGAACACACAAAGTAACAGCACTATGTGTATATTCCCTTCTGCCTGTGTACCATTCCAAACATATATAGCAATTAAGGCAGATGTGTAAAGCTAATGGATGTTCTGTGTAACAAAGCTGCTTGCTTACTGTGTGTGTTGCTTGTTTTGTTGTATGCAGGCGCGCTGCCCATGGTGTACGCCTCTGTGTTCTGCCTTTCTTGGGCATGCCGATGGCTCATCCTTTCTTCCTATTGTCTACTCTCCATGTGGGGGCTCTATAAGGTAATAATGAACCTGCTAAAACTATTTCAGACAGACTTCTTAGAAAAAGAGGGTTTCCGCTGCAATAAAATGCTTGCATTAAAATATCCCTTGGTCGTAATTAACGTCACAGATGTCACATAGTGTCGCTGTCAGAAAATTTGAATAAGTGAAGACAAGCTCTTATACCACATAAGCATGTGATAAGTCCAAATAAGTCGAAACACAACTAGTAACATAGATATTTATCATATTTATTTATTTTAAGGTGATGACATGTTTTGACCCCTATTTTGGGCCATCATCAGGTCACAAGTAAGAAACTGGGGAAGTTATACAATGTAAGTCATAAAATAGGTCTAAAATTCAATGAGATCTCGTTGTCATTTTCATATTCTAATGGCTAATTTTAAAAATTGGCGGATTATAATAGTTACAACCAGTATGATTACTAAAACTAGAATATGGATCGTATGTTAACAATAATTAATATTAAGCTGCATGAAGTCTGGCATAGATGTGTCTTCTCATTTTATATATCACAGTATATGGATGTATGAGTGAATATTCATATTCATATTCACTCATACATGTCTGTGCCAGACTTCATGCAGCTTAATATTAACTATCGTAAACATATGATCCATATTCTAGTTTCAGTGATCATACTGGTTGTAACTTTTATAACTTGCCAATTTTTAGAATTAGCCATTAGAATACGAAAACGACAAGGAGATCTTGTTGAATTTTAGACCTATTTTATGACTTACATTGTATAACTTTCCCATTTTTTTACTTGTGACCTGATGATGGTCCAAAACAGGGGCCAAAACATGCCGTCTTAAAATAAATAAATATATTAAATACCTATGATACTAGTTATGTTTTGACTTATTTGAACTTACCCCATGCTTATGCTAACAAACACAATGGGGATGATTCACCTAAAGATCTCATTCCACAGTTTCCTTTCCTGATATGTCTTTGCATGATTTGCATAAAATGAATGCATATGTGGGCAGTCATATTAGTACATGTCTGTCTACCTGCATGTTACAGCCTGAGAATCATTTCGTGCATCTGGATGAAATTTGGCAAGAATGTTATATAAGGAAGGCTACCCAGCATTATCCTTTGTAATTTCCTGCATTTGCTAATAGGGCAGGGATAGCGTATTCGGTATAGCGACTTGCTATAGGCTGGACGGTCCGGGGATCGAATCCCGGTGGGGTCGCGATTTTCCGCACCATTCAATAACGTCCCTGAGGCCCACACAGCCTCCTGTCACTTTCTGGGGGGGGGGGAGGGTAAAGTGGCCAGGGCGTGGTGTTGACCACCTGCCCCCATCTAGCGCCAAGGTTAAAGAAAGAGTATGGCTCTACATCTACTCCCCCTCTGGTCCTTTGTAGCCTGTTCTAGAGTGAACTTTACACTTGCTAATAAAAATACAAGAGACACATGAACTTGTGAAATCGGAGCAACAACAGTAGCACTTCCAAAATCCGGTAACCTCAACAAAGTAAAAGCAATAATATCCTTGTGCACACTGCAAAGACACATGCGGGAGTGGAGATACAGTTCCAATCATTCTTAGCATGAACACTCAATTATTTCAATTGCCAACCTAATTAACTGAATATAATAACAAAATAACTTCAAATCAATGCGTGTAATGTTGGTTCTCCAGGGAATAAAATGTTCTTTCCATGGCACAGACAGCTGCAATTATGGAGGGCACTTCTTCAATATCAGATCAAACAGTTATATTACCATGAACAGCGTGTCATTTCTAGAAACATGGGAGGAAGCACAGAAATGTGGTTTGGACACTGGTACAGTTTCTGTTTCTGCTGTGCTTGTTTGCAGTGGTAGCACTTTGGGAGTTTACTTGTAAATTGTCTTTGTTTCCTATTGATTTGAGCCTGAGAGCCTTTTTTTTAATATTTTCTCTATCCTAAAAATAATTTATGGAATTTTATGGGGTGGTCCATTTCCATTACTGTAACCTGAAGAATGCTTAAGCACATGTCTTAGTCTTCAGTGCATTTGTGGCAAGATCCATGTTCCATATTTGTTTTAGATATGGCTACCACTTGATTTCTTTGGTTCAAAGAAAAGTTATTTCAATAGAAAAACTGAGTCTAACAGTTCAAACTTAAAAACATTAAATAAAGACACACAAATCTGGCCTGGTGATGTGACACACACACACACACACACTAACAAACAAATGGATTGTCAATAATTTTCTCTCTCAAGCTCAGTCTGACACTCAAAGTCAACAGTTCTCTCCAATATTGGATGTTTATTCAAATATTAGATACTTCATCCAACAAATTTTAAATTTCATAAAATAAATTGGATTTTACAGGACCTCAAATATGTAACAGACTATACAAAATCTATGCTAAAAAATTGTTTACCATGTTAAAACACCTGGGCTCAAGATCTCTGAACTATTATACAACTTCCAAACTACGTGATTATTCGCTTACCATTTACTTCATACTTATGATTTGTTACAGTAATATTACAATTTATGTCACAGGCCCTAACAGCATGGTCACCATGGGAACGCAGGCTGTGCTTCCTTTTGCCTTTTGTGATGCGTATTCTGCTTTGTGGTTTACGTTACTCCCCTCTAGGAGGTGGTGACCCTGCATCATTTGTTCATGTTGTACTGCAGGTAAGATTTGTTTTAGAAATACGTTATCACATTTTAAAAAATACTGTGAACATAATTCTGAACTTTTTTCAACTATTTTATCTCATCATGATACATTATAGTTTTAATATTCAGTTAATTAATATGTTGTATTCCTTTGCACAATGTGTTCTTCATAATTCTATGAGACATGATGTATGAATACAGTGAAAATAATTGCCAAATCCCAGTATTAGGTTATACACATAATCTTCAAGCAGTTACAAAACATACACACATCAAATGTTCAGTTGCTTTAAGACATCTTACCCACAACTAATGAAAGTCTTTTTTATCTCAATTTCTAATCACTAAGAAATGGTTTCTGTTTCAATCACTTAACTTTTAACAGCCATAGGAATATTTGCAGTGTAGGGATCCCAAAAGTCTTGTACAGAGTACATTATGTTAGGGGTAAGAGGAATCAGCGCACTTCAATTTTCAAAATTCTGGGTATCAACTACAGTAAGAACTTCTAATCTTAGAAATGGTTATTAGTCCAGCCTGTTCAGTCTATTAACCATGAAGACACTTGGTTTTGTGATTGTACTGTGTTATTATAAACTCTACTTGAGAACTTGCTTAAAGTAATACAAGGCATGTATTGATTAGAGTTCATGCATATTTATTTATATGCAAGAACATTGCTGCTCACTGTTTGATGTATGATACCCATGTCACTTAATTTTATACTTCATCCTCTCTTCAAGGTAAATGCCTAGAAATGCCACAGTCAGTACTTGTGTATCAAATTTACTTGTACAATTCATTGTAGAATGCACAGTACTATTGCTACACAGCACAGAAAAAATTAGTACAACATTTATGATAGCACATGCAACAGAGGGCGTAACAAATGTCTTATCACATTCATATCTTTACACTCTAACTGCATAAAAATAATTAGGACGATTAAAATTAACCATAATGCACTTTTAACAAGTTTACTGTGTTAGGTTCTCATGAATACACATGTAGGTCTTTGCCTTTGTAAATGAGCCACATACATTCTGAGTAACAAAAACCTTGATGCATGTCCACATATCTAGAAATCTACAGCATTATACAGTTGACTAACTTGGTTATCATATAAAGTATATATTGCACGATTAGGGTGGAACATGACACCATGTACATCATAATATTCACCACAGCAAGAATCTCAAATCTCACAATTTATGTGTTGTCCTCCTGGGGGAATGACACCCAACTATCAAAAATGGAAAAATTAATCAATTATATCACGTCAATATGGCTGTTTGAAGGTCTACCTCTTGGTAAAGTTTACACAACCCATGAAGCACTATGTTAATTTACTTGTTACATCCTCATTCCCCCCTACACACTGAAATAACAATGAGGCAGGAAACTCATAATGCCACACACACCAATTCTTCAAGATTTGCAATGAAAACATAGGCTACATTCTTCATTTTATCTTGGGGCCAGAATATGTTCACACCTTATCAACATTTTTCTGTGATGAACATTTTGAACAGAATAAAATTACTAGGAAATTGAAGAAAAAAAATTAAATATATCTCTTGCAGTAAATAATGTAGTTCCAACAGAAAGCTGTACCTTTCTCTGTCGTTGTGTTCCACATTTCAAAATACTTATCACAATATAGATGAAAGATACATGTAACAGTATACTGTAGCCCTGTACCTAGATGCACCAAGATGAGTATCACCCCAGCACTAAATGTTGATATATCTCATATAGGATGCAGTGTCTGCACTTGGTGGTGCAATAGGTGCCATGCACATTCCTGAGAAGTGGTTTCCAGGCACAGTGGACATGTATCTCAACTCTCATAACATCATGCACGTTCTGGTGGTGATGGCTGTGTATTCTATGCACCAGGCTACAGTCCGGGATTTGTTGTGGATGGCACATGTCGACTGCAGAACAGGAAATCAGCCCATAGACACATTTGGTGGTCTGCAAGCAACAGAAGAGCTATGATTCATGTACTTTCAGTTGCATGCAAGCTCATGTACACTGATTAAACTTGTCATCTTATTCTCTATCCTCTTTACACACTATGTTAGCTTCCACTGTCAACAACAGTGGCAGAGACCAAGTACTTACTTTAAGTCATACACACTACACATAAATCATAAATATTTTCTGTTCAGCTCTGACCACAACTGAATATTCTTTCACATAGTTAATTATTGATTCTTTAGTTCATAACTTGATGCATCTGTATATACCATCTTTCTACCCATTCAAACATTGACCACTATACCAGATGTGTAAATACTCACCACCTCATAAAAAACCAGCAAGGCAAAACGATGGGAACGTGTTACACATTATAATAGTGAACACTGAATCTTGTCTTTCATCAAATTTCCAGTCCTCATTCCTTAAGCCTTCCAGCATCTTCATGTGATAAACAAGGTTCACTGTCTTCCACTATAGAAAATGTCCAACGTCTTCTGTATTGTTAAACTATCTTGACTCAGCACCTCTCCCAGTAATTTACCATTCCTTAGCTCCTTAATCACACCAGTCCATCACATACTAACTGAAATCCTAACACACAAATAATACTAAAGAATATGCTTTAGAATATGACAGTTGCATAGTAGATATATAAGAGTAGGATTTCATGATTCAGACTTCTCAAACTAACAATAAACCACTCTGAAATTAAAGTCACATTTTGTCTTCAAATACTCTTTACTCAAGAACTCTGTTATAATTGTATTATACATATGTAAATACATATTAATGACAAAATTATAAACATAATTACTATGAATGTAATGACTATGTAGGGATAAAGTGCTCGAAATGGAGGTATTGATAACATGGACATTACACACGTACATGTGAATTAAGAGAATGTATTTTCACATTTTGTCTGAATTTCCAATTATGTCAGAAATTTCAGTATGCCTTGTGCGCTGAAATGTACACAAATTACCAGTTCGAGCACTGGCAGCTATAGAAACTCCAATGCTTTAGTCATAATAATAATGAATATAAATATACTACCTATACGTAACATGTATCATTTAGTTCTAAAAGCAGCATAACAACTAGGAAATTACACTAACTGTTGACTAGACCTTAAGGCAACAGATTATTATGTTATTATGTTGTGGCATACAAAGCATAAAGCTTCAGACTCCATAAAAGACAAAAAATTTCTTGAGACGCTTAGTGCTGAAAAGGACTCTGCTTGGTGGAGCTACTTAGACATTTTGGATGCTGTGCCATGCCATTCAAACTCACAGTATCCTGAGGATCACATATCATTCATTTAAATGCCCTTTAAAATCATGTTTTTTAAAACTATGTGCATCATGAAACATTTAATTTACTATGTTCTGTTATTTCAAAAGCAACAAAGTGTTAATAAAAGCCTTGTTGTGAGTACATGAAAGTCCAGAAAAGATGAAATTGCTTCATACTAGAATGATCACATGCTGTAATACATGTTAAAATTAAAGGGACTTCAGTGATTTTAAATTTAAATTATCATTCTTCTTTAATCAGAATAGGCTTCTCTCCCTGCAGTTTCATTTCTAAAGCATTTCCAAATTTTCATTTACGGAAGATGCTGAAACAAAATTCCATTGATGTATGAACTTCTCCAAATCAAATTTGTTACAGAACAGTGTGATTTTTTTCTTAAACAGCTCTCAAATAAGGTGTCTATTTTCAGAATAGACTGTTCGAGTAGGATTTAAATTATCAGAAAGAAAATGTGGTGTTGAAAGGAAAATTTCTTTCATGGAAAATCTCTAAAGCAAACGAGGTCACCACATGAAATTTTGAAGAGCTGGTGCTCATTATGTCTAACATATTATTTCAGAACAGCTAGAAGGCCAGTGGACAAAAACTAAATATTAATCCTGAGCTTTACAGAACAACTGTTGGTGACATATATCCCTATGTCTTCATCACAAAATCTTTCTTCCCAACAACCTCAGACAGAAAAACGTTTGCAAATTACAGGCATTTCAATAATGAAAGGAGGTAGATATAAAGTTTGAACTTTAATTACTCTTGCTCTCAAATTATGATCCGTTTAGTCAGTCATTGTACAATGTGTACTTGTGGGTTTTAGATTTCACATTGTATAATTTTTATATAAGACCAAGTTGAAACAGACTGCAACTTCCACATAATAGCCCTAATTTCTCCATACGGCAATCTGTTAATGCCAGATTGTATACTGCCTGCACATATAAGAAGGCACTGAGAACTTGGGAAAGCCATACTTAAGTTGGTATGGCATAAGAAGATGCAGTGGCCAAATTGCACTCCTGTTAAGAGAAAACAGGAACTTTTTGAAGGTGGAGAGTAAGGGAGGGCAGGGGCTGTTGTGAACTGTAGTGCCATCAGATAGTTGGATCATCAGTAGCTCAAACTCTATAGTGTCCAATGGTTGGATGAGAATTGTAAAGAATATTGAAGAAGTATCATGGCCTAATTTGTGATACTATCTCAAAACTTGGCTGACGGGAGAAACCTTAGTCATAATAGCTGGTCTCTGGATCAGAATTAAACCCAGCGAATTCCCAAACACAATACAAAGTGCTAGCTCCTCAACTACACAGTTTGGTTTTCCAAACATTCAATGTCAATAAATTTGGGACAAAGAGATTTACAGTACTTCCACGTGACATAGGGCCTATCCTTATTTATTCTTGCTCAGTTCCCAACCTTACTTAGTTACTGTGATTCCATCTGATTAATTCTGCAATTATAAGCAAGCATGTGGAACTTATTTAGATTATTCACGTTACGACCTTAAAGTGTGAATTTTATTGGAATTCAGTTTAAAATATGGAGGTACAGTTTACAGCTCACTGTCAAAAGAGTAAATGAGATAGGCCAATAATGCTGATGCATAATAAAGATCTTTAAGTTAAAAGTAAGACAGCAAAGATAATGAAGGAAAATGACCAGCAGGATTCCCTAGGAAGAGGTCTGATATGTGTAAATGAGTTTTCCACCTGTTCATCATTTTTTTTTTGTCCTCATGATGACTACACAACTTAAAAAAAAACACACAACACAATTCACAATGTCCTTTTTTTAATTGATATGTGAAATAATGACCATGCTGTGCTACTATGATAAAACCTGTGAACAGATTAACAAAGAGGAAATCATATTTAATTATAATTCTAAAGCTGTGACATTAATATTTTTTTCTGTGCTTACTGCCTGGTATAGTTTCAAGGCAATCGCCAGTAAGTTTTACGCCTGTTTACCAGAACACTTACACTTTCTGCACATTAATAACTGAACTAGAAATTAAATTAACCCAGATAATAGCATTTCCTCCATATTGGATGCAATAGTCAACACTGCCACAATATTGGTAACAAAAATGGTTACCAAAATACAATGCAGTCATTTCCAGAAACAGACAGCTTCATGGGAAGGAGAAAATGCAATCTGGGTGGAAACACCTTTAATATTTCTAAAAAACTGTTATTTAGGCACTACTAGAAGTCACATATTACAGTGCATGAAGTATACTGAATTAGTTGAACAGTTAAATATGGTCCCTTCAATGCAACCTCTGATCAATGTAGGCTAGTGCCATGCAATGCAGATAACTCAATGTATGATCATAGCATCAATACCATTACCGTAGAATACTATCTCCAGTGCTACTAATTCTTGTGCAAAATTCTCAATGCTATGAACACACCTTCTAAAGACATCCATGTGATGGAAAGGAGTAATAAATTCCAAAAAAATCACTGGGGGCATGAAAAAATTTACAGAAACTTTAAGGTTAGAGGGAGAAAGGCTGTCCAGAAAACATACAGCAGTCTTAAAAACACTTTACAAACCAAAGTCTAAAATGTTTTACCCCAGGCCAGGGTAGAACTCATTACTTTCATACATCAGCATCAATTGTTCCAACGAATAATTTCAGTAAATCTTTTGTTTGTTTGGCTCATTCATTGTCTCGTACGGGTCTATTATATTGTTCTTTTGTTTTCGTTTTTATGTCATTCTGTTTCTGTTACTGCCCACTTGCTGCTGATGCAGCATGTTAATAAAGAAGATCTGAATTGAATTACATTATTGCTTTTTGTGGAGATGGGAAATGTACACATTATATGCATTTTCCTAATGCCCTCTCAAATCTGTCAAACAGTTGTCTCCACAGTCTTTTCCAGAATACACTTCCAATCAGAGGAAAAAGGGATGCCTGCAGGGCCCAGCATTTCCTCCATTTTAATCCAAGGCAATTAAACAAAATTAAGAGCACTTATGCATATACAAATATGAAGGAACAAATTCAAAATCGGTGAAATGTAAGCACTTTTGACCCAATCACAACATACAAAAAAAAAAAAAAAAAAAAAACAGAAAAAAAACAAAAAAATTTTTAAAAAAAATTAAAAGCAATTATGAATATAAAAAAATGAAGAAAAAAATACAAAATCGGTAAAATGAAAGCACTTTTTGCCCAATCAAAAAAAAAAAAAAAAAAAAAAAATACAGCCTGAAAAACAGCAAAGTAATTTTGACATAAAATAGTGGAAGATGAAACTGGACACACTCTACACTGTACTAAACTGGCAGAAGTGGTGGGTACAAGCATTTACTAGTTGGGGTTGCAATTGTGACTTCTAGCACACACTACTCTAGTGCATAAAGAGGTGTTTAAATGTCCTCAGTAACTTTTAACACGTCAAAGTACATACCAATATAATCACTTCCCCCTAGTGCTTGAGGTTGAAGAATTTGAAAATACTGTTCCTCTGTGAGGCCAAACAAAGAAACAGTTGACAATCTGATCATAAAAATCAAGCATGATCATCTCATAAATATGTTGCAAAGATAAGGAGAAAATTTACAGGACAATAAGACAAATGTGCCAGAAATGCAATGCCCTGCAGACATTTCCCAAATTGTTGTGAAATAATTTTGTTAAAACACATCTTTACCTTAATAAGTCTGTGTCCAGTTCTGCGCAAATAGACGGGTGTTTCAGACATTACCTACATACTTGTAAAATGACACCAAGATATTAAACCATGAACTATGAGACAGGAAAAATTCAGAATTAAATCCATGTTAAAATTTTCCAATTAAGTACTTCAAGTATTTTAGTTATCATGCTCCTCTTCTAGAACTTGGGCCTATTCCTACATCCAACCCTCTTTACGACTTGCAGACCTTATTGCAGGAGTCCCAATCACAGACTTCTTGACCAACTGCTCATACACTTTGTTCAATGGTGAAGGTCACAGACAGTTCATGTTAATAGCAAGAAACAGCAAACCAAGTGAATTATCATATTTATTCAAACACACAAGAATTATATTGCTTCATATAATGGTCAATTTACTGTTAATACTTAAACATATCACAAATGTATCAGAGGACATGTATGGTGGTGTAAAGAACAAGAGAGGTGAATAATTCTTTCTTGCAATAGAATTCTCATTACTTAAAGGACTGATATAAACAAATTCCATTCAGCATGGTGACATAAAGGAAAGCTTATACTGATAGTTCATTATGCACCATGTCATTATGAGATATGGTAGGGGAGGAAGTATAGATCCACCCGTTCTTAAACTTGGCACTACACTGCTTTACTCAAAAGGAACAAACTGTTGGTGTCCACTCAGTAATACTGCTGGGTGTCAGCCAGCTAGACAATGCAGAGAAGAGAAAAATCTCTTAATCAGGCTGGGAGTCAAAACCTGATTCCTTGGTCATTTGTTTGGGTTTTCTATCTTGAAAACATTAACTGTACTATCCTAGCAATAGAACTGTTTTGCAGAGCAGTAATTTTAAATTACACTCACAATGAAAAGTACTATTAGAGTCACTTTGCAATTATACACCAAATATACCCTGTAAAATACTATTTTAGAAATGAATTCAACAACTTGTAAAATATCTACCATTCAAGTTACAGGATTTCATACTAAAATTTAGAGAGATCAAATTTTGTATATTTAAATAAATTCTCAGTTATTGGATTAAAATTCCTTCACCACAAACACAACTGTATGATGTCTTCTGAAACATTTTCACTTTAGAATATATAAACTAAGGTGCTCCCTCCTACCTTGTAGAAAAATTTACCTGCACCTTAGGATGCAATGTAGTAAGTAGTCCAAATCCAAACTTCGTTAAGTTCTAACAAAAGTCTAAACGCCAACATTTCTTGCTCCTTACTTCATAATAAAGAAAGATACTTGTAGATATTTCAACAACAATAAGTAAATGTATTATTTGATAACATGGAATGCAAAATATAATAGAGTTGGTTCAATTCTTGTGTTTTAAGTAAAGAAAAGGCTGATATCAAAGAATATTCTAATTGGCATGTACTATGTATCAAAAATACAACTCATTGCAATAGTCATTTTTTTATTATTACATAGTTGTATTTTGTGACATACGTATTTTGAGCAAAACTGCTCCCCTCAGTGTTGTTGCCAGATGTCACAAGGCTGCTCACTCCTGGAAACCACTTCATGGGTTTATCATGCAAACCTATATTCTGCATAGGGTCCCAGCCCATGGCAAAATACCCAAAATGGGAGTAGTGTGACAGACAGGATAACTAAAGCAATAAAAAACAAATTCTTGTGACTGGTGACATTAAACTTTCAACTCTGCAAATGAGTACACAAGAACCCAATTTGGTGAGTTGCAAGATAAATTCATAGTGGTATAAAGAACTTCAAATGCTGCATCAAGTTAGATGAGGCTGCAATGATAGTTACAATAGTTGCAATGGTGCCTACAATAGCGTTACTTCCAAGTCTGATGTTTCCTTTAAGCCTATGTTTTTTTTTTATGTGTACAGAGATATTTCATGATGTTCAAAAATTTATTTCCAAAGGACAGCATAAACTTCGCCCACTCAACTTGGACCAGCTGCCACAAAGTGTAATTTTTACTCTTAACAGTACTTTTTTTCAGTTAGCCTGATAGAATAAATTGATCTTACTAGTCATGAAATGAGAATTCCAAGAACAGAGATTTTAAACTTTAAATACAATATTTACTAGCAATTTCCAGACATGGCAGAAATACTGCTACACCTACCAAACATGTGTTGTAAAATGTCCATGCACTTGTTGCCTTGTGGATATGCACAGTTTGAAAATATGTTGTATTTTTTTACATTGTATATTTTATAATTTATGTTGTGTCCAATGTTTTAAAATATGAAAGTTATTATTTATTGTCATTTTTGCAAAATTTTCACTAATAAATCTGTAGAAGTGAACTGCATTATATAAACCTTGTTTGAGATTACTGAAGAAACGGAATTCATTATTACTTACCTCACCTACCTAATGCTTCATCTGCGTTACAATTTATATGGTCTCTTCTGCTACTGTGTACGTGTATGCCCTAAAAATATTGCACAACCTCCCACATAAGCATCGGATATTTGTCCCTATCCTGAGGCACATTAATCCATATATATAT
>Ga0123352_10005262_pt1 | contig 19406 bp, 14 predicted proteins | sample TergutLab28metaG_FD_89700 | JGI IMG/M metagenome (GOLD analysis project Ga0123352, IMG submission 89700) | Labiotermes labralis P1 segment gut microbial communities from Petit-Saut dam, French Guiana - Lab288 P1 | ecosystem: Host-associated > Arthropoda: Insects > Digestive system > Gut ... | reverse complement strand
CATGGAAAAAAATAACTGATGGGGTTCCCCAAGGGTCGGTCTTAGGCCCATTATTGTTTCTTATATATGTCAACGATTTGCCTAAAACCATAAATGATAACAATATACCTATATTATTTGCTGGTGACACAAGTATAATAGTAAAAAGTCCTACTCCGAAGGATTTCCAAACTAAAATGTTCGAAGCCTTTGACAGTGTATACAAATGGTTTAAAGTAAATTCACTTTCTATTAATGTCGAAAAAACTCACTACATCCTTTTTAAAACCAAAAATAAGCCCATACCTGATATAAACATCGTCTGTGATAATACGTCCATAACACCAGCAACCGATATTAAATTTCTGGGCATATATTTACAAGACTCTAAAAACTGGAGTTGTCATATTGATTATATAATTCCAAAACTGAGTTCAGCATGTTACGTAATGAGGAGTGTTAGACCAATCACGCCAATAAACACTTTGAAAACTGTTTATTTTAGCCTATTTCAATTAACTTGTTACTGAACCTCAGACAAACATCATGAGCAAACTAAAAGAGTGCATGTGGTGATGTACTGTGAATACTCAGTATTTGAAAAATAATGTTCTGTGAATGCACACACTGTCAAACACATTATACAGGGATAATATTTTGTATTGTGCCCCTCAGCATGGCAGCTATGACAGAAGCATTACTGCCTAAATTGCTGGCTCCAAGTTTTCCACCATCTTCTTCCAAAGTTTCAACAGTGAGAACGTAAAACTTTGGTAACTAAACAAGCCAGACTACATCTTCCTATGTTTGAAGACACAACAGACACACCTCTCTGTATACATGACATGCTAAGGTCCACAAGTTACAAGTAAAATGACTGTTCAAAATCTTATGTGTTGTGTCATCTATCCTCAGTGCCTCCTGCCTTATTATAGGTTACCAGTACAGTTCAAAGCACACTCTATTTACCTAATCACACGATGAGTTTTTTCCCCTAATTAAGCATTCAGAAACTAACAAATCTTCATATAATCACAAAGAGAGAAAAATGGTGTCCATGAATTTGGCAGTACGTTCAAATGTTGAATTAAACTGCTTTTTGGTGCAGAATAAACAAACTCACAGCTCAAGATATAATAGAGAACGCTATTACTTCTTGCATGTATCTCATAAGTGACAAGGCAGCCTACCATAAAAGTACTACAAACATAGATAAAGTTTTCACATAAAGCATATTGTATTTTTGTCCAATTTTGTCCAGAACTTTGGAGTTTGGACAGATTTTAGTCACAATCCCTAATACAAAATTTCAAGAAAATTCATTGGATAGCAGATGAATCGTTCCATGCTGACAGGATGGCCAGACATGAAAAGTCTACCAGTCATTTTACATAGCTGCTTTGTGAATGTGCCAAAAGGAATCTGGTCCAGCAAAGATACAATCATGACCATCTGCACAACAGTCCATAATGCTAACCACAACATACACTGCATTGCAGTGAAAGGTTACAAATTTACATTATCTGGATATGACATTAACAAAAGACTTTTAGCACTGCCAGTCTGTGCAGTAGTAAAAGTATATTTTAAAATCTTGTCTGAAATTCTTTGTATATTAAGTAATAATACATACCAAACACCATATTTCAGTAAAAGATGTATTTTATTTTACAGTTATAGTGAAAAGTAACAGGAAAAAACCTGACTCACCATTAAAATTAGACAATTACATTCTTTGCCAAGGTCTTATGTTTCAAGAAGGGAACTCATCTTATGTTTCAGCATATATGGTAACACTTCAGTCAATTTGGTTTATTAGGTCCATTTGTAACTTGACTGGAAGCTAGTGATCCCTAAATTTTCATGAGGAATCCCCACATGTACCTTAAACCATGTTCTTGTGTCTCAGTAAATTTCACATTTGTCTTTAATTTAGAATTCTTGTGTCACTTTCCAGGCAACAGATGAGCCAAACAACGGATTCCAGCCCATATTGGAATCCATGGCTAACGTGACCAGTGTGGAAGGAACCACATTTGAGTTACTTCAACAACTGACAATCCAAGATATATTACCACATGAACTGAATTACTTTTATCGCTATGATGGTTCACTCACAACACCAAACTGTGATGAAACAGTTGTGTGGACCGTCCTGGTGGAACCCTTACCTATAGGTAAACAGCAGGTAATATCTCAACAGACCAATAATATTATTATTTACCTTTTCCATACAAAAAACCTAAAACCTGGTATGGTGTCTTCAAGTAATATTCAATAGTTACTGCAAAGTTAAAGAATTTATTCATTGTCACATTGGTGTAGAATAATCATTTCCATAAAAGATTCCATGGTCCTTATCTTCAGCCAATTTAATCCAGTTCACATCCTTGTAACACTTGTCAACAGGATGAATTTTAACAATATTCCTACAAATACTTCCTGGCCTCTCATATGACAATTTTTGCTTAGGGTATGAAATATTCATCATTTCTCCTCACATGTGCTGCATCTCACCCATTGTAATGTAATCATCCTACCAAACGTGAATGTTATGTCACTTGCTCAACCCCATTCATGCATTTTTAGGTGTGTCTGCACAGTCATGAAAGCGCCTACTAGCTTCGTCATAACCATCCATTTGTTCTCCCATCTGTCTGTCCACATGTATCAGTGCAGCTCCAACTAGACAGATTTCCATGAAATTTGATGGTGGGGACTTTCATGAAAACGCAATGAGAAACTCCAAAATTTGTTAAAACTGAATAAAAACACCTTAGTGTTTTTTAAATTGGCCACAAAAGCATTTATTTATAGATATATATTTATATTTATTCTATTATATTTGTTATATTTATTACATTGTATTATATTTATATTTATGTATACATTTTCAAGATGTACACATAAAATTAAATCCAGTATTGCCATGTCAAAAACAACATTCAACATGAAGATGACTCTTTTGACCAGCAAGAAAACACATATATATTATTACTTCTCCAACATGTTTTGGCTAATACCCAGCCTCAGGAAACTGCTGACATAAAGGAGCATTTGCAACTAAAACATATTTTCATCCATTTGTACTTGGCAATACATTATAAAAGTGCAACCAACGACTGATAAAAATAAGTTTTGGCATCCTTCGTGTCAAAAGTCTCCCTGAACATGGTTACATTATTATTAGCCGAAACACGTCATATGTGCAGTTGTTGGAAATAAACACATTCTTACATATCTCTGTCACATGAAAGATGCATAATATAACATATACCAACAGGTTTAAGAATTTCACACAGAATAAGACTGGAACAAGAATCATTTTCGTTATCTTTGGTCTAGGTGGCACAATTTCACGAGGTTGAGTCCCACCATAAACCGCTCAAATTAAACTACAGACCAGTCCAGAAGGTGAACAACCGCCGTATCTACTTGCAGCAGCCTTCTGAAACGTACCAAGAAAGCCATACCTACGTGCAGCAGCCTTCTGATTCTGACCAAAAAATATCATCTTCCTCCAGACTGCACCAGTCTTACTTTATTGTAACTGCATTGGGAATATTCAGTATGGTTGGTCGACTTTTTCCTTAGTTAACTTAGTATGGATGTGATAAAAATCAAGGCTACAGGTAACACCAGAATTCCTATTTTCAACACACTTTGTTGAGCTCTAGTTCTTAACCAAGGAATACACAATATGCCAGTTTTATTTACAAGAGGCTTGAATGATTTGGAGAATTGTAACAGTAACACTCTCTTCATCTTCTGGCTACATGTTACTGACTTCAAGTGAACTGGAGATGTTTCAATCCACAGTAAGACTCCATCTTCCACCACCCCCATCAGCAAATTTCAAGAGCTTCAAAACATCACAGGTTTCCATAAAAAAAAAAAAGTGTTTGAGATACTGTAGTTTTAAATACAGTAATGAAGTTTTTATTCACTATCTGATTTTACTTGCCTCAAGTCTTCTGATCTTTCCTGTGGCACTGGTTTGTACTTATTATGTCTTTTCATTAAATTCTGTGCTTAAGTTGTTAACCACCCCTGCCCAACTGCCACTATCATTCCACCAGAGATGACAGTCACTGGAAAAAGGGCAACATGTTTAGGCATCATAAAAATCATTATGCTCATTCAGGTCAGCACTACACATGTTGTGTGAAGGTTGTGTGTGTCCATTGCATATAATTTTCATGTTGTTCATACAGTGACTTCAGAAGTAAAGGTAAAGTGCACCCTTGTACAGGCACTGAGGCTCTGTACAGGTCATATGGCCCATAGGGGGAGTAGAGGTATAGCTCTACTCTTTCTTGACCATGGCACTAGAAGGGGGTGAGGGGTCAGTGTCACGCCCTGCCCGCTCTTTACCCCAGGGAAAAGACCCGGTACCCATGACTTCAGGAGTGGCAGAGTGATAAATTTGCATGTAATATTTCTTTTAGTGTGATTAACCCTTTGGCCCTGGAGCTGGACATTTACAGTTTAGCACACCATTTATGTAAAATGTGAATATTTTATGAACCAAGAAGAGTAACGTTAGGAAATACACGACATTTTGTGGAGGAATAAACGAAGATGTCGAGAGAAAGTCTAAAATAAAAATTAAATATATTTGTTGACTAAATATATAAAAAGTGTACTCTGTGGAGTAGCGGTACGTCTGTCCTATATATAGGATGCATGGTGCCTAAAGGTTAACGGTGTCAGTTGCTAAGATTATACAGTACTGGTAATAGATAAATGAATGAATTACTAACAGTGAAAAACCGAAGTGTTCGTAGGAGAAACCTGCCCACTGCCACTTTGTCTATTACAAACTGCACATGGACTGGCCTGTGATCAAACATGGGCCTCTGTGGTGACAGACCAGCAGTTACTTGCCTGAGCAATGGCACAGCCCTATATTATTCAACACTAGAATCGTTAATCATAGGCCATCTGACCTCAACGATGACTTGATGCCCTTTTACCACATCTTCATCATTCAATCTTGACAAGGATGATCTGAACATTCCAAATCCTCAACCTATGTACAGCCAATTCTAAAACGTAAATACCATTCAGAGGTTGCGTTATACTCATGGCACCACCATAAATGGCTTTTTGAAGCACTTCGTAAGTCTCAGAAGCTGGTTTCTCAAGGTTAAAAAAACACTTATTACAAATTCCTTTTTCTGTAAGGCCTGCCATTTCACTGAGCTACAAAAGTCAGCGAACAAAATACAGCATTCTGTTGCAGGGACACTCACAGCACTAATTCATAATCAATGAACTTAGCGGTATCTAGTAGTACACGGCTGAATTATATCTGGTTAGCACTCCAAGTGGCCAGTCCATAAACTTTTCAATTGCACCTTATGTGTTTCAACACTTCTGATATAAGAGCAATAATCTCTATTCTTAGTATTGGATATGACAAAGGAAGGGTAATTCTATGATAGCAAATTATGTTAAATTTTGTATGTGAATTTCTGAAATTATGTTTTTAACCTTCGCAATGACAACATACAATATTCTGGCATTAAACATTTTGCCACAATTCACTACTACTATTATTCCTTATTGCTAATACCTCTGATAATCCTGAGATATCACCAAAAGATCCTTTTGAGAGTAATATAACTATCATGAATGTACACATTCACTATGTACCGTTATACTCCTATACAAAATGTGGTTTTATGAAAAGGTTGAAACAGAGACTACAGTAACACAACCACAAGAAGACTTCTCTTTTTTTTTGAAAATACAAAATAATATATGAAGTGGCACATCAGCAGTCACATTCTACCAGTACTGCTTCTTTAACCCACAGAGCAAATAACTGAATGAATGAATAAATTACCTTCACCACACAACTACAGAAGTGAAACAGCATGCCATTACACTCCCACTTTAAATACACAATTCTTTAATTAAAACAAATTTAAAAAACATAGGGCTGATGTATCCTTCCAGACAGGTGAACTGCTCCAAGATAAAGGCTACTTGTTGACAAGATGCAATAAAATGTTGTAAAGTGTCTCTTGGTTTTGGGCAAGACTCTCAAGAGCTCCTGCAGCAGCCATAGCAAAACTCTCCATTGAAGAAGCAATGTGGTTCATCACCTCTAGTTGCTGTTTCTGTTCTTCATGTTGTTTCACATTCAACTCCTCACTGTCACACAGAAAGGAAATTCTGCAAAATTCTCCTTTCACAATCCCAAGGTAATAGAAATCCATTCAAAAATTGATAGATGTACAGCTGACCAAAAATTCCCTGTTCTTATGGAACTAGACGTTCTTCACTATCTTTGAAAAATCTGTTCCCAGAACCTAACATGAACCAGCTGCATTCAGTCCTGACTCTCATTCCGCATTAGTTTTAAGATCCCACCATTTACAATTCTGTCTCTTTCCAATGTGTTCTACAGCAGACATGGTGTAAGCTTCATTTGATTCTCATTTCTTCATGTCTGCTACATAACACAACACACCCATTTCATCCTCCTTCATTTCATTACCCATAAGGCCAGTTTAAAGTTTAAGCAAGCCCAAGTGAAGCAAAATGTGAATATTACAAAACAGAGTGTCATTGTTTTATGACCTACTTTACCACATCCAATCTTGATATTTGTCACTACTGTACATTAAAAATAATAGATTCAGCAAGTGGAGTTGTTGAAATATTATGAACTCATTAACTGAATGGCATGTTTTCAGCAGTTTCACGTGATGGCATTTTCCACTCATAGTATTTGTCAAGTTCATTTTGTAAGAATATTTATGTTTTGTTACGTACAACAGCCCCAGAACTGGCACTAATATAAGAGTGCTTTTTGAAGAGATAAAAAGGTTTTACCATAAGGTGGATAAGATAAAGGAGGTGAAAAATAATGATACCTAAATGTGAAAAAAATATAAAAGAAAACATTAGCATTGTAAAAACAGTGCTTTTACATCAAACACACATAAAAGAGAATAAAATCCAGATTAATTTAGAGAAACAAACCACACATAATACACATGCAACTGGTAAATCACCAGATTTCACATAAGCCAAAACAAGGGGCTAGATAAGTATATTCCCAACTACCCTTCCTTTAGGAAACAACAAGGTTTCATGGTCTGTATGTGTGTGTGTGTGTCACCCTTCTACCTGCCCAACTTTTGCAGAATTTGGTATTTATGTTGCATCACTGGAGGCCAATCTAGCTGCACCTTTTCAATTTTCTACAATTTGTACTAATGGGCCCAATGAATGAACTTGAGGAGTAGGAGTGGCATTAGTGAAGTTAAATCTGCAGGCCTGAAGTTAATGGTAACACATCTTGGGAAAATATGCAACTTTTGTTATGGCACTGTTTCTTGTAGTACATAAAACAATATGACAGTTGGATAAAATATATATTTAGCTTTCAGTTTGATGGTGACAACCAGTAGACCAGTCATGCCAGGTGTGTGAGATATGGCAAGCAGAGAGGTCATAAACGCGTCTCCAAATGTCGCATTATGTATAGTTTATAAACTAAAATCACAATGGTAACAATTATATCTGACACTAAATTTAACACAGACAAACATACAAAACTGTACTACACAACTGTCCTTAAGTAATAATTTCATCTGAAAGAAGATGGCGATGATGATGACAACAACAACAACAAAAACAACGACAATGACGACTACAATGACAAGGACAAGGATGACGACGACAACAACAACAACAACAACAACAAGAAACACTGCAGCCACTTCTACCACCACAAATCCCACTGCCACCAACCATGTTATCACCACTACTGACAGAATGACATCTGTGCAGATGGTGCCTATTACAGTGGAGAGAAAGAACAATGACAGAAACAAAGCATTCTATGCCTGCACATGGTATCCAAATTCCTCAGCCGTGGCTCATCATAACAATATTATTCCATGTAGTTTCCTAGTGTTCTCGTATGATGCTTAGAAGAATGTTACCAGAAAGCCCAGGAATTAAATTTTGCTCGCTCTAACCATTCAAGCACTGATGTAGTTCACCTACACAGATTCTTAGTGTCTTTGTTTCTGCTTTTAACAAAAAGATGCTCTCACACTGCTGTGTGTCACCAACAAAAATTTATGTTTGGACATTAACTACTGCAGTATGGATTTCTAAAAACTTGTCACACTTACCTGGTAATTACTGTCTGTGTCCCAGTGTTTGCTCTTGAAACACATTCATCTTCATCGTCACCTGTAATAAAAATATATGAAGACAGGATATGTAACAATTGTACTGTTACCTTGTAAATGTCTGTTATGCATTTGACTATGTATACGACTCTTCCTTTTTCCTTCAGCAACTGGTTATGGAAGTGCTTGGAGTGTCTGAAGGCCACAGTTTTAACTGATATGTTACATATGGTATCCTACAGACAGAGTTTTTCTGCCAGTTAGGATTCAGTAACATAAAATAATATGTGGCTCCTTACGGATGTAATTGCAACATTACACTCCTGATAGTGCGCAAGAATCCACCAACTGCAGTTACAGTTCCATAGGCGAATAATTTTTTTGGTCTGAGCTGATCTAGTTGGTGGTAGGATTAGTATTTACTGTTCTTTTGAATCAGCTTAGGATAAATTCTGGTGGTGATTCATATCTCAAGATGTCACTTCTTACTTGTCTCTATATTAGATCAGTTTTCCTAAGTGATGAGTATATTTTACTTTGGAGCTGTGTCTGGTCAAATAACTTCCGCTACATCTGTCTCTTTGTTCAGCACCCCACTTATCAGGATATGCCAAAACCATGGTTGGCTGTGACAGTAGAAGAAATTAATATCACAACATGAACTGTTCAAAACAAACATTTTGTTCTTTATATTTCTAGGAAATATTTGGTATGAAGACTAAGGAATTCTTTTGTCAAGCAGCAGTCAGACGAAAAGATGATGAAGTTATTAAAATACTTGCAAGATTTGAGGTTCTACTGGCAGTGAGTATAAAAGCACTGTCTTTTTGGATGTGATATATACAGTTTGGTAAATAGGTACTGTTTTGGGGGTGTTCATATGTATTTACTGGGGCACATGGTGTAGTTGGTTGAGGCACTGTGCTACAAGCCGAACAGTCCAGGGTTTGATTCCTGATGGTGTCACTGTAATTTTTCATTGACATAAGCCTTCCAACCAAACTACAGCCCTAGGGTTGACTCAGCCTCTAACAGAAATGAGTACCGGGAAAATTTCCGGGGGGGGGGTAAAGGTGGCCACTGCATAGGGCTAACAATCTTACTACCCTCATGTGCCGACTGTCTTGAAATCTGGGATCCTCAAACTCCTGGAACCCTCTGGGCCTGTAATATGCCTGTACAGGAATTGCTTTATTTTACCTATATGTATTTACCTAATTACATGGTGTCATATTCTAGGAGCAGCAATGCTTATGTTCAAATCTGTGTAACAGTGTTTCTGATGCTTACTGCAAGCTGTAATTTGTTCAGGTTTTTATTTAGTAAGGGATCCTCTACCCAAAATGATCTGGGCCTGCGGTTTTCTGGATAGGGGGTTTTTTCCACAATTTTGAGCATCATGCCTAAAATGTATTAAAACTCATTTAAACATTATAGAGATAAATAATGGTGCTACCTTAAAAAATGAATTTATGCTGGTTATCAATCAGAAGGCACTGTCTGAGTATATATCATCAGGAATATCTGGTAAAGATGAAAGGCCTGCAGAAACACAGGTACCAGAAGCTGAAGTTTGAGGCTCAGGCTCAGACGCTTGCTTAGAAGCACTATGAAACAGTTGTTATGATGTAAGAAGTTTCACACATTTTGGGCTTTCCATGAGGAACCATTATTGCATTTTACAGACTGACTTTATTTGTTGCTCTGATATGAAACTCCTGTGTTCCGTACCATGAACCAATTCCTCTTTCTATCAACAGACATTTGTTCTTCCACAAACAAATTCTGTTGATAGTTACATTGCCAACCTTTTCCTAGATGCTTTAATGACTCTATTTTGTCATTTGTACTAACTGACACATGCTTCCTGTTGGCACACAACATGTTCAACGGTCATTTTGAACGTGTGGAGGGGTATATGAAAGAGAGGGCTAAATATGTAGCAGAATGCAAATGGGAATAGCATAAAATATAAGATTTCACTGGAAGTGGTTTCAACTGGTAATAGTACCATAGGTGGTTTTGTAAAACAAAGTACCATCCCTGGAATTACTGGACATTGATTTTAAATATATTTGGTCTGGAACAGATCCAGTTTTCAGAACCTTCTGGATACCAGGATGCCAGACAAAACAATCTACACTTGTAACATTAAATTGGTACAAAAATCTATGACTATCTTTTACAACTGCCAGATGGAAAGAGTAGATGATGCCAGCCCTGACCAAAAGCAAATATGGTGCTTGAACCAAAACATAACATCACCGTTCTTTGACAGTGGTACTGTAACATCAAGAAGTATTTAGCAAGCAGCGGTGGCAGCAGCAACAACAACAACGACAACAACAACAACAACTGTTGCTGTTTATGATGATGTTACACACTTAATTTTTTACAACAAACATACATAGATACATAAAGAACCAAATACAAAATGTAGAAGTTCTGTGTTTTACAGAATTTGATAACAATTATGGAGGACATATCCTAAGGTTTATTTAACAGCAGTGTCAGTGGCTAAGGCAATTATGTTATAGAAGAATACAGTAAGTAATGAACCGCACAAGATGTGGAAGAAACAGTCATAGATAGCCTAATCTGGGGTACTATCCTGGCATCTGCCACAAGCAACCTGCCAGGTTGGACAGTCTCTAGGCCAATCTCAATCTCCTGAATGTAAAGCTGTGCATATCAGTCAACTGTGACATTCAGTTCATACTGTATGAAATATAAGTGTGCTAAGCAAAGGTATGGTAGCTTCAGCTCCATTGTATGGATATGTGTTACACATGAAGACGAGACAAAAAAGAGATAAATATTAAACTGTCTTTAACAGTCACTGTTGAACACCATAACAGCAAATCAGTTGATCATCATGAAAAGGGCAGTGGACATAAACCACATTCATCAGACATTATTCCTTCCCACATTACCTTCTTCACCAATACGATTTGTCCTGTCCCATGCTTGCCTCTCCAGGATCATCTGTTTCAGAGCTATGACAGCCTTTTCATGTTTAGCACCTGCAGCATGCTTTTCTAGCTCACTCTTGGCTGCATTCAGAATTGTGTTGCAAGCAAGGCAGTGAGCCTTATATGGACTATCTCCATGTGGACTCAGCCAGTCCTTAAATTCTGGAACATCAAGCCATTCCATGCGAAATGGCTTGCGGTAGTGTGGTTGTGCCCACTGCATCTTATTTACAGGCATGGTCTTTTTCAATGTAGAAACAGAAGAAATCACTCCTTCAGAATATGCACTATCAAACATACAAAACATAATCACATTTATGTCAAAAAGAAATATGAACACAATCAAACTATCAATTCACATCTGTCTAGTTTGAAACAGAGCATGATGCTCACACACCATTCTATGAAATCTGCCATTTTATTGTAAAAACACAGGCACCCCACACATCACTTCACAATGAGCGATTTCTGAACGACTTAAGCCACAAGCTGAAATAAAAAGCAAATTACAGCAAATTACAAATTACTCTGCCTTCACCTAGCAGAGGAATTTTGTTCTAAACACAGCAGTATCTGGTTGCAACCAGCATGGAAACAAAATGCTTTTGCGCTGATAGCTCACATTTCCAGATTCACTTCATTGCAAGTTCTGAGCCTTTCATAGTGTATGGCTAAGGACTGTGTGCTTCTGCAATACGGTTCTGCATCAAGGGGCAATTGGATCCAAATGTTTCCATGAAATGGAGCATCATCTTCAAGGGTTGATATGTCCTGGACATATCCACACTCCCATGGACATATCAATCCTCCCAGATCAGGACACCACATTACCCCAAAACTTCTAGATCCAACTATCCATTAATGAAGTATCATATCCTAGAAGAATGGAATTTTCTGTTTAAAACTGCTTTTCAAGACTCAGACTGATTCTCAAGTCATTCAACAAGTAAAGAAAGTAGTGACTTATTAAGGCATTAAGCTAATATCAGAATAATTTTTTGACAAAACAAACCAAATGATGTATGAAAAATGTACGACTGAAGTGAGTTCATGCGGCCATTTTTGCAGTGGAAAAGCAATAAGTATTACATATTCAGAGTGTGTGTTTGTAGCCTTATGTATACAGCATACAATGTGTTTGCACCATATTGTTATCTGTGACCTCTCCGGCTCTACAATATTTTTCCACATCATCTCATAAATGGCATGATTTTCGAGGGGGGGAGTTATTGAACATAAAATGTGTGTTTTGATATTCTCTACAACTTTTGTCTGAAACATTTCTCATTCTAAGAAGAACTGAGTGACATATGATCAAAAAAGTATATCGGTCTTCATTTAAAGTGCCCATTATTCTTGTCAGATTTGAATGAAACTTGAATTTTTGGGACAGATTTTCAAAAAATAGTCAAATGTAAAATTTCATGACAGTCTGTCTAGTGGGAGCTGAGTTGTTCTGTGTGGATGGACAGACTTACGGACGGTCACACAGACACGATGAAACTAACAGTTGCTTTCCAAAATGTTGTGAATATGCCTAAAAGCCAATCACCTACACAACTGGAGGAAAGAGAGGCTAAGAAAGAAGAAAACAACTGATTTACTCTGAAGTTACATTAATATGCTTATTTACTGTATGCTATACTGGCAATATATACATAAAAAATGTGCAAAATTTGTTGCAATTTTTGTGTGTTTAAATATCAATGAATCATATGGTGAACCCTGATATCTAATTAAATTCACCTGATGATAACACCTCAGCACTGAAATGTGATCTAAAGACTGCAACAAATTTAAGAGCTTTGTCCATTTTGTGTTTTCATTAGTACATTAAATTAAAAATCTCTCTGTATTATTCTCTACTTTAAAATTAATCATTCCCATCATTTATTACAGCAAGCAATGCAGTAATACACACCAAGCTGCTTCCCTTACAAATTCATGCTTATTGTTCGGTTTCATATTCCGTTGCAAGAGTATGACCTTTTTAGGCTGACTGCTACCTCCAGATGAACTGGTCATGTTCAGTTTCCTTAAAAGTGAATACTGTTGTTTATCTAAAATTTCACAACAATTATTTAACCAGCAGATGAACCAAATTATCTGACCATTTTGGAAAATATTTCTCTGTGCATATTTGTTTTAAATATATTTCCTAAAATGGCCTGATTAGTTGGTTCTTAGAAGAGGTGCCAAATCTTTGACCACATTGTTCAGCAACCCAGGTTCAGTTTGTGGACACATACTTTATTCATTAGTCCTGAGGAGAACATTGTTCAGGACTAATGAATAAAGTATGTGTCCACAAACTGAACCTAGCTTGCTGAACAATGTGGTCGAATATTTGGCACTTCAGCTTTGTATGCATGAGGTAAACCAATCCTAGTACAGGCCCTGAGGTTTTCAGAAGGTTGAGGCCCCCAGATTTCCAGTCAATCGGCACAGGAAGGTGGTAAGATTGTCAGCCCTCTACACCGGCTGCCTTTACCCACCAGAAAATGTTCTTGTTACTCATTTCTATTACAGGAACAAATAAATGAAAAATTCCAATTAAACCCGTGACCTTCCGGCTTGTAGCACAATGCCTCAACCAACTGTGCTACAATGTGCCCCCATATGCCTGAAGTGCCAGGTTTGAATCTCAGCACATAGACCAGCTTTGCATCAGTACTTCCAGATGAAGTCAGTGTTGCATTTCATTGGGCAATATGTCACTGATAACGTTCACAGACCTTGTAACCAGGTGTGCACAAATTTTCTAAAAATCTATGAGCCACTCAAAATTCTAGGTGTCAGGAAAAATGACATGAGGACAGTTTCATACCACAGATCCGCTAGTACCAGGAGCCACAATACAAAATTTGGTCAACGCAGTGAACTGGCACCTGGGATTTGTGCAGTCCTGCTTATAATTAAGTATTTTTCCATAAACATTATAAAATTTACACATTACAGGTTTGCATTTGTGCAACACATTTTACCATATTTGCATTCTGTAAACACTAGATGGTATTCCTGCCATTGAAAGATGTTTAAAAGTAAGTTATATGTGAATGGAAAGTGGACAGTGAGTAAAGTTTCTTTAAGCTATATAGTGCTACTCTTATTGAACACTTGTTCATATTTCTCACATGCATATTAAGTGAATGTGACAATTGCTCTCGTGTGCAAATTTCACACTGACTGACCGAGGTTTCTGAGAAACCTGCCGCCTCCATGAACCCCAGCTTCTTCGTTGCGTTGAGACACAATGTTCCTCCAAACGTCGCTTCATGTCACGGACACTCTACAGCATCACATCTAAGAAAACAATCATGTTCATTTGTCACTGACCCCTTCAGTTTTTGTATGATTCACGGAGTTAATACATAACCTTACGTCCTTACCTATCAAATATCCTCTTACAGATTTTCTCTTTTTTGTATTCTGGAGATTTGTCATATGTCCTGTGCTGGCAGCATGTTCGTTTAATTCCTTTCTGCTAAAGGCGAACGTGATACTACACGCTGAGCACCAGGCTTTATGTTGATTTTCTGGGATAGGTTCCAGCCAGGCCCTGTACACTCAGTTTTTAAACAATCAGCACAGAAAATTTCACTTTCCTCCTTCACAGATCACACGGCATTAACTCTGTCAGAAGTAGAATCAATTTTCAAAACTTTGCTCCTACTTGCCACATGTCAACGAACGAAGCAAAAATACCCGCAGCCAACTCTGAAATTTCTCTTTTGTAGCACGGATTGTCCACATGCTATATGTCATCAACTCTTCTGCCATCTATACAACCAAAATATTATGACGTCCCTGCTATTGCTGCTAGCAACGGTACCCAGTTGGTAAAAGGGCTAACTACTCTTCAACTCCCACGCTTCCGAAACTGGCTAGGGAAATTACTACATTTAGCGAAAAACTGAGCGTTTTTTAATTGGTTTTACTTTTACTCGTACCCACTGGAAGGTGTACGTGACTCAGTATGTCAGAGTTCCTTCACAAAAGACAGAAAACTAAAACATTTCATGTCACCAAAGATACCCTTAGTAAACACAGGTAACAGCAATATAACGTAAAATCAGTTTGTACACATTTAAATATTTAAACCTTGGTACATAAACCGGATATATTTGGCATAATTTACATCTATATAAATTTGGAATGTGTGTGCATATTTACATGCGATGTTGCATTTATTAACTTTGTTGTAACGACTATTGTGACTCCAAGGTAGGCCTATTGGTCCTGTGAGAGTCAAAACAAACACAAGTTTTAATATAATATACACTTTTTGGTGTTTTCCTTGGCCGCAGTGTATTTGGTACTTTAATTCCATTTTTAAGATTAAAATCGGAAAGTTCACTTTGGAAGAAAATGAACACTACACTTTCTTCCTTTATTTTCGCCTTATTCCGTGGCAAATTAGATAGGCCAATGAATTATGTACATATTTTATCGACAGCTGGGTAAGTTTCTCCATTTGTGTTGGGAGGGTGTCAAAATTTGATGATACTTGTTTTTCACTCTGTCTGGTTAACTTCTTTCATCTCCTCGGCCATACATTTCTCCTTAAGACTTTTTATTGTCTGTGTTTTTCAAATGCAGACAGAGAGTTATTGCTGTGCTTCTACACAAACAGGAAAGGGAAACTTAAAATTAATGTAACCTTCATCATCACCGATCATTAAAGGAAAGTTATTTATGTTCATGTACTGTACCACTGTTGGCTGTACTTTCTATGTCAGTGTGATAGATATAACTGATTTGTACGTGACATGTGAGAAGGCGGTATCGTTCCACTCATTCTTAACCTTGGCTGTGAATGGTCAGGTTCATGCGCCGGTGGAAGAGCCCCCGGTATCCACTGAACAGAAGGCTGATGGGCTCTACTGACACCTAGGAGAGAGAATATCTCTTGGACACGACCGGAATCGAATGGCAATTCTCAGTCTTCAAGCCCCTAGCGTAGTCACTAACCACCTAAGCTACCCCGGCTCACATAGGATGATTAGACGATAATGAATAGAAATGTGCGCAGAAGGAAGCCGTCGTGGCTTAACAGGGTACAGACTACCATCCGGGCCTTTGCATGGCAGAAACCTAGTTCTGAGGTTAATTCAGGTATAAATATATGCCCCTTTCCTCGTCTAAATTTCTGATGGCAATGACAGATGTGAGGCCATGGTAGAAGGTGACAATTCGTCCCTGAATTTTGCAGTCAGCTCCCAAAACAAAACGTAAGCTCCGGACTAATTTTTTTACCCGATTTTTTCCATTTTTAAATTTTTTCCGAATTTATTTCGGCTCTCTAATCATATTCTTTCGAGTAAATACTTTACTGGATCTTGTCAGCGACCTTCCCGACGAACATATGGCAACAGTTCTGTGCAAGGAGCTGTAAAGAGTAAAGGTCAAAGACAAAAATACTTTGTCATAATCATAACTTTATGGTCACCCTTGCAGAGTAGAATTTGGTCTAAAGGTTAACGAAGTCCGAGATAAGGATGACCGTCGATAACAATTTCTTGAACTAGGCGTTCAAACTGGATATGTTTGCTCTGATTAATTGTATTTGTTTTCTTACACACTACGCTTGGCCTTTGCCTTAGTAAATAAAAGACACAAAAAAACTCTCCCCAGCATCTAACTTGACTGAAGTGCATCCAAGCTTCAACAACAAACAATTCAACACGTTTTCCGGCTTTCGGTGCACACCACAATGTTATGCAACAAAACCTTATACAGAGTTAGCTACATTGTTTGTGGATTGGCAGCGTAGTTCCAGATAGCAAGGAAACATTCACGGAGTATATCGAGAAGCGTTTCAAGTAAAATAAAAAAATTCCACACTGCGTACGTATATGCAAACTGCAGTGGTGTGCTGGAAAAACACGTTCTTTCTCTGTCTTTTCACTTTCCTTTATTCTTGCCTTATCCAGAAGAAGACTAGAGAGGCCAATTATGTACATGTACGGATGACGTCTTTCAATTTGTGGTCGGAATGTTCCAAACGAAACCAACGACAAAAATATTTTAAGAAGGAAAAACCTAGGAACATGAAATAAATAGCAGAGTCAATTCTTTCTCTAAATTCTCGTTTTTCACTCTCCGTTTCAATGCTAACCCCCTTTTGTTTGTTAGAACCCACTCTTTTATTTTAAGGAACAGTGACCTTTTTCAATACAGAGAAGTTCCCATTCAGCAGAGTTCCGTGTTATTACAGCTTTCCATTCAAAAAGTCTTCTTTCTTGGCTGGTTCCACTGTGCCTTCAGAATAGGTAGTAGCGGTTTTCTCATCCCACCAAAAACGTGGCCCAGAAGACGAAGAACTAGTTAGATATATTGAACCTGTTAGTAGAGGCAAAGTTTCCATGTGCACCACGTGACGACAAGACGAAGTGGAGGTATAGCTCCACTAACCATAAGCCTTGGCATTAAGCGGATTTGAATGGTCACCTGTATCCCCGGGGACAGAGCCCCTATTATCCAGTGAGTAGAAAGATTGGTGGGACCCAGGACGTGGCTAGCTGGTTTAGAGAACAGAAAAACATCTTGACCCTGTCGGAGGATTCGAACCGCGATTCCTGGGTTATCCCTCCCATAGTTTAAGCACTGTACTGATTGCGCCAACCAGAATCCGAATTTGGACACAGGCGAAAGTGAATTCGATTCGTCGCACAGCATTTGGTGTACAATCCGCAAATACAATTTCATATGAAGACAACCTAGTAGCTTTGGAGTTGTATCACGTGGATAAAAACCCCCAAGTTGGTGGGTAATAAAACAAATTTAAAGCAAAAGTGCGAGCTGTAAACCAAACCACTTCGGACTGGTTTCTTGAAAAAAAAAATCTCAATGACAGAGAAATCCATATCTCAAGCAGGCTCTTTCATTGTTCAACTCACATTCCAAGGAGCAAATGAGGATTGAAAATGGTAGTAGATGATCGTGCAAGTGATTCTGCCCCCTCTGCATCCCCCTCCATCTGATCCTGTCGCAGCATCCAGCTCCATCTAACCAATCAAACCAAAAAGCCCTAGTTTTTAAGATGATATGTTGAAAATCACAGACATGTTACAATAATATATCTTGTAAAAATGTCACATTTAATTGGAACATGAGAAGCAAAATACTTACAATGCATGAACGACTACAACCTCAACAGCATACAAGATTAGAAGGTCAAAGAAGTTTATTACTTCCGCGATCAAAGCGAAATAAACGAGTCGATTCACTATCACCAGCAGCACATTTCATTATACTCATATAAATCACAAATTGCTTTATTTCAGGAAAACTAAACAGTTCTGATAGCTATGCTATGACCGCAAACATAATTAAAACAGCGTTATAAACCCATGGGGAAATGTAACTTTTTTAGTGGTGTGATTTGACGTCATAAACAATGTTTTGGAACTCAGTATGAAGCCGACTGAGAATGCCGAGTAATAGACAGCCGTATTTTGTAGAACATTTCCCCTGTGCTGTGATAAGATAGGTGCATCGCCTCAATGAATTTTTATAAATAAGTTACGACGACAAAAGATGGCACTGTGGTAATGAAGCACGTGGCATAGTGCACCGTACACATTCCACAGTGAATCTCCACAAAATTATGTCATCTTAGCACTATTCTAATAATAAGAATAATACAACACGAAAAATACAATGTTAAACGTGATTCGCAAGAACGCATTTTCGACCTCGCGTGGCGTGGCGTGACGTGCCACTCTTGGCATCCCTTATGAGCAGTGGCGCTCTTCTCATTAACGGTGTCATTTCGTGTCAGTATCAGATCATCCGCTGTCGTGGACACATCTATCAGACTTCACAAAATGCGTTGCGTACATACAGTTGCTCTTTGTGTGACGCTGATGTGTTTGTTCATGGAAGTGCAACATACTTCTGGGACCAAAAAGAAAACAGTTTATGTTAAACAGACTGAAAGCGGCGGGAGGTTCTTTTTGAAGAAAAGAAATGACACTATTTGGCTTGCTAAGGGATATTACGCACCACTCAATAATAACACCGGGTAAGTGCTCGTGTAACAAATTCAATTGTTTTACATTTTGCTGTACTGCTTCCTAATACAGTGACTTTCTTCAGGTTGTGTTTATACTATACGCTTCCACTTACATCAGTTCTTGTCATGTGAAAATCGTCAATATTCCTAAAGCGCTTCTTTAAAATAACCAACACGATGTCACTTGTAGACTATCCTTTATTTTCATGGGTAGTCGTCATTCACTCTCTACATGTTTCGAGCTTTCTAGAAACTCATCATCAGGAGATCATTCTTCCT
>Ga0123352_10005260_pt1 | contig 19407 bp, 11 predicted proteins | sample TergutLab28metaG_FD_89700 | JGI IMG/M metagenome (GOLD analysis project Ga0123352, IMG submission 89700) | Labiotermes labralis P1 segment gut microbial communities from Petit-Saut dam, French Guiana - Lab288 P1 | ecosystem: Host-associated > Arthropoda: Insects > Digestive system > Gut ... | reverse complement strand
TTGCGCTGACCACGTGACACCCCTCTATCCGCAAAAGTTGGCACTAACTTCGCCGACCGGCGGCGGCCGCTCTGTCGGTATAGTTCGCGTGCGGACTAAGGCCACGGAGTTTTTTTTTTTTTTTTTACATGTCTGTGGCGTCACATGCAAATGCATCCCCGAGTCTCCCGTCTTTCCGGGCTCTAAGATCTGTTTCTAAACGCCTGAGGAAGAATCGGCAGGATATAAACACAGAAAAAAGCACGAATACTTATCTTGGCTGGAAGTGTTGTTTGAAACCACGATCGCAGTTGTTACCGATGGTCCTTGGTTCGAGCCCAGAAGAGTGATATTTTCGGAGGGTATATTTGCATTTGTATGAATTACTTATTAGTTTATTAGAACTCGGAATGAAAGGAATGCTGGTCTGTATAAGTTATATTGGCACATTGGATCAGGGTTTAGTGCCCACTCTGCGGGGTGCGGACCTCACTTTTGTTGACACATCCCCGGTAAGAGCAATGTTCTTCCTTTTATAAGATTATCTGTCGCGGAGAGGGATTCGGTCTACCCTCAGGTAAGGGTGAGTGACCGTATAGTAACTCTGATCTCCTGCAAACAAAGACATACTCTAAAATTTTCAGCCATAGTTTTAAATCGAGAACACGTCGGTTTTATGGGTGTGCAAGGCAAATGGTCCTGAAGCTAGCCCAGTCTAGGTTCGTGCAGACAGTTGTTTACGGACCTTCGTATGCGCCAGGATATTTACGTGATAGACTGTGATATTAGTAAAGAATCGTTAGTGATAAGATATTTACGTGGAAGGTAGGGTAAAGTTCCCCCTGTAACTGGCCACGAAGGTCCAGAGGGTGGGGGGGTTAGAAGTATAGCTCTACTCTTTCTTTAACCTTGGCGCTAGATGGGGTGGGTGTTCAAAGCCACGACCCGGCCGCTTTATCCCCGGAAAAGACCCGGTACCCATTATATAGGAGGCTGGGTGAGCCCCAGGGCCGGTCTGGAAGGGTGCGGAATATCTCGCCTACACCGGGATTCGATCCCCGGATCGTCCAGCCGGTTGCGAGTCGCTAAACCGACTGAGCTCTCTCAGCCTATAAGATATCCCAGTGCCATACGTAATTAATACCAGATGCAGAGCAATATTAATAACCAGTGTCGCTAGACTTATTGAAGTGTCTCTAATGCTGCTATTCTATTAAATTTGTCGGTAAACCCGTAACCATGTCTCTGTGCTTCCAAAAGTAATGTTCCCTGAGAGAAGGTCATGCTCAACAGCTCAGATATTCTGACTGCTTAATGTTGTGGTAATTTGGGCAACCACAGCCAATAGTGTTAACGTGGTAGAACACAGCACACGTCACTTCAAGCCTGTCAAACACCCGGTCCGCAGGGCGTTAGGATATTGTACATTTCGTTAGAAGGATGAGGGTAAACATATGGTCCATTACTATTTAATGTAAAATTCTAACACCCTGAGTTTTAAAAACTATCTTATCTCTCATTTATCTTTTTAAATCACACAGTATTTTTAAACATTCAGCTTCAGCTTTTTTAAGTGACTGTAAATTTTACGATCCAAGAAAAAAGGAAAAAATTGTTTTGAAAAAAAGTATGCTATTGCACAAAGTATTCAAATAACTTTTATAAGACACGAAATCATTGTTTTGTTTTTTTTGCATAATAAACCCAATAAATTTGCAAAATTAAATACAGGAAGCATTTATGTCTTTGTTTTTGTCTACATTATACTATTTACACATGCAGAAGGAGACATTAATGTCTGCACAAGATGTAAAGTTAGATTTCGTTCTTGGCTACGACCTGTTTCGATGTTGACAGGCCTGACTTCAACAGTGCATAAACTAAGATCTACCACCTAGCAGCAAATGTCGATAAAATTTCCCCAAATTTTCTGTGCCGTGTAAAGTAAAAACCAGTGTGACTATTAACAAGTATTATGCCGCTCTACCTTCTAAATATCGGATGGCTGTCAGTCAATCAAACAAAATGCAGTTATTTTCTGCGTGTCGCTGTGATTCCTCTGGCGTAGCTCTGTCCGAGTTGCTTAAGGCACGAAGAAATTAGAGAACTGCAAGACGATGGTAAGGAGCATCTGAATTAGAATGTGGGATAAAATTATAAGATATAGCGATAAATAATAAATCTTTACAAAACAAGGCAATTTTAAATATTTGGAACGGATTATTAACGACCTAAATTACCTTCAGGAAGAAACTGACAGCAAATTAAGCGCGAATAGTTCGGATACAATTTAGTTCATACTCTTCCACTTTCCGCTCTGCTGAATAAGTATATGAGATAGTAGATTAAAATAAATAAAATTCTAATTACAGGGGCTGTACTGAGCGTGTTTGAGAACGAGGTGCAGAGGACAATATTTGGATCAACGAGAGAGCGAGAGAATGTGAGGAAGGAAGAGCAGAATGGGGGAACCTAAATAATCAGAATCTCCATGATCTTTATTCTTCAGAAAATATTATTAGTGGGTTGTATCGGGAGGGATGCAATTGATAGAGCATGTAGAAAATACCAACGAGTAGAGAAATGTAAACGAAATTTTACTTGGATATTTTTAAGGAAATACTTTATTTCAGAGATCTAGGCTTATGAAGAATGATAATAGTAAAATAGATAAATGAAAGGAATAGAAAGTGAGTTTTTGAAGTGGTTTAGAATGTCACGTCAGAGCTCCTGTAAATATTATGATTAAATTTTAGATTCAGTGAAAGAAGAAAATTTGTTGACCAACTCATTTGTGAAAAAAGTTACTGGTTAAAAGACTGTCAGTGCTTTCACATAAACCTCTTTGAAAATTTAGACATGAAATTCGGAAGACAAACAAAAGCTTCCATCATGAATTCTTGGAAAATTTAATGCTGACAAGAGAATAGCCACTGGCTATTTTGATTATATTTTCCGCTGAAAATTGTAATTTCAGGATTCCGTATAAGCTAACATAAGAATTGCCCAAAATAAGCAGCTTTACTTGCGACTGTATCTAAGCAAATCTATCAAACCTCATTCATGAATATGTGCTGCTGCCACGTTTATCAGCAATGTCGCCATATTGGACTAATATAGCTACGAACAAAGCAAACATAAAATAAGATGCAGTTAACAAAACACGACCATGATGCTAGTTATTCAGTACTGCTGCCAGATACACCAGTATAAAGGACTCATCGACCCTCTTTTTTAACTTATGTAATAAAGCCTAATTTCTTTTCCGCATTCTAACTGGCAAGTCGCAAGTTGAGGCCGATTAGTTTCACGTAACAACTCCGAAACCTATGAGATAATTTTCGATAAAATTGACATTAGAGAGTTTTACTAAAATTTGTGATTTTCTCCAATTTTCTTTAATGTCCTGCAAAAAAGACAAACATTTTACCTAAAGGTATAGATACTTTTCTGCTCCCATTCAATATTTTACTAAAAAATTTAATGGGTGGAAGAATTATCAAACAAAATTTGTACAGACAACTGAAACAGTGCTTTCATGTTTCATATAATTTTCACCTACATCTTAGGCATAACCCAGAGTTTTATTGTTTTAATATTAGAGTTTTGAACAGATTTTAAAAGTTAAGAAATTTACATACAATATCATTTTAATGTAATTATCCCGAAAACTGCAAACCTTGTCCAGATATCTGATATACAAAAAAATGTGTCTACGTTCTTCTCTAAAATTTGTGTTCGAAACATTGTTCCGTTCAACAAATTGTTAACAATTTACGCTAGACACGCACGCAGAAACGCATGTAAGTCTTCACGTAAACTACCCGTTACCTTTGTTTGTCTTTAATTAAAGTTTAGATGACAGGAAATGTGTTCATAAAACTCTCCAATATTAACTTTCATGCAAATGCTTTCATCGATTCTCTAGCCGTTACGCGCATTATAACAGACGGGCTGAGAGATTTAACAGGCGATCTGCAAGGATGCGAATAGTCCTACAACGAAAGCAGAAATACCCGCTAACATCATGAAAGAATCTCCAATTTAAGATTTGAATGAAAGCTTGAAACTACGTGAACTGCGAGTGACGTGTATTTATTTTAATGAGCTCTAGATCACTCATTCTGCATGCAGTAATACAGATGGGGCAAATAACAAGAATTTATTAGCTTTAAACAGTCATGAGGTAAATAGCACTGGTTAATGAACACGTGACATAAAGTGATGTGGAAATGAATACAGATACTTATTCAGTGGGTAAGTGCGCTATTTTACACGTAACTGAAAATACAAAAATTCCTCTTATTATTCAATAAAAAATAACAAAGCTGGAAAGTGCACCAAGGATCTACAGCAAACAGCCATAGTGGGCACAACGCACATACTCCGACGAGTAGTAATGTAGGAGTAAATAACGTTTATCATGGGAAATTGCATGGTGTTTTCTGCACGCAGCAGCTCAACTCGGGCCTGGTCCGCCTCATTGTTGAGGTTCTTACATCACACACCCGTTAGGACCCCTATGAAAAAGTGATTGACGCATCGCAGAGTTCGCTGCCTATACAACGTACATAAAACACAACAGAAGCACATCCATACTCTTAGCGGGATGCGAGCCCGCGATCTTAGCACTCAAATCATAGACCTATGCCTTAGACCGTACGGCAACTGGGATCGGGAAATAACATTACATGTACCATTAAACCCACCCCCCCCCCAGCAAATATTTAATTTATTTCATAAACTTGTCAATTTATATCTTTTCAAGATCGCACATTGAGCGTCGCTTCTACCTCTTAAGTTTTTGTATCCGCCATGTTTTTGTTGAATTACGGTAATTCTCTCTTCTCTAATGGCAGGATGTTCATACGAAATTTCATCGAAGTTCATCCAGTGTTCTCTAAGTGAAAGCTGCGGACAGACAAGACCAAGTTCTGGGCGCCACACAATGAAACTTTTATCATGACGTGTAGACTACATTTTTTATTTTAGGTGTAGAAATTATTAGTTATGCTTTTCAGAGTTAAATTCTTGTGATTACTGAGGTACCCCTAATCTTAATCTAAGTATAATGAATGCTCACTCATTGCAGCAATTCGGATGTCACGTATTACACCTGATTTAGCACTATTCCCCCGTCTATGATACCTCCCATGGACACTTGTGCTTCTTAGAATGATTTCTATTTTTGTATCATGAAGAGTCTGGAATTTGTAATGAAGACTCGGAGATTTTTTGAAGTGGTTTATGAATACTATGTGTTTGTATGAAACGATGAAAATAAGGTCTTCTTTGGAGACTACTTCCGGCCTTCTGTCCATGTGTCTGTCTGTGACCTGCTATCAGCGAATGAACATCTTGTCGAATTTTCGTGAAATTCTGTATAAGAGTTCACTATAAAAAGTTGTTGACCAGATGCGATGTCGTGTAAATAGGGTCTGTGTTAGCCATGTGTTACTTACGGGGGTAAATAAATTCCTACCCACCTTTTTTTTATATTTCTAGACCAGTTATTGTGAAATTCTCTCTGAACGGCTCCTCGTAATTAGCCTGAGGTTTTAGAGTTTGGAAAAATTCGCTGCATTGTTATCCAATATATAAGGGCTCAAATTATTTTTTGTCTGCATTTTCTACATTTTTTCTGTTTGGTTGAAAGTAAGTATAGCATATTAAAAAAAAAAGATAAAGTGATCGACACCGTTACAGGTCCGGTGTGGCCCAGAGGGTGGGTAGAGGTATAGATCTACTCTTCCATGACCGCGGCACTAGAACGGGGTGAGTGGTCAGCAGCACGCCCCCGCCGCACTTTACCCCCGCAAAAGACCCGGTACCCAGTTTGCAGGAGGCTGGGTGGGCCCCAGGGCCGGTCTGGACGAGCGGAAAATCTAGTCCACACCGGGATTCGATCCCGGACAGTTCAGACCGTAGTCAGTCGCTATACCGACTGAGCTACCCGGCCCACGAGTATAGAATATATTCACGAATATTCACAACGTTACTCTGGTTTCGTCAAAATTGATGCTATAAAAACCCTCCAGCCCCCATTGCCTCGTCTCTCTTAGGCCCAAATATTTTCCTCATCTCACCATTCTCAGGCAATCTCAGCCTGTATTGTTACTTCAGTGTCAGAGATGTTTCTCAGCCATGTAACACTGCATGTAAAATTATATTTCTTTATCTTTTAAACTCGTATATACTTTTGAAAAGCAACAAGAAAGATAGAAATTTCTGTACCGCATGGCAGCAGGCCTTTCCTGGGCTAAATCTGCGCTTAACTTCTTTCCGAATGCAGTTTTTATATTTTAATGTTGTTTCCACGCATTTGAGATTTGTCTCATTTTCAAAACTTTGTTACCTGGCTTCAAATTGTGAAATTGTTCTGAATATCTGTTCGTTACACAAGACCCAGGACCCTTTACATATTACGCCGCTACAATCAATTTAGAGTTTAGACTAGCCGATCCTGCTGACAGCGTGTGTTTATATATTTTACGAGCCCTGTAGTATGATGCATGGTAAACAGGTGACTGCAGACAAATTTTTATACTCACTGTAGATTACAAGAGCATAAAAATACGCTATAGTTCAGCAAGCGAACCAAGGATTTTCTGTTCAAGAGTATATATTATATAATAGCATTATCATGAAGATAACACACGGCCGTAATCCGATCGGTCGCTCCGACGAATATAAACTTCCTTAATTAACCTCCGCCAACCATTATTTTGCTAACGCGACCCTCCGTTCACAAGTCGAGACATATTAACACGTCACGTTTCAGGGATACGGTTGTCAGTAATGCAAGGTTTCACCTTTAAATATTAATACAGTTCATCAGCCCCGCGATACATCAGAGTCTTATTTTCCCTTCCGATGTCGCAACGTCCCACGTGGGACCCGATCACAAAAGGAAGTAGAGGAGAGTCGTTTCTGAGAACCTTAGATAACTCCGCTGGTTATCCAAACTAATTACTTATGTCGAAACGGAAAGTTCATCACCACGTTCACAAGAGCCCACCACTGGGCCCGTATGAATCCCGTACATATCTTATATCTTGACCGTCTTTCATGAAAGTGAATTTTAACGTCTTTCCATCTATGCCTAGGTCTACTAAGTGGCCTCTTACCTTCAGGCATTGCGACCGAAATAATGTGCGAGTTTTCATTTAGCCCATTACCGCAACATTATTTAGAGAGTGGTATCATTGTGAATATCCTCGCTGCGCAATTTTTTTCCGGTGTAGCGGTGGTGGGCGACGCGGACAGTGGGCGAAAATCCCATTAAAAGACACACTGAGGTTGAGGGGGACACATTTTTTAAAAAGAGCAGAATGCAAAAGAGTACAATAAGTACTTGAAGCGCACAAAATGCCTACAATGACTTTGATTCGTCCAAACATTATAATACCCAACCCTTATGGCCGTTAACAAATTATTGGTTTGCTTGTCGTTCTGTTTGCACCATTTGGTATCTGGTGTTGAAAAGGTAAAATCTTAAACGTGGCGAGTGGTAATGAAGGGGTAACAACTTAAACGTGGCCAGTTAATAGGCTAATCATGGTTGGTAAAATTGCAGAAGTTTCTACAAGAATGTGAAAAAGGTCGTTGTTGTATAGCATATCGATAACGAAATTATCGGAAAAATTCGAAGTTGTTAAGTTGGGTATGTGTCAAAGAAATGCGACACGTGCAAAGGGAAGTTGAGAATAATTTACAATACGAAATTTTTAGTAGATCGGGTAGTAATTGCGTTCCAAAACTAGCTGGAATGGAGGTTAAAGTAAAATAGGATAACGGTAGAAAATATCTAGGGAAGATATGTCTGTGCCTGCAAATCCAATTTATAGGCAAAACTGTCGGAAACGTAGCGAAAGGGCACGACATGACAACCGAAATGACAAATTGCGATAATTTTAATACTCGACTGTATAAAGAACGGCGAAAAGATCTAGGCACTGAGCAAAATTCGGAAGAAATATCGAAAATTTTATTTTCGGAAGAAGTTTTAGGCTGTGGCAAATAAGTCCAGCTTTCCTTGAACCGATCACACTATGACTCGGGAAAAAGAAATCCTCTTTTCGCTGGGGAAAATAGTAAATATTTGCTAAGAAGCAGAACTTCCTCTTTTCTAGACGGCATGTTTACAAATTGTCCGAGACAAGTGGCTCAATTGTATAGCTTACAAGTTGACCTCAGAAGTACATCGCATGAAAATTACGTGCACCCCGTCCTGTTAGCACTTTTACTGGATAAACAAGGAACAACATCATTGTTTGTTAGCTCTGATGAAGAATTTGTGTTCTTTATGGTCACCAAAAACTACAGAGGTCAACGTTGAAACAGCGGTCAACAGCGCAATAAATAAAGTCTTTCCAGACTCGGTTATTAGTGCTGTAATTTTAATTTTAATGAGTGCTGGTGAAGATAAGCACAAAATAAGTCTTAAGGCGGAATACAAAGAAAATTAAAAGTCCGACTCAACTTCGCAACGTGTGCAGCTTAGGCAAACCCAACTATCAGTAAAGTAGAAGAAGGTTGCCTTATGATTATGGAAAATGTTGCACAGAATGAGAAAGTAACCTTACTTCTCGATTATTTTCGAGCAATGGATGGATATCAGAATGTTTCCATAGAGATATAGTATACAAATAAGTCACGGCATAGGACCAAACTTGCAATCGAGGTTTGGAATGTCAAACTAAACAGTATTATGTGAAAGCAACAGTCTAATGTTTTCCCGCTGGCACAGAAATGAAAAGAAGAAGCAGGTTTGGTATCTTGACAACGGAAATCAAAGGAATCTGTTAGCCCTGGTCAATAACGAAGAAAGACTCGCGTAGAGCAAGAGGACAGAATTCAAAAAGTATGGAAGAATACGACAAATCAAATGATTTGTACAAATGTATAAAAACGTTAAGCTATGTTTAAAAAAATGTGAATAATTATAAATAATTAACACCAAGCTAATTTACGCTTTGTTCGCCTCGCCCATGATTTTAGTTTGTACGTCTCAACCACGTCTGCCTCGCCCACGATACATTTTCTCCAACCCCCTGCCACTTGCCCTCTTTTAGGCCAAATATTCCGCTCAGCACCTTGTTCCCAGAAAGCTCACTTTTTTGTTTCACAAAAAAAAAAACGTGCGAGGCTCGTTCAGAAAATAAGCCTGTTAGTGAAACTGATGACGAGCAGAATTACGCTCTACCTCAATGCATCATAATATTGAAGAAGAACCCACAAACTGCATCGCTTGCAGTGTGCATGACAGTTTTCAAAAGGTAATAAATTAAACCTAGTTTAACTTTGTGTTTTCGCAATGTTGAGTAAAACAGAGTAGAATACAGCTTTGTTCTATTATTTTATGGCAGGACAGCCCCTAGTGAGCCACGAGCTCCTCACTGTCAAGGCTTCACGACCATATTCAGTTAGACACAACCTATTTGGTAGGACTCCTCTACAGGAGTGATTAGCCCGACGCAGAGACCTCTACCTGGCAACCCACAACACTCACAAGAGACAGATACCTTTGCCTCCAGCGGGACTCGAACCAGCAGTCCCAGCAATCGAGCTGCAGCAGATCCACGCCTTAGACCTCGCGGTCATTGAGATCGGCTCTTATTTTAATAGTTAATTAAAATTTCCGACAATCTGACCATTGAAGATCCTACAATCTGACCATTGAAGATCCTACAATCTGACCATTGAAGATCCTACAATCTGACCATTGAAGATCCTACAATCTGACCATTGAAGATCCTACAATCTGACCATTGAAGATCCTAAAATCTGCCAGTAACAAACAAACATAAATTCGAGTGTTGGTGACTCTTAACGAATTTTTGGTCATCAAAATTTGTCAGTGTAAGAACGAAACAGAAATATTCGGAACAAATTTACACAAGGACTGCCTGTACATATTTGGTAGCTGTGTCGATTAGTCATAACGATATGGAACTAAATGTACAAAATTTTAAATCAAAATGAAGACGAAAATTACGGGTTTCTTCGGGTGTATAAATACAGTTCGCCTCAAAATTAACGGTTATGTCAGTGGGTATTAAAATTTCCAACTTTAAGCACTAGATCCAACGTCCCGTTCCAACCCGCTTTTGCATAAAATATGCTTCTATAGGTCTTTCTTCTATAGTAGACCTTAACTCCAAGCTCTCTACGGAATATGATTTCCTTTTATACTTTCAAAATGCTCCCACCATGAAACTCTCTAAGGTCTAATTCTCTCTCTGTGTAAAGAATAATACATGTTAAGCTTGTGCCAACTTCTCAGTGGTTTGGCTGTACCTCTACTCACACAGCTTGGTCTTCTGGTTTGTAAAGAAACAGGCTTTGGAATTCTCCTCCGTGCATCCTGTGCAAATGAATCAAAAACTTCTCTATGTAATAAGCCATTCTTTCATTAACTAAACCTATTACTTAGTTTGTTTCATGCAACTTTGAATTTAATGTGTTCGAAATGAAAGTTGCAAAATTGCACCTGTGAGTTTGAACTTGAGAAACGTTGAAAGGATTTTCACGAAACTTGATAGGAGGTAGTTGCCCTAAATAACTGGACACTTTACATAGAAACTTAGAGCGTTTCTGTCAGCAATTCGATTGTAACTCGTCAAATATTTATGACAGAGAGAAAGTTTTGAGCAAAATTTGTAGAGAGAAACGAAATATAAGGGTAAAGCAGTCCCGTTACATGACCGGAGTGGCCCAGAGGGTTCCAGGAAGTTAAGTTTCCCAGATTTCGTGACAACGGCACAGGATGGTGGTAGGTTGTCAGCCTTACATACCGGCCGCCTTTACCCACAAGAAATAATCCTGGTACTCATTTATGTTAGAGGGAAATGAAATATAGTAAACTCTAATAAACTTTCCAATTGTATAGTTTTCTGGGCCACTGAAAAAGCCTAATTGATAATTTTAAAATCTTGAACAATAACAGGGCAAAAGCTCTAGAATATTCACTATATGTGTAATCAACTTTCCCTGTTAGTTCTGTCTATTCTCGTATATTTCTTAACGCTTCGTACTCTTTTAATTTCTGCCGCAAAATTTAGTTAATATTTTCTTCTTGCTAAGGGATGTTTCATCCCCATATATAGGCACACTGTGCCATGTCACAACTTCACAACATACTAGCTTATTTATACTATATTTCTCTAGCGACACATGTGATCATTTTACATACTGAATCAGAGTATCTTCCCTCCGGCAATACAGGGCTTTCATTCTTCAGTGAATGGTATTGCAAGTTCATCTCATTGTTCAAAGTTCTTTGTAAATTGTTAATATTTCGACACAAATACAAACATAGTAGGAACCCCCTGAAGGCAATCTCAAAATAAAAAAAATGCTGACATCTCCTTTGATAGAGATGAGCATGTTAGAACACGGAAAATTTTGACAAGCAGCAGGGACACTTGACTGTAGCGTTTCAAACAATGCATGTTATGAACAAAGTAAATGTCAGTAGCTGAGGGGAATTGCCGTGGGTCGCATTGTGAGTAAACATCAAATCAGAAAAAAAAATCAAATTACAGAAAGTTCTATGATAAATCTGCATAAATCAGCAGTTAGCAACCATCAAGTATCAGCCAAGTGCATCACCGCCATGTCGGCATGCTAGCCAGATAACGCCAGGTATCACAGTATTATGAGAAGCTGATAGTTTCTCAGCTGATGAATGATTTCCTTGTGTTTTATGAGACCCGAAAGATCATCGCAACATCCATCTCAGGGTAGCCGAACATTTTTTATATATTTATTTCTTAGGTTTGCTGGCGTCAGTTACGGACGGTTCACAGCCGTACGTTTTTGGTTTAATCTGTCAATGTATGTTCAGAACCGCTGGTGATAGGTAGGAGAGATTTAAACGGCGAAACGTTTGGGAGTAGATAATGGACACTAGCAGTGCAGCGCAGTGCGAAAGCAGCAGCATACGAGAGGAGTGAGAGGGAGTGCAGAGAAGTGACTGTGTAATTTTCCTAGAAAATGATTTAGTTGTTTTACTGGATATAGCACTCCATTCATTATATCAAGAATAAAATGAATAAATAAATCATAAGTAAAAAAAAATAACGAAAACTAAATGTGATTCGGTGAACCACACTCGTTTCCCGAAAAAGGATCACCTACCAGACTGAGCACGTCGGGACAACAAGTTACAAAGGGTGATCGTGTAGATCAGAAACTTGATCGAAAGCACTCCAGATCTTTACGCAGTACAGTTCTCTATTATATTAGTGTTTAAAGTTACCGCAGCATATACACCGTCTAGCCCTTCCGACCAACATTCTCTTTGTATCCTTCATACCTTTTATGGGTGTTGCATCACCGACTAATCTCATATTCCATAATTCAACCACGCTGAAAATATGATGCGAAAAATACAAGTTACGAAACTACAAGCTGGAAGTCTAAAGAAGATATCATATTACGGTCTTCTAAAATGTGACACTATAAATACTTCTTTATTTTTTTGATAGGGGCCATCCCGTTGTGTAGTAGCAAATATATGTATTTTACCATCTGAAACACAACATATGTATATCAACGCATTGATGAAATATCAGTTACATCAGGGCTACATGTTTCGGCCGTAAAACAGCCATCATCAGGCCACTGCAGAACATATACAAGGTACAATACAAGCGTGCACTCTTATATTGTACCTTGTATATATTCTGCATTGGCCTGATGATGGATGTTTTACGGCCGAAACAAGAGGCCCTGATGTAATTGATATTTCATCAATGCGTTGATGCACATATGTTCTGTTGTAGACGGTAAAATACATATATAAATACTTCGGCAGACCGCCGCTCACATTTCGGAGAAACCTGCTGCCTCTACATTCTACATCATTGAAGACCGTAATCTCGACAACCACCCCCATGATAACACCAAACCTCACTTATATAATTAGGAATGGCAAATGGTTACGTGGAAGAAGGGCGCCTGTTTTGACGTCCTCACAAAGGGGGCCTGGCAAGATGTCAGGCAGTGGGCCTGCTGCGATGTGTTAAAGCAGGGCGACTGGTGTGATGTGCTCAGAAAGGGCGTCTGATGTGTTACGCTCAGGCACGGCGCCTGGTGTAATGTGCACGCAAGACGCTTGGATAATGTGTTCAGAAAGAGTGTCTGAAGTAAAGTGCTCAGAAAGGGTGGCCGGTGTGATGTACCGTGAAAGGTTGTCTGGTATGATGTGCTCAGAAACAGAGCCTGGTGAAATATGCTCAAAATGGGTGCCTGGTTTGATTTATTTAGAAAAGGCGCCTGATGTGATGTGCTCAGACCAGGTGCCTGGGGTGATGTGCTGAGAAAGAACATTTTACACGTTAGAAGAGAGATTTCGTAAGTGCATAATTTTGTACAGGCTTCACAAATATGAACAAGAAGCCAGAGATGGGAATTTATAGAACCAAAAAGAAAAATATATGACAATGTAGACATAGTACTACGGCTATACAAATGCATGATTTTTATTCACTAAGGAAAAGCGGCATTACCATAATTTCAATTTTCGCAGGTTACTTACGAGTGACTACCTGTTGTGTTTGGAAAATTGAGTCCCGCCTCGAGCAATCTACATGCTAATGAGAGTTCGAAGTTTCGCGAAGCCATTGATTTCGCATCTTAAAAATTAACCCCACAGCAAAACAAAGAAGTTAGGAAAAGTACACATGTCTTAACAGATAAGAGTAAATTCGCTCTTTTATTCATACATAATTATCTTCAAAACGGTGTGGTTTAGAGAACAGGGGATATAATATAAAAGTTTTTTCATTTATCTTTACGGCATTTTTTGGCAAAATTTTCGCTACAATAATTATTTGAGTTTAGCTCGAGAGACGCTCAAAGAATGTGTAGTTATGAGTATTTTTAGGTTTGTGCCGCAGTGTCAATAAGATATTTTTTGGGGGGATTTTGTACAGTGTAGATTCGCAGTGCAAAATCTACGCTGCACTAAGTTCCAGGAAAGGGAACTCTCAGGTGCAGGTCTTTATGTAAATGTTGTTTGTTTTCGTCCAACTTTAACGAAGAAAGTGAATCGTTTCACCAACGAGTATGATTAAAATAAATTGCCCCTCTTTGAGTAATTACAAGCTGCATAACGAAGCTGTAACGAAGCGCATGTTTCCTTACGTTACGTACTACTCGCAAAAGCAACAAGACGAACTTCGTTTTAGTTCTAACATATAAAGTTTTCATTTTGATTTTAAAGCTACTTCTGCGATAACAAATAAGACATTTAAGTTGTGGTTATTTAATGAAGGGCTACAGCCGCAGGTCCCCTTAAATTCGCAAGTAACCACGCTTATAGTAACAAACTTAGCACGAGCCGCCACTTAAGAACGCTGATTGAGGCGTTAGCAAAGTATTGTTTATTGCACCACGCTCTTTTAAAACTCATTAGTGAGAGCTCAGTATGCGTCATGATTCAGATTTGTAGACTCTGGAAGGCACATATGATGTGAACAGACATAAGTCGGGAAAACCAATCTCCTAGCTGAGGTCCGAAGAAGATAAATCTCACATACACTACCCTAGAGTTACCCTGTCAGAGAGAGAATTTTATTTGCACGTTTCAGTGCTCTGTTAGCACAATTTTTATTAGGACATGATCCTCGTAGCTGAGGTCCGAAGAAGATAAATCTCACATACATTACCCTAGTTACCCTGTCAGAGAGAGAATTTTATTTACACGTTTCAGTGCTCTGTTAGCACAATTTTTATTAGGACATGATCCTCGTAGCTGAGGTCCGAAGAAGATAAATCTCACATACACTACCCTACAGTTACCCTGTTAGAGAGAGAATTTTATTTGCACGTTTCAGTGCTCTGTTAGCACAATTTTATTAGATCATGATCAAATTACAGGCTGTTGTAGCAACTGTAATGCAATTTGGTGGGTGGAGGGTATGATCCATAAAAGGCAGATATTTCTTGGTAGCTGAGCAAGTCTTAGCTTGTCAAGGAAAATTCTACACCAGATGGTTCCTTTAGGATAAACATTTAGCATTTTATAAATTTTTCGAAAGTGCAGGATGAATTAATATAAGCAAAATCATCTGCGCCAGTGTTTAAAAATCCTAATTATCGCTTCTTAAGCAAAAACATTTGCTCATTCTTAATTGCATTTGAGTGAGATTTTAAAAAATTTGACCCTCACAACTGCTCATCAATGTGTTCTCTTTGTAAACTAACACTGAAACATCGAACTATCAAATGCCACTAACGGCAGAAGCTTTCTCTCTTATATGAGCTGCAGCATCTCCTCGTTATTCTCCGACTTCACTAATTTATTACGGATTCGAAAGGGAATTTATCTAAAGCTATTATCTTCTTTGAATAATCCATGGAGTCACCTAATTTCTCGGCAAACATTCAGAGCGATAACACTAAACTTCTTAAAGCCTATGAGCTTCTTATGTTTGATTAGTCTGTTTTGAGAAACCCCGTCATTGTCGCCCAAAAAATATGTATTATTTTCTTCAGAAGGTACTAGAAAATGCTGGAATATTACAACCTTGGAAAACGTTAGCACTTGTGAATCGAGCAAACCGCCAAGAGCAAAACCTGCCACTGTGCTTGTATTTACGTCACTGGGTTTGACGTCCATTTATTTCCGACACATATCTAATTTCTTTGACAGTTATTGGGGATTTCTTCTTTATGTCATCAAAAGCATAATCAAGTTAATATAAATCTTTATTTCTGTTACTTCCGATATTTTCGAGTATGAGGAAACCTTCTTAATTTAAAAAATGTTCGCTGTTATCCGAAGGATTATAGTTGTACTTTTAGGCAGGGGCGTCTTCTCCAGGTGTGCTAGGTCTGCGGTGCACACCTGATGTAAATTCATCCCCGATATTTGATTATAAACGCATGATTTAAATGCGCGGGCGTGCTGTTACTTCCATATCGTTCTGTAGGGTATAAACATTTTTGTTCGCTGTGAATCCTCTATCCTTCGTGAGGAAAAATGTTGCATTCATTTTCGTCCACGGCCAATACCCCAAACTTCTTGGGGAAAAAGGTCATATCCTTATTTGTCCACGACCAACAGGTATATCCTTGTATGTCCTCGGCTCGTAACTTGTGAATGAGCATAATGAAGTTGCTTAAGGCATTTAATTCTGGTGGTAGAAGATTGTTTGAAATACAGTTGACCAAATAATATGAGAAATCCTTTACTAAAACAATGCATTGAAATCATAACTTTTTTCAAGCAGTGTATCCTTAGTTTAACACAATTCTTAAGAAAAGTATAATTTCAACAAGCACTACAGCAATATAACACTTTTTTGACGCGTTCACAAAATTGCGAAAAGCGACTATTAGCTTCGTCATATATGTCTGTCTGTCGGTCCGTACATCCGCATGGAACAAATCGGCTCCCACAGAACGGATTTTTATGAAATTTTGTATTTGAAGTTCCCCCCCCCCTCCCCAAATCTTTCTTAGCACGCCGCATACGTGTTATTCTGGATGTAGGCGCAGCTGTGTGGGGTGAGGGGAGGCTGCAGTCGTAGATACTGAAGGGCGTACTGACTGTTGTAATCATAGCTTGACCAGTTTTCAAGTGTGTTGTGGGAAGTTAAAGAGCATCGCGGCTTGAAGACTTCACCGTGTTGTTAACCTTGATTATTTCTTGCTGTATTTTACATAACACTCGTACTTAGATATTGTGCAGGCTCCCTTCAACATTCTACGGTGTTTTAAGACTAAAATTGCTGAAAATGTAACTACTAAAGAAAATCGATTTTCTGTCCGCCCGCTACACGATAGATTAACCCTTATCCTGCTAATGTGGAGAATATGGCGAGCTCCTAATAATGCCAGCAAATGACAGATGGGATTTAATTCGGCGAACAAATGATACAGAAGAGTGAACGAAAGTAGATCTACTCGTCCATGACCCAACTTAATAAATCATGAAACCAAGGCACAAAAATATACCCGAAATTTTTGCATCTCTCAGTATGAACGTGTATCCTATATCTTTCAATCACAACCAACACACACTTTGCGAAAAAATTTATTAGACGGAAACTAGTTTCGACCCTAGACTCGGGGTCACCATCGGGCTTATGGTGTTTAGTTTCCGTATATGTTCACACTTCATTATCACGACTTGATGTAGACCCGACTCTAGGGACGAAACTAGTTGCCATCTAATAAAATTGTTACACCAACGGGAAGTTTCGTGTAAAGTGTGTGAAAAAGTTTATTGGTTAGCAGCCTGCGAAACAACGAATAAAATTTATTGTTGGCCTGTTTATTTTTTGTAACAAACGTGAAGTATTGAATAAACAGGGCTTCTCAGATTTAAGTCATCAAAATCACAAACCCATGTGCACTGTTATCTATTTGGAAAACAACAAATTCTTCTGTTTCTCGACGATCCAGGCAGCCAAAACGTCCCTAGGCATAATGAATAAGTGAAGAAGAAAATGGTAATATTCCGACTGTTTATTTACGCTATATGTCAGGCAGCTAATCAAGAACTTCCGTTCCAGGGCCAAGAGGAGTCGTCCACTTCTTTAAACAAAGAAAATTTTACGGGATTTCTCAATGTGTTGATAAAATACGACCCATTACTAAAAAAATAATCGTCTGAATTCAGCGACTGTTATTTAATACCAAATAATACTGAGTTATGTATTTCATAAAATTCGCTATTCTAAAATTCTAACAACTTGCATTAAATACAGATATTTATTCCTTACTTACTTATTTATTTTATTGAGTTCTATATAAAATCAATCTGTTGATAAATAACTAATTCCAATTTTGCTGAAACTCTGGTGAAATGGAGTTGCTAGAGTACATTTTTAAAACTTCCCAACGAAAATTAACCTAATGCTAAAAGGCAGCACACCGTTTGTGTATATTCAGCAGACGCCACTGCATTTTGGGTCCGTCAGTTACCCGAATACACAACTAAAACTCTTACGAAAACAATATGCGCAATAAATAAATTCATATTTTATTCATAACAAAGTAATGCCAGACTATAACTGAGGAAACGCTTGCTGGCTGGAGGAGTAACACTTACCTAAACTCGAGTTGCACTTAAAATAACTCCGCGTCCCACATGTTGAGAAAATTGCTGTTCAGGATCCGTGCCTGACAGGGGCTAAACTATTTACCGTCTGCTTGCCCTACCCCTCGCTGTCCATTCGACGTATCTAAGTCTTGACTGAAGGTTAGGTCTTTATTTGTATTTAAAAAAGGTAAAGTGATCCCGTTACAGGCCCGGTGTGGCCCAGAGGGTGGGTAGAGTTATAGCTCTACTCTTCCATTACCGCGGCACTAGAACGGGGTGAGTGGTCAGCAGCACGCCCCGGCCGAAATTTACTCCCGTGAAAGACCCGGTACCCATTTTACAAGAGGCTGGGTGGGCCCCAGGACCGGTCTGGACGGGCGGAAAATCTCGTCCCCACCGGGATTCAATTCCGGATCGTCCAGTCCGTAGTCAGTCGCTATACCGACTGAGCTACCCGGCCCACTCTTTATTTGTATTAAATAACCCTAAATCATTACTTCTTCAACAGAATTAACCAAACTCTAAGAGGTGATTGCAGCTTAAATATGTACGTAATCGTGTGATTTACTTTTACATTGTTACAAGCTTACTGGAGGATGGGTGGAAGTTCGCGTTACCCACGAACTTTCATAATTATATGCAGTTTTTAAAATAACATTTATTATGTAAGTTTAAATTGTTAAATTTTTTAAGCAACAGGGCCATCTCAACGGTATATACCGTCATAGAACAGAATTAACAGCATTTGTTGTGTACTGCAATAAAAAAAATCTGGTTATAAATAAATAAATGATATACCGTACATAATATAAAACACATAGCTGTAGCAGAGTTGAAAGTTCTGGCTTCTATTCAATAAGATGTCAAAACTGCGTCAAAATGAAAGCTGTAGCCTGAAGTCTGACTGAAGTAGAAGTGATACGTGACCGGAAAGACACTGATAAATTGCAATTTACACTATAGGCCTACACTGAGAGTACGCAATGTCTTTGAATTCCATTTAGTAGGTATCTTACTTACTCCATGGTGCAGAGTCCTTCTTCAGAAGCTAACTGGTTTGCAGCTAGTCAAGAAATTCCCCGCATTTCACGGAACCTGAAGGTTCATTACCGCACTCACAAGCGTCCGCCACCCGTCCCTATCCTGGGCCAGCCAAATCCAGTCCATATACCCACATCCTACCTCCTGGAGAGCCATCCTAATATTATCCAACCATCTACGCCTAGGCCTCCCCAGTGGTCTCTTTACCTCCGGCTTCCCCACCAAGACCCTATACACCCCCCTCTCCTCACCCATACGCGCCACATGCCCAGCCCATCTCATTCTTCTCGATTTTATCACCCGCACAATATTGGGTGAGGAGTACAAAT
>Ga0123352_10005259_pt1 | contig 19409 bp, 10 predicted proteins | sample TergutLab28metaG_FD_89700 | JGI IMG/M metagenome (GOLD analysis project Ga0123352, IMG submission 89700) | Labiotermes labralis P1 segment gut microbial communities from Petit-Saut dam, French Guiana - Lab288 P1 | ecosystem: Host-associated > Arthropoda: Insects > Digestive system > Gut ... | reverse complement strand
TTTGCAGCTAGTCAAGAAATTCCCCGCATTTCACGGAACCCGAAGGTTCATTACCGTACTCACAAGCGTCCGCCACCTGTCTCTATCCTGAGCCAGCCCAATCCAGTCCACATACCCACATTCCACCTCCTGGAGATCCGTCCTAATATTATCTACCCATCTATGCCCAGGTTTCCCCAGTGGTCTCTTTCGCTCCAGTTTCCCCACTAAGACCCTATACACCCCCCTTTCCTCACCCATACGCGCCACATGCCCAGCCCATCTCATTCTTCTCGATTTTATCACCCGCTGAAGACGTATTAGTTTTAAAAAGACAAATTATATCACATTTAAATCTATAACATTTTGCATGCAACCCTAAAATTTGAAACGATGACCCCGCCATGAACGTAAATTAACACTAAGGTTTTTCCCACAATTTCTACACGTTATGCATGAAATTCAATTCTGTAAAAGAAGAAGCAAAAAAAATTCTTTTCTTCTGCAAAGCACCCAGACGGCTGTGGGGTACACGTAGCGCCCGTTTCAGTTTTTAGTGGGATCCTTTGTCGCACACGGGGTGTGAAGATGTCCGCGCACTTCCATCTATAGCCGAGGAGAAGAATGTGTGGTGCCATAACTCTGCTCTTCCTCCTCTTTGCCGTCAAGGTGCAAGCAGAGACAATATTGCCTTCTTATGTGCACAACCTGCATTCCAGGTACAGGTAAATGGAATTCTCGCGTCTACAGGAAGCAAAAGAAAATCTGAAATATATTTACACCAGCTGTGTTTAAAAATATAAAGCTAAAGGTAAAATGATCCCGTTACAGGCCCGGTGTGGCCCAGAAAGAGGGTAGAGGTATAGCTCTACACTTCCATGACAGCGGCACTAGAAGGGGGTGAGTGGTCAGCAGCACGCCCCGGCCGCAATTTACCCCCGGGAAAGACCCGGTACGCATTGTACAGGAGGTTGGACGGGCCCCAGGGCCGGTCTGGACGGGCGGAAAATCTTGTGCCCACCGGCATTCGATCCCGGACTGTCCAGCCCGTAGTCAGTCGCTATACCGACTGAGCTACCGGGCCCACGTTTAAAATTGTACTTAATAAAAGCAGAAGTTTGAAATAATTTAAATTTAAAGCAAATGTACATTAAAGTTCGTACTGAAATTATCATCAGCCAATTCGACATTTAAAATGATGATGATATGAGGTTTTGTTGTAAGAAGTGACATGCTGATTGAAGAAAATCTGGAAGAGTTGAAAGTAGAACCACTTGCCGAGAAACTGAGATGCAACCTTAAAGTAAAGTAGATAATTAGTCAAAAGACGACTAAACTTTATTAGCTAATAATGGTAATCAAGTTAGCAACTACAACTACATGTTTCGGCCCATCTAATGGCCATCATCGGGTTGTACATTTAGCTTCAATAGTTTATACAATATGCAAATGGACTTTGTTGATGAGATCTCAATCATTCTAATACAGAGCAAGCCATACAAACTAATCTATATGTGTATAGTACATTATAGTATACTGTATATTGCCGTAAGTTACCATGTATTGGGCGGGGCTACCTCGTAGTCTTACGTTTGAATGCAGAGCGGGATGACAAATCAAATTGTTTACTACATGTAACAAGAATGAACAGCAGGGTGCCAAAAATAATGCTGAATTGTAGACCAAATGGACGAAGTCGACTTGGAAGACTTTGGAAGAGACTAATAGACGAGGCCGAAACAGGTCTATCGAGGCTTCACTCGTGACGGATGAAGATGGTGATGCAGTGATATGCTTCGATATAATTTGTAACATATAAGTTACCCAACATGGCATTTTGGCCACACAATTTCCCATCCAATTTACTGTTGTGTCAGCTCACACCATGTGGAACATTGCCATGGGCAACGCTTACGTCACATGTTGACGGACCGCAAGAGCTGACCTCTCTAACCTCTACATCGTAAGTCTACCTCCCTATCACGGACTACAATGGAATGGTAGAAATCCTTAATTGGTTACCAACGTCAGGCCTGATTTTCTCTTCGTTTAGCTTGTAACAAATGGCTGTTCCAGCGCCAAGCAATTCTTTCTTCGTCACTCCAATACCCCTACGTCGCACGAATGTCCACCTTTCATTCAATCACCAGGTCAGAGGTGCTATCCTGTACAAGATTCGGTGCATTAAGAAACCCACAGACTTGACTGCAATGCCTGACGTAAGAGCACGAGACAGAATTTAGAGTAATTTTCATGGAAGTTCGTATCACGGCTCAGGCGGTTAGTCGCCGGCCTCACTGCGAGGCCCGGATTCGATCCCAGGTCGGTCCCTGTCAGATTTGTGGGGCAGGTTTGCTTCAAAAATAGTTCTGTTTTCCATGCCAGTATCATTCCACCAGAGCTCAATACTCATCTTCATTCCATCTACATGTTTTTCCTACCAAAGGAAAACCAAACAAGGCCTTGGAATCTAACAAAAAGCCATACTATTTCGGAAATGGGGGAGCATTGGATTCAGAAGTATTTTCACTCTTTGTTTATCATTGTGAAGTGTCTGTTGAAAGGCGTTTGTTTCTTATTCACATTAATTCAGTTGTTTACACACTTATAGTTGCACAAAGTGTCAACCAAATGGATTATGTCATATTCGTTGTACGGACTGCAGTGCCTTCTTCCCGCTGATACAGCCTAAGAATGACCACCAGCGGTTCTTCTTTAAAAACCAGGTATAGCAGGATCCATCCCACAAAGTCTCCAGCTATAATGGTTGATTAGGTTAGCGAACCAAGGATGACGTAACAAGTCGCGAGAGTGCACAAAGTCGTGTGCGCGTAGATCAGTGTGTTCCTGCAGTCAGAAAAGTGATGGTGTCAGTGTTCATTTGGTTACGTAACAGAGGACTGTAAGAGTAGTGAGGTTCGAGCCGAAGGTTGTCATGCAAAATGACGGGGTTTTGTGGATGTAATCCTGCTGTTGATAATAAAGGGAAGGGTGAGAGTAGTTCGCGAAAACAATACAGAAAACCCAAAATCTGAATTTTAAAATATCCAAGAATATTGTTTTCCGCTTTTGTCTTCCAGTTTGCTATCCAAAAATGTAAAGATCCAGATATATAGAACCATAATTTGCCTGTTGTTTTGTATGGGTGTGAAACTTGGTCTCTGACATTGAGGAGGGAGCGTAAGCTGAGGGTGTTCGAGAACAGGATGCTGAGGAGGATGTTCAGGCCTAAGGAAGACGATGTAACAAGGGAGCGGAGAAGACTAAATAGCGAGAAGCTTTATGGCCTGAACTACACACCAAATATAATTCGGGTGATCAAATCCTGAGGAGTGAGATGAGAGAGGCATGTAGCACGTATGGGAGAGAAGATGGGTGCCACAGGGTTTTGGTGGGTGGATCTATTGGAAAGAGGCCACTTGGAAGAATTAGGCGTAGATGGTAGGATAATATTAAGCTGGATCTTCAAGAAGTGAAATGGGGAGGCATGGAATGTATAACTTCAGCTCGGGAAAGGGTCAAGTGAGGGGCTGTTGTAAGCCCTGTAATGAACCTTCAGGTTCCCTAAAATGTATGGAATTTCTTGACTAACTGAGGACATGTTATGTTCTCAAGAAGGAATTTGCTGCATGTAGTTGAGTAGTCAAGAGTTGGATAGAAAATATTATTTTCCAAAATTGCGCAGAAACCTGCTGCATAAAGTCTGGAAGTCAAGTTGGCAGGCGGCAGGTTCTCCTCAAACGTCGATGCTTTTATACAAAAGTACACGTTGGAATATACCGGAATACAGTAAATTTTATAGCTGACAGACGTGAGAATCTCTCATATCGCTTAACGAACGTCCTCACACAAGTTTATTCCTACAAATGTAATTTCAGAAAAGAGTCACGCCTGTTCGCGTTACTAACAGCTCAGGTGCGTGCACTCATCATCATCTTGAATTGGCAGAGCAACTCGAAAAGAAATGTATTGAAGTTTCGGTATCCCCCTTGTGAAGAGGTCCGTCATCCCCAATCAGTATTGTCAATATGTCCTCTTTAATACTCTGCTTCCATCACTGACCATGATACTGGAATATTGTAGGGACACACCTCTTGTTGTTACAGTAGTAGTGCTAAGCTGTCACAAGTTACTGGTATATTGTAGGGACACACCTGTTGTTGTTATAGTAGTAGTGCTGAGATATCACAAGATACTGGTATATTGTAGGGACACATCTCTTGTTGTTACAGTAGTAGTACTAAGCCGTCACAAGTTACTGGTATATTGTAGGGACACACTTGTTTTGTTACAGTAGTAGTGCTAAGCTGTCACAAGTTACTGGTATATTGTAGGGACACACCTCTTGTTGTTACAGTAGTAGTGATAAACTATCACAAGATACTGGTATATTGTAGGGACACACCTCTTGTTGTTACAGTAGTAGTGCTAAGTTATCAAAAGATACTGGTATATTGTAGGGACACACCTCTTGTTTTTACAGTAGTAGTGATAAACTATCACAACATAATGGTGTATTGTAGGGACACACCTCTTGTTGTTACAGTAGTAGTGCTGAGCTATCACAATATACTGGAATATTGTAGGGACACACCTCTTGTTGTTACTGTAGTAGTGCTGAGCTACCACAATATACTGATACATTGTAGGGACACACCTCTTGTTATTACAGTAGTAATGCTAAATTATCACGAGCTACTGGTTTATTGTAGGGGCACACCTCTTGTTGTTACAGTAGTATTGCTAAGCTATCACAAGATAATTTTCTATTGTAGGGAAACACCTCTTGTTGTTACAGTAGTAGTGCTAACCTATCACAAGATACTGGTTTATTTTAGGGACACATCTCTTGTTGTTACAGTAGTAGTGCTAAGCTATCACAAGATACTGGTATATTGTAGGGACACACCTCTTGTTGTTACAGTAGTAGTGCTAAGCTATCACAAGTTACTGGTTTATTGTAGGTACACAACAGTTGTTGTTACAGTAGTAGTACTAAGCTGTCACAAGTTACTGGTATATTGTAGAGACACACCTGTTGTTGTTATAGTAGTAGTGCTGAGCTATCACAAGTTACTGGTTTATTGTAGGTACACAACAGTTGTTGTTACAGTAGTAGTAGTACTAAGCTGTCACAAGTTACTGGTATATTGTAGAGACACACCTGTTGTTGTTATAGTAGTAGTGCTGAGCTATCACAATATACTGGTATATTGTAGGGACACGCCTCTTTTTGTTACAGTAGTAGTGCTAAACTATCAAAAGTTACTGGTTTATTGTAGGGAATCACCTGTTGTTGTTAAATTAATAGTGCTAAGCTGTCACAAGTTACTGGCATATTGTAGGGACAAACCTATTGTTGTTGCAGTAGTAGTGCTGAGCTATCACAAGATACTGGTCTATTTTAGGAACACACCTCTTGTTGTTACAGTATTAGTGCTAAGCTATGAAAAGATACTCGTTTATTGTGGGGACACACCTCTTGTTGTTACGGTAGTAGTGCTAAGCTATCAAAAGATACTGGTATTTTGTAGGGACACACCTCCTTTTGTTACAGTAGTACTGCTCAACTATCATAAGATACTGTTTTATTGTAGGGACACACCTCTTGTTGTTACAGTAGAAGTGCTAAGCTGTCACAAGTTACCGGTACCTTGTAGGGACACGCCTCTTGTACAGTAGTAGTGCTGAGCTATCAAAATATACTGGTTTATTTTAGGGACATACCTCTTTTTGTTACAGTAGTAGTGCTAATCTATCACAAGTTACTGGTTTGTTGTAGGGACACACCTGTTTTGTTACAATAGTAGTGCTAAGCTGTCACAAATTACTAGTATATTGTAGGGACACACCTCTTTTTGTTACAGTAATAGTGCTAAGCTATCACAAGATACTGATTTATTGTAGGGACACACTCTTGCTGTTACAGTAGTAGTGCTAAGCTATAACAAGATACCGGTTAATTGTAGGCACACACTCTTGCTGTCACAGTAGTAGTGCTAAGCTATAACAAGATACTGGTTTATTGTAGGGACACACCCTTTGTTGTTACAGTAGTAGTGCTAAGCCATCACAAGTTACTGGTATATTATAGGGACACGCCTCTTTTTGTTACAGGAGTAGTGCTTAGCTGTCACAAGTTACTGGTTCATTGTAGGTACATACGTCTTGTTGTTACAGTACTAGTGCTAAGCTTTCACAAGACATTGGTTTATTGTAGGGACACACATGTTGTTGTTGCAGTAGTAGTGCTAAGCTATCACAAGATACTGGTATATTGTATGGACACACCTGTAGTTGTTATAGTAGTAGTGCTAAGCTGTCTTCAGTTACTGGTATATTATAGGAACACACCTCTTCTTGTTACAGTAGTAGTGCTAAGCTATCACAAGATACTGGTATATTGTATGGACACACCTGTAGTTGTTACAGTAGTAGTGCTAAGCTGTCTTCAGTTACTGGTATATTATAGGAACACACCTCTTGTTGGTACAGTAGTAATGCTAAGCTTTCACAAGATACTGGTTTATTGTAGGGACACACCTCTTCTTGTTACAGTAGTAATGCTAACCTATCACAAGATACTGGTTTATTGTAGGGACGCACCTCTTGATGTTACAGTAGTAGTGCAAAGCTATCCCAAGATACTGGTTTATTGTAGGGAGACACCTCTTGTTGTTACACTAGTAGTGCTAAGCTATCACAAGATACTTGTTTATTGTAATGACATACCTCTTGTTGTTACAGTTGTTGTGCTAATCTGTCACAAGATACTGGTATATTGTAGCGATACACGTCTTGTTGTACAGTAGTAGTGCTAAGCTATCACAGAGTAACAGCCACAAGTTCCATTTCTGTGTTTAATTATTTCCCATGTTAACATGGTGTTCAAATAAATATTGTAGATTTCACTAAGCCTATAATGTACAACATTTACTCTGCAATGCTTTGCACTTTTTCTTTAAATTCAATATATTTCACTTTATCATTTTTTAATATATGATTTATTACCGGAAAATTTGTTGATGAGTTAAGTAACAACACAACATGAAGAATATCCTGACGTTCAGGTTAACGTGCATCGTGATATATTCTTATAACCAAACCGATTAGATGCACTAATTTCTGAATTTTTTTGGAATAAAACTCTACATGTTACGGACAGTTCCTCTGTCCATCATCAGTAGTTTTTCACTGTACACACAGCAATTGTATATTACATACATGTTTGCTGCCAGCTTGCCAGCAGGATCAGGACGGAACTGGTTCCATCCTGATCCTCCTCATGAGCTGTGACTGTAACCTGTATGCCATATACCAACGCTGTGTGTACAGTGAAAAACTCCTGATGATGAACAGAGGAACTGTCCGAAACATGTAGAGTTTTATTCCAAAAATAAATTTCAGAAATTAGTGTATCTAGTCGGTATTATTATAAGAAAGAATATCCTATTTTGTGTTGTTCTTGGAATGAAAGTTTTTCCTGTACATATGTAGTGGTGATTAATAAATTGTTAGTGCCGGCGAATACAGTTACCATGTCTTAATGCAAAGCATTTTCCTTTTCTTTTCCGGAGGCAAGAAAAAACCACAAACATTATCAGGATATAAATTTAACTATATTTCAGTCCAGTCATCGCAAATGTTTATATCGATGTAACTTCTTTAGGTTACACCACTGCATGTTTTGGCTCATGATAAAACCGTCAACAGGCTATTCCTTCCATCAACATATTGGGGGAAAGTATGCATTATGTATGCATGCAGTCTTAGGTCCCAGCTTTGAATCTAGAAGCAACCAATTTCGAAGCAAAATTTTGTTCACTCGCCTCCAACATTCGCTGTGGTTTTGAGTTGCTTTTGTTTCAAGACATTTCGTTTTTTGAGAGGAGGCGGCGCCTACACACCGTTTCTAGTAACCGCTAGTGACTGAAACGAAGGACCCACTGCCTGTTCTTTACCAAGTAATATCTTCGCTGTTGTGGAATAATACGCAGCGTAGGCCGGTAGTTAGCCTAATTACCCACGTTTCGAAACAACCTATCGGTCTCATCTTCAAGGGTTAAGCCGTTCAAGAAGAAATGTTGGTAACAAAGTACCACCTCACGCTGAGTGAAGATTTCTCACCGCATCTGAAGCCTGACCAAGTCTCTACCAACTAGGTGGAAGAACTGAATATGGAATTCGCATATGCCTCTACTTGTTTTTCTGCATAAGTGATTGTTGTCGACAAACACTGAAAGCTCCAGTGATGTTTTGTCTGCATTTCTTATTCATCCTCTCCAAGTATGACGTTGTGGACATAGACTTGTTCCAAGCTGTCTTTGTGCCACTTCCCACCGTGAAATGGTGCATCTTCATGACATGCATGAGACCTTAGGATTAGCTTTGAAAATCTTGACTCGACTAACAGGAACATTCTGAAGGGACAGTGTCATGTATAACCCGTTTGTAACTAGGCAACTTAATACCCTTCTCCCCTCCCCCTCTTCTCCGATGACAGTTATGATCTGGAGTTAATGTAGTTAATCTCATTCGCAGCGACACGGTTCTTTAGGCGAAAGATTTTCACTGACCATATCAGTTCACGGCATTGCATGTCTGTCTGAGATTGCCATCTCAGCGGCAGTAGTATATCGTAGTAGTTGTGAGCTTCCTGTCATATAGAGTTCGATATTTATATCAAAAAGCGTGAATTGTCTTACAGCCCGAGGAGCCTTGTTTCGCTTTAACGTTGATAAACTTTAGTGACGAAAGTTTCCGCACTTGTTACCCTCACTCGGATTCATTTTTTTTTTTTTTTTACTGGCAACTGGCGAGATCTGCATCGGCCAGACTGGTAGCTAATTTAAACTCATTCTTATGGAAAATAAGTTCCCTTTACGTTCTTTCGTTCTACGTTGCGGCTGTCAGCAACGTACCTGCAACATTCAATGAGGCCTTTCTGTACCGAATATTCGGACGAAACTGAGAAAAATATTGACCATTTTAGATTATTCTGTTTGTTGTTTGTCGTATGTAAAAAGACGATCCTCCAACCAAAATAGCTTAATATTTTTAACAAATTTTATGTTAAAATATCTTACCATTTTGAAAGATTTATATATATATTGCCATGGTCTACAGTGTTGCTGGTACCTCTGCTATTGATCGTGCTCTTTTCTTCTGATTTCCCACTTTATTTTTTTAACTGTAGTTAATACTGGTCCTGTGTATGTAACCGGAGGAACAAGTTTCGTCTTGTGTGGTTAGTTGACGATCCTTATCGAAGGTCAGTCCTGCTCTTACTATCTATGTTATTTATGTTCAAATAGTTTCTTTTTTATGTATGTTGTGACACTGTGAATTTCTTCGGAAGACGGAATTCCTGAGCCGAAACGTCATTCTTTTCTGCATATAGAAAGGCGTTAATAATTCGAGTATGTTGTACGGTGTATGTGGAGAGTCCTTGCGCAACCACACCTTCGCTGAATAACTGGTACTGGTGTCGCGCTGCCGCATTTGTGCCTCATAAAACACTACAGGAAGAATTATGGGCTGGAAGCGCGAAACCACTGCTGTGTGACATCCACTTTTCCTGTTGAGTGGTACTTGATGTGACGCATACAGAATGCAATAGGGTGTTCAGAAATATGTTTCCTTCTCGTTTAACTGCCCGCGGACAAAGCTGTAGATAAAATGGGTTCTGTCCATTTTACCATATGCGGAAGATCTGTAGCCCGAATGTAAAGTGCCATATGCCCTTCTTTGAGAGACTTCCTGGTTACCCGCAAAAAACACAGTCAAATCTCAGAGCCCTCTAATAGCTTACTGCGCCCTTGTTAATTAACTGTATACATTAGTGAACTTATTTTGGAAGCTAGCCATGGTTCAGAAAGTCAGGAAATACCTTACCCTCAAAAACCCGAAAATATGTTAGAAGGTTTGTTAGAACCAACAACGACGCAACTGAATCAAGGGTTTTTTTTTTCCTGAGGCGCTGCGGCCCAACGCGGGCCATGGCCTCCTCATTCTTGAGGTTTCTAGATCACACACAACGACCCGTCACAGTCGGTAGGACTCCTCTGGACGAGTGATCAGCTCGTCGCAGAGACCTCTACCTGACAACACACAACAGACAGATATGCATGCCCCCGGTGGGATTCGAACCCACGATCTCAGCAGGCGAGCGGCCGCAGACCTACGCCTTAGACCGCGCGGCCACTGGGACCGGCAATTGAATCAAGTATTTCGTCATGTATTTTTTTTGTAGTTTCCAAACCTGCGACCAATTCACACCAGTCTATAATCCCTTCATAATCAGTGATAACTGCGATATTAACACTGCTGCACATTTCCGCACGTTGCTTGTTACTAAGAAGTCAGTTGTGATGTAAGAAAGAGCCGTATGTCAAAAGTTCGCGATTGTACACTACGCGTGCTTAGTCTAAACGATCACCTTTTGTAACTTTGTTGTCCCGACGCGCTCAGTCTGGTAGGTGATCCTCTTTCAGGAAACGGGTGTGGTTCACCGAATCACATATAGTTTTAATTATTTCTTTTTTTTTAATTGTTTTATATACCCAATTTATTCTTGATACAAAATAATGGAGCGCTATATCCACTAAAACAACTAGATCATTTCTAGGAAACTGACACAACACTTCTCTGTACTCCCACTTACACCACACTCGTACGCGACTGAATTCGCACCGGATTGCTAGCGTCTGTTGTCCGCTGCTAACGTTTTCTCATTTAAATCTCTCCCCTCCTACCTATCACCAACGGTCCTGAATATACGTTGGCAGATTAACCTACAACGCATGGCCATGAACCGTCCGTAACTGACGCCGGCTATCCTAAGAGACAACTATACTAAAAATGATCGGCTATATTAGTATTGTTTCCGATTCATTCACTGTATGATTGAAACTTACATCTTTCATCGGATGTTGGTGTAACTGCACCAGAAAGTGCTTGCAAGATGACATTACATTGTGGAATACTTTTGAACCACACAATCGAAGTTCGTGGTTAGTGGTCCATACCGTACCATGTTCACGTTCTGATGATCTTTTTAAATCAAAGGTCGGATGTCAAGAATGAAGAAGATGAGACATTCTAATACAAGATTAATTGAGAAAGCTGAAGAATTCAAGCCAATTTGAATGCTTATACGTTGGCAAATGTAAAAGTTTCAGTTGTTCTTACCGAAGTCAAGAAGGCGGTAGGGGGATTAGAGGTCTAGCTCCATTCATTCTTAATCTCGAAACGACGTGGATGTTGTTGGTCAACATTACGCCCCGGCCGCTTTACCCTCTAGAAACTAACCTTGTACCCATTGAATAGGAGGTTAGATGGGCCCTACAGCCGGTCTGGACATTTCGGGGAAGAGAAAAAATAATCTCTTACACCTACCGGGATGCGAATACCGGATAATCCAGCCCAGATTCTGTGCATAGACGGGAGAATAATATATGTTAACATTATCTTGAAAGGGTATCTGGGGCTGCGTTTATTTGACTGAGAATGTAGACGGATGGTCAGCTGTAGTGGACGAAAATTCGGGTCGACTAAAGGCGAGAAATTGTTTAACCAGATGAACAACTGTAAGCTTATTCGGGGCGACTCTGTTCATTGGAATTAGTAGGTTTGAAAGAACCGGATGTGTGGGACGTATGAAAGTAAACTATCTTGAAGTTTTTTTTTTAATCTTGGGTGCTTACCAATTTTAGTGTACTTGAGAGTACAAGATAGTTTTGAAAATTGAGGTTTTTTGACCGTGCATCTTCCTCATGAAATAATGTGTAATGCCAACTTGATGCAACAAGGTAATTCTATTGGTGTATTCTTAGCTCGACATGTTTCGGGTACATACGCCCGTCATCAGGAGCATTAGATTTTGAGTTCCAGCGTATGGTTTTCTGCACCGAGTGCTGATGGTGCCGTGCACCATCAGCACCGTACACACAACCCACGCAGCGGCTGTCAAGACCACCACCCATCCAAAAAGTCGATGCAGAAAACCATACGCTGCAACTCAAAATCTAATGCTTCTGATGATGGGCGTATGTACCCGAAACATGTCGAGCTAAGAATATATCAATAAAATTACCTTGTTGCATCAAGCTGACATTACATATTATTTCAGTTTTGAAAATGTACGTTTGTTTTCTTCGGCCATTAAAATTTACTAACTTCTGAAATCCTGTTAGTCGTGATGTTGAAGATTTACGTATTCTGGTGCATGACGTCATGTGCACTAGTATATAACTACAAGATATTCGTTGGAGCCTGCTACTTCCATCTTAAGAACGCTCGAAGAAGAAGGTAATCCTCAGCATTTCGAAGGCGCTAGGTGTCTCTATCTTTACAGTATCCCAAGAAGGAAACATCTCTGAAGATTGCGGAAGAAAACGCTATGGAAACGCCGGTGTCTGTACACCTATCAGCACGCAGCCATATTCCATAAGACCGAAACGTTTAAATTATTCTGGTTAAGTTATATTCTAGTTTGAAATTAAATGTTATACTTGTATCTTATTCCGTGATAAGTGGGTCCCTGTCACCACGGCATGGTGCGTCTTGAGGTTGCGGATGGAGGAACGGCCTCCCATTGTGGAGTGTAGCTATTAATATATTGAATAAGTAGTGGTGGACAGCCGACAATGAGTGGTCCTCCAGCTTGGGGGTTGGGCGAGGTGCTAACGGCCCCTCACCGTAAAAACGTATCATACTACGAAACGTAAAAGCTTTCATATTATTCAGCACGAAAACGAAATTTGACTCTTTTTATGTCGTGGTAGTGTAGGGGGGATTTTAAGTTTAGTTCCACCCATTCTAGAATTGTCACTAAACGGGGATCAGTGGTTGGTTTGACGCCCTGGCTGCTTTATTTGCAGGGAAAGAGCCCCCAAGTATGCCTTCAGTGGGTCTAGAGTAACAAGGTTGCAAGGGGACAAGTGTGATGACATCCCATTAAATTCACCTCATAAAATAGCACTTACATAAGTTTTTTTATATCACAGATCACAATAAATAGCCGATGGAACTGAATGCCTTACGTACCTACAGTAACATAAAGTGTGGAGCATTAACTGTTACAACCGAACAATACATCTTGTAGTCTTTTACTTCGCTCATAAAGACCATGGCAAGTGTCGATGTTGGAACAAAAAAAAACTGATGGATCGTTACATTAAAGTTCAGATTTATTTACTTCTGCTGCGCTGGGATCGTGCGTTTGTGTTTTGTGAGACATTTTCGAAAGATATTGTATGGGGTATGCACAAGAGCGGTTTCAGTCCCCAAGCACACGCCATAAGGGCAGTATGCTTGGTTTTATAAGTACTGTAACTTTTTCGCTTTATTCTTAATGTTTTAGAGAGAAAACATGAAAAAGGAACTGATAATGACATATTACTGCAGCAACCTCAAAGGGCAGTTCAACTCACCACGAACGATAGCATCTAAATCGAACTGTTACGTGTCTCATAAAAATCTGTAGTTTTGAAAATACTCACGCTTTTCTTTTTCTTTTCTATGTTTAGGCAACGCCTGAATTTTCTCGCGCAGCGCGTGTCTTGCCGTTAGACACTCCGTTAATACAGCGTTCTTATAATAAAACCAACTAGATGCACTAATTTCTCGAAATTTATTTTGGGAATAAAACTCTACATGTTTCGGACAGTTCCTCTGTCCATCAATGGGAACTTTTTGCCGTACACACAGAAGTGGTACATGTCATGCAGAGTTGGTTTCATTATAACAATTTATCACGATGCACGGTCACCTGAACGTCAAATTACTACAGCGGATTTTAATAAACTTTGCTTTTTTTTTGAGCGTTTACTATTTTGACGTTAGTAATTCAATGCATTTGCTTGAATTAAAATTGTTTGTTCATGGTGCCAGCAGATACAACTTCGATGAATTTGATGTCTGTGTAAAAAAAAAACTACAGCATCCAATTTGAAACTATATGTAACGAAAACCCTGTAACAAATATTACTGTCTTATTGTCTTAATGTATTGTACTGTTAACAATGTGGGCCGTGTAGCTCAGTCGGTATAGTGACTGACTATGGGTTGGACGGTCCGGGATCCAATCCCGGTGGGGACGAGATTTTCCGCCCGTCCGGACCGGCACCTGGGGCCCACCCGGCCTCCTGTAAAATGGGTACCTGGTCTTTCCCGGGGGTAAAGTGCGGCCGGGGCGTGCTGCTGACCACCCACCACCCTTCTAGTGCCGCGGTCATGGAAGAGTAGAGCTATATCTCTACCCACCCTCTGGGCCACACCGGGCCTGTAACGGGATCACTTCACCTGTACCTTTTACTGTTAACAGTACTGTTTCAATCACAATTTATGAAATCCACATATTTTCCATTGGCTGCAAGAACACTGTACTGTAATGTGAGTTACTTTTGTAATCTATTATACTTCAGTAATTCTTGAATCTTGGTGTAGATTTCACTTTGGATGTCGTAATTGAAACCGAAACATGTAGGAGCGATATGAGATTTATCTGGGTGTATCGAAGGTGCGTTTTTTGGTGTCATCAAAGAACAATTTAATGTTCCAATAAAATTAATTTCGAAAATCCTCTTGGAAGCTAATCGTTGCTACTCTGACCATGACATCCCTTAGACTTTACTTTAATGTGTTACCATTCATGGGTCTGAGCCGGAATAACGTAGTCGGTATAGCTACCGACTGGATGGTCCGGGGTTTGAAAGCCGACAGAAGAAAAAAGTCACTTTTCTCCAAATCTTTTATACTGGTTCTGGGACCCACCCAGCCTACTCTTCAAAGGATACAGCGGTTATTTTCAACGGGGTAAAGCAGCCGGTGCGTGAAGTTCAACATTCATCTATTGAAAGTGTCATTAAACATCCGAAAAATATCACGTTACCAGCAACTGACTATTTAGATTTATTTACAGTTATAGTTTATCTGCATTTATTCTTTTGTAATCAAACGGCCGTGCTAATACACAAAAAGCATTGTGTAATTCAATGATATAAAAAAAGGTAAAGCAGTCCCATTACAGGCCTGCAGCGGCCCAGAGGGTTCCAGGAAGTTAAGGTTCCCAGATTTCATGACAACGGCACAGGATGGTGGTTGGTTGTCAGCCTTACGCACCGGCCGCCTTTGCCCCAAGGAAATGCTCCTGGTACTCATTTCTGTTAGAGGCTGAGTCGACCTCAGGGCCATAGTGCGATCGGAAAGATTATGCCAATAAAAAATCCACTGACACCATCTGGAATCGAAACAGCGACCTTACAATTTGTAGCACAGCACCTTAACCACTGTGCCATCGCGGTCCCCATTTTCTAATCATATAGGCAGTAATAAAAATGGCCTCTTCTTTATAATACAGTTGTGCTGAGCGAATTTTTCTTCTTCTGTTTCTGTATTGCCTATTTTTTTAAGACAATATAAGCTCCGTTTTTCTTATACCAGTGGTGAAACTTCTACAAAAATACTAATAAAATAAACATAATCCTTGTAAATAACCAACCTGACGCACAGTTTTTCGTATATGTTTATTTCTATTCTCTACATGTTTCGGGCAGCCATGTGCCCATCATTAGGAGAATTATTGTATCAATGCGACGCCTGGTTTATGTCACTCTGTGTAGATGACCGTCTGGTATGCAGGTTAAGTATACTTAAGTATACTTAAATATAAACTTAAGTATACTTAAGTATATATTTGTTGTTCTCCTGATGATGGGCACATGGCTGCCCGAAATATGTAGAGAATAGACTGCATACCAGACGGTCATCTACACAGAGTGACATAAACCAGGTGTCGCATTGATACAATAATTCTCCTGATGATGGGCACATGGCTACCCGTAACATGTACAGAATAAAAATAGACATACATATAAAATAGTGCGTCAAGTTGGTTATTTACAAGGATCGTACCAAGATAATACGGTCAACAAAACATGAAAAATGAACATAAACCACTACAAAAGCCATTTAATTGTATTTTATATGAAGTATGTTTATATCCAATATTGATATATTTGCGTGTGCTCATGTTTGACGTGTTCGGTCATTTCGAACTGTTGACCTGTAGCTGGAACCTGCGCCTGCGTTGAAATGAGGTTCTCCTACGTGTCTATTTTTATTCATTTGAAGCTGTTTTTGTCATTTCAGCGGTCCGTGCCACGAACTGTGGACCAGTCTGTGGTTCGCAAATGTGTTCTTTTCAATGCAATTTGAGATATTTTTCCATATTTCGCGAAGCTGTACCACAAATAGTTGTCCGCCCTCAAGCAACCATCAGCGGCGTGTTTTATGTAATTAGAATTATTTATCGTTTGTTTCCAGGGATCTGTGCCACGAGGCGTGGACCAAACTCAGACTTTCGCCTATGTTTGGTTGCATCTGTCCGAACAACCACATGAAGCGTCGCTGCGATAGAATATTTAGTATGGTGAACCACAATCCTTGTGTAGGTAAGTGGCTGTCCACGTGCAACCTGCAGGTATATCCACTTCACTGTTTCCGGCCAGCGGAGTGACACTTTTTTCTGCCTCAGCTTCTTGTTTTACACAGTGGAGTTGCTTAATTCTGTGAATTACACTTTTTAATATTTATTTATTCTCTGATTTGTTTGTACGTCCACATTTTGATACATTATCTAGTGTCACATACTGTTTCTTCATTTTAAGTATGTTATGTATGTCTCTCTGTGTGTGCGTATTTATATATAGTATGTCTGCTTATTAACTCCAAACAATTGTTTTATATACCCGATGTTACTGAACTCAATGTATTCAGTTACATATATCGATCTTTCCTTTTGAATCACGTACATAATTTTTGGTAGCAATGCCAAAGACACAAGATGCTGACTTCAGTACTGGTATTTTGTTATGGATTTCATGTTACTGCATTTTCAGGGAGTAATTTGGGATTTTTATTTATTTTTCCAGTGATATGGAAACCGATGTAAATATCCTGAATTCATACTCGGCTTAGAACCTTATATTGTCTGGTTGTCAGAAATAGTTTCTGTGTGTTATCAGTGTATTATTTTTTTCCCTCATTTGAGCATGTTGAAGTTTTTAGGCCAGCTTGTTGCATGGAAGTGACCGTTTTTTTCGTTTCCTCCACTCGGCACTCTTTTTTTTTTTTTTTTAAATGTCTATCTCTCTCTCTATCTCTCTCTCTCTCTCTCCTGTTCTACCTTGACCTAATTTTGATCTAATGTTCCGTTATATTCCCCTGCGCTTTTCGCATTTATTGAGAGACTCTGGAGGTCTGTAATACTATTAGCTACCTATGCTAAGTTAAGTTGCCCTATATCAAAAGAACATAAGTGTTTTAAATATTTTTAAATGTTGGAATTTTTACAAAATTGAATTGCGCAGTAAAGTATTAAAGTATTCTTCTTATATTTACCGCTATGAGAATATTTTATTATGCATCGGTTGGACGTGAAGGAGAATTCGATGAACGATAAAGTCTGTCGTTGAGATTATAGCAGATTTCTAATTAATTAATTAGGACACTCTCATGGATTGGGAGTCTACTTCCCACAAAACGAAATATTCCCTTAACTTAGTTACACAAATATATTGGCATATCCATAACAAAGGCTTGAATGACGTCTTTTGGTACATCTAAAAGAGCCGTGCAACTAAAACATATTACCTTCCCTACAGGACGCTTCGCCCGCCTTGTTCTCTTACTGCATTATTTCCGCAGTATAAATTTCTATATTGTCGTGCTAGATGCAGCAGTATACTTGGTTTATAAATAAATTTCCAGTAAGAATATACTTTCATTAAAATTCTCAACATCCATCAAAGTACATGAACACTTACTGGATTCCATTAAGGTAAAAGTAAAGTACTGAAACATGTATGAAGAAGCCATCCGGGGAGAACTTTGGAAAAGGCTGTTGACCTGTCGGGAGACAGACTACGTAATGAATGACTTGATACAATTAAGTTCACCATTTAACTAAAGTACTCCGCTTGTGTAGCTGGTGTATTTGTGCTTGTGCTAATTTTGTACGTCTGGAGTACATTTTGAAACTATTTCACATTGATGATTGCAAAATTAACATTTTAAAATAAACTGAATACCAGTTATTTCTATATGAACCAGATTGTAGTATACAATTCTTTATGTGATATTGAAGTATGTCGTATTTGCTAACCACATCGAATTCTCCGAACCAAGACGATAGCTATGTTTATTGCTAATAACCAGAGTGTTACTATCTTCTTTTAAAATTCGCCCAGTATATAATGACAGCCATACACACAGATTAATTCATTGTGCTTCTAAATATGTTTATCGCACAAGGAGATGACTGCAGCTCAATTAGGCACACTTTCTGTAAGTACTTGTCCGCTTTCTTTAGTGGTGTTTTTTATTACCAGCCATTTAGAATTATTCTGTAATAAATGCCTAATACATTTGATAATTTCCTGAATTAATTTGAATCCTATTATGATAGAAATCTAGAAAAAAAAAGAGGTTTTACGTTTGAATGAAACAAACAAAATAACAAAAAGGTACACATCCGTCACCTCCTTAAATTATACAATGGTTCAAGAATATTTAAGTAACACACCTACAAATGCACATATATTCATTTAGTGATTTAAAATTTACATTAAAACACCAAAAAAGCTCCTGTTTCGATCATACGATTATCCTCAGGGAGCATACTTTGTTCCTTGCTAAAGTTATAGTGTAAAACACTCAGTGATTTACTTCGTTTTAAGTATTTTAAGGTAAATTTTAGATTATTAAAGACTATATATGTGCATTTGTTGGTGTGTTACTTAAATAAACTACACAAAGCACGGCGCAACGATAAAGATTCAAGCGTAATTTAATCCATCTACAAACGCGATTTATTGCGTAGCACAATGCAGTGTCTGTTTTTGGATTAATTCGCTCATAAAAAATAAAGTTGCAAAGTCAGTGTGAGTGCATAAGTTTTATGTACAGAATACTGCAATACGGTGAAGTTATTCATGAAGTAAAGTTAAAGGTACAGTGCACCGTTGTACAGGCACTGAGGCTCTGTACAGGCTGTACGGCCCATACGGGGAGCAGAGGTATAGGTAAAGGTACAGTGCACCCTTGTACAGGCACTGAGGCTCTGTACAGGCTGTACGGCCCATACGGGGAGCAGATGTATAGGTAAAGGTAAAGTGCACCCTTGTACAGGCACTGAGGCTCTGTACAGGCCGTACGGCCCATAGGGGGAGTAGAGATATAGGTAAAGGTGAAGTCCACCCTTGTACAGGCACTGAGGCTCTGTACAGGCTGTACGGCCCATACGGGGAGCAGAGGTATAGGTAAAGGTAAAGTGCACCCTTGTACAGGCACTGAGGCTCTGTACAGGCCGTACGGTCCATAGGGGGAGTAGAGGTATAGGTAAAGGTAAAGTGCACCCTTGTACAGGC
>Ga0123352_10005258_pt1 | contig 19410 bp, 10 predicted proteins | sample TergutLab28metaG_FD_89700 | JGI IMG/M metagenome (GOLD analysis project Ga0123352, IMG submission 89700) | Labiotermes labralis P1 segment gut microbial communities from Petit-Saut dam, French Guiana - Lab288 P1 | ecosystem: Host-associated > Arthropoda: Insects > Digestive system > Gut ... | reverse complement strand
TTTTTTTTCCCCCCCAAACCCCTGTTATACACCCTCCTTCCCCCCCCCCCCCCCCATGTGCTACACGGCCTGCACATCCCGTTCTTCTTGTTTGATCACCTGAATAATATTTGGCGAGGCATACAGAACATTAAGCCCCTCCTTACGTAGCCTCTTGCATTCCTGTTACCTCACCCCTCTTAGGCCCAAATATCCTCCTCAGCACCCTATTCTCAAACCCTCTCAGCCTACATTCCTCCCTCAATGTCAGAGACCAAGTTTCACTCCCATACAAAACAAAAGGCAACATTACAGTTCTGTATATCTCATTCTTTATATTTTGGGATAGAAAACTGGAAGACAAAAGATTCTGCACCAAATGATAGCAAGCATTCCCTCGACTTCAATCTGCTCTTAATTTTAGAAATACAATTTTCATTTGTAACATCAAAATCATCTCCACTGATAAACCTAGATCTCAGTACACAAAAGTGTTTCTACTCTCTTCTATCTTCGCAAAGTCTTTCCTCTGTCTTGTTCTTCATATCACAATTCATCTAAGCCACGGCTTCCGACATACCATCTTTACTCCCACACCTAGGTCTGAATCTGTGTTCTAAAAATCTTTCCATTTATATATGGACAAAGAATTCATAGCTTCACTTCTTCCATTTCAATCTCTTCCTTGTCTTTGTTCTTAATTCTCTCAAGACTGATTATGTCTGTACAGTGCAAAATGTACACAAAAGGATTTCCCTTTTTCTGATACCTATCAATCATGATACCACACACTGTACTGCTTGATAATAACTTTCAAGGTTATTTCCTTAATAATTCAACAGACAAGCTTTCATATTCCAAAGTGTTTTATTTGAATGAAAGCAACTTAAAAAAACAGTCGGTTTTCTGGCCCTTGTGATATACAGGTGTTTCAGAGTGTTATGAACCACTTCAACTTTTGAATTGGCCATTCTTCTCACCCGATATCGAATATACTCAATTCTGAATCATCTGCCTCGCCACATTCTTAGAGTACCTTACAATTTATGTCCTACATACACAACCAAACCACATGAATTGTGATTTTCTATCTTGCACTTTCCTTCAAGAGTACAGTCTCTGAGGTGTGGCACCAAGCAAACTAGTAAAAATTTACTGATGCTTCACTCCACTTCTAAGACGGAGACTTCAATTCATCCAAAACATCAGTAAATGCTTATCGGGCTAAACAGTGTTACATCCAGCAACAGTAATTCTTACAGTTTCTGTGACAACCATAGATCTCACACTGTATTACTTTTGTTTTAACTTCCTGGGTCACAAATAACTATGTGTGCCATTTTTGACATCCTCTGTGAGGGCCTTACTACCTTCCATGTCACATTCAATATACTCCACATTATACTGTTTATTTACACAGCTGCTATTTCATATACTCTGAATGGCAGGACTAATTTTACTGTGTGTGGCTGAGATCACTGAAAAAACAACAGAAATTTTAAAATTCTGACAGTAAAAATATTTGCAAAACAGGCTAAGTTTAAAATATAATTTTCATTGAGTGTACATGGATTTGATGTGCAGTTGTTTCAGGCCAAGATTCTGAACTGTATTGCCGTGGAAATGTAAAATAGTTAAGATATCAACTCCATTGTACTTATCATCTACTGCAATTCTTTTGCCCTTATTGTCTTGCATAACATATCAGACTCCCACTTTACATTCTTCAACTTTCCATCCTTATACACAGCTGTAAACTACAATCAACTAGCTGTAAATTTTGGACTCTTCTGATGGTTTAACATCTATAGTTCGAGTTTCTCTCTTCCAGATGTTTCTTTATCCTTCTTAATATTCCATTTCTATTGTTTACACCTGCCTCAAATATACAAGTGGAACAAAAGGTCTCTGTGCTCTGGTGCAAGATGGGTGCTTCACTGTGCTGGAGATGGGAAAAGTCCTGCATATAGAACACTTCAGGTAGCATATGTGACCTCTGTTACATGCCTGACGGTGTCACTTCCAACACTTATTGTAACCATAAGTGCTGTACATTCAAGTGACATCCACTCTACCCTATACCGTACTACTGACAGAAGGACAGGGACATCTGGCACAATATCTGTAATTGTTAATGTACAACTGTGTAAGAAGAATTACAATCCACTCAAAAAAAAGTACATGTCTATACATTCATTCTCTATTCACAAAAATAAATAAATAAATAAACATGCATAAACACAACACAAAATTTATCTCAAAGTAATGTTCACTCAGCCCAATCTTAAATCAAAATCAACACACCAGAAGGACTGACATCATAGGACCCATACCGCCAAATACGCATCATTGGCAATGCGCAGTGTTCAAGGATCACCAAAGTAACTCACTCCACGTAACATACTCCTTGTTCTAGTACTGGTTCATGAACTGTCTCTTTTTTAAATTTGTCTGCCAAATGCTAAGCACCAACTAACAATTATTCTACAGACTCTATAGGATGTACTTAAAGGGGTACAGTAGGTTAACAGTTTGCTTGCCTGATTAGATATCTCTGCTTATCTTGTTGAATTAAAAATGATTTATTCCAGATCAAGGTACATGTTCTGGGAAATGGCTGACAAATTCAATGAACTGTCTGCTTAAAATCTCTAAGAGATCCACATTTGATGTTTAAAAATAAAAATAAAAAAAGAAAGAAAGAAAGACAAGAAAATGAAAAAGAAAAAAGAGGAAGAGAGAAGAGAAAAAAGAAGATAAAAAGGAAAAAGATAGAAATAAGAAGAAAAAAGAAAGAAAGAAAAAGAACACAAAAAAAGAAAAAAGAAAGAAAGAAAAGATATACGAAAGAAAGAAAAACTAGGAAAAAAAACACCTTCCCCCTCAAAAGTGAAACACAGAATTAAAAATTCATAAACTTATCCAAGTACACTACACAGTGGAATCCCAATGAAATGTTCCTTGATTTAAACTTTTATTGTTCAATTCCACCAATCCCAAGCCGAAAGATTCAGCACTGAAATATCTTCCGTTTAAGGTTTTCCTCATTTTAGTGCTCAACTCCACTGCTCCCCAAGGGTGTTCCAGTCTACAGTGTATGCAGTAATTTCTGGATGATTAAATGACGATTCGGGCAGGCAGAATGTGTAGTACAAATACAGGTAACAATTCATGCAAATGAATAACACAAAAATGCAGAATTTGATTGAAAAAACTCATGGGAACATAAATTTGGAGACCTAGGCACTCATGGAAAGGTAATATTAGAACAAATCTCAGAAAAATAGGTTTTGTGAACTGGACTGAGGTGAATCAGGATTGGATCCCATAAATATACCTACAATCCTGTGGGTTCCCTGGAAGCAAGGAAAATCTTGATTCATTGTGGAACATCAAATACTCTACCACGGGAAGCATGAACAAATTATTTTAGAATTTCGACAGTTACACAGCATTGAATACAAGTACGACTGCCCATGAAATACTGGAAAAGGATTTGGAATGAAGGGGCCATGGTCTTTAAATATATTCTTTACTAGCCAATAATTCACCTAGAGAAACTTTCAAAAGCTATAAAAAAAAACTCCCGAATCAGGACAGCTATTTCCAAGGCTGAGATTCAAACAGGATACTTTCCAAGTACAGAACAGGAATGGTAACCACCACTCTGCGATGTTCAATGCTGCACCACATAATTAAAAGTTATGTCTGACAGTACATGACCTGCTGTGATACAACAATCCTAAACACACAGACTTCCAAGTTTTATACTTCCACATCACAGAACACTCTAATAGGGAAAACTCAGCCTTGGAATTAAACCTGTACACTCTGTAAATATATTACAAGTGCTTTCAATCATACTCAGAAAGTGTAAATAACCAATTAAAATAAGAACCGATTCACTGAAGCACCCTTTTCCTTGGTATCAACAGCTGTCAAGATGCAACTATTAAAAAGATATGTGAAAGGTATGTGGAGTGTATAAGAGTGAATGTGTGAATGGGTAATAACAATGAGTATGTGTAAGCAACAAGTATCTTAAACAAAGTAAAAAAATTGTACAATTATGCTTACAACACATACATTTCACTGATTTTGAACGCCCAATGTACGATGACTTCTTTGTTTCCTCCGGTGAGTTTGAACTCAATGGCTGGGGATTCGGTTTGGCTGCTACATTCTTTGGACTCACATCATAACCAGAAGGCTACAATGAAAATAAAAGTTCCTACATCAGCTCTTATTGTGAAAATACCGCACGCCATCTTGTATATTCAGAGAAAATAATTCATAAAATATCACAAGTATACTTTCAAAAGTAATCAGGTGCTATACAAAATTCAGGTCTTGTACCATTAAAAAAATGCAGTATTGAAAACAGAGTACATACACCATCCTCACCGTTGCAACAGAATCCTCTCTTTACACACAGTCTACATTTACGCTGCAAACTTCAAGTATATTTTAGCAAACTTGCCTACACTGATATGTTTCCTAACAAATCTGCAAGAACTCATAAAATCTACATAAATATACTGTTTTGTCAACATTTTTAAAAAATCACAAATGCACACTTTCTTTAAATCAAATAACTGTCCTAACTCACAACACAATACATTTGGACTGAATGGAAATACAGTAATGGGATCGATTAATTTACTACACCTAATCGACCATCACATGACCACCACACGGTTTTAAAGGAAGGCTGCGCATGCATCCTGAGAACTTTTTGAACAGACCTGATATGAGTCTCATACAAGAAGAATGTTAAAGAACTGAGGAACACAAAAGAAACCAATGAGCAATACACAACAAGCAAGGGACAGCTGTGATACTAAAACTCACATGTTTTTTAACTGTTCCACCTTGTATTGACATGAAAGATTTAAGGTTGTGACAGAAGTAACAATGAGGAGAACCATCTTCATGGATGTCACACAGTACAGTCTGGTAGAAAAGTACTAACATTCTGGAGGAACATACTGCTGCCATCATTAGAAGATGAAAATGACAGGGAGGCAGTACGTGCATTCAAAACAATGAAAAATTTCTACCAGATTATAGTGTCATGTCCTACACGATAATAATCTTTCCCCAACATATATACATATGCATGAATTACACCAGAAAAGAAGCCTATAATGACTTGTCAGACCAGATGATGTCAGGACTTGCCTTACTGACTCTGTTCTAACCACTAACAGCAAAAACAGTACATTAACTCTAGCATTCTAGAACATGTGTATATTACTACTAATGATAAGGCAGTATTACAGCCAAGAATCAAGGTGAAGGTGGTGCTTTGGATGTTTCATGTTTGAAACTTACACAAAGTTTTTACTTACAAGATCTTGAATGGCTTTCTGGATTGCTTTGAACCATTCATCTTCCTGCTGAGCACTGTCACATTGCAGCAATACTTGCAAACCACGAAGCATTGCTGTCAGAAGGAATACGTTGCGTCGACGACTTGATGCCTTCTCGCTGTGCTCCAGCACTGCACCATTCAGATCTATACAGAACTCAGGCTGTCCTGAAGGACTATCTCCAGGAGAACTTTTCTGTTCAAATAAAAATAAAAAAAAAATAAATAAATAAATAAAATAAAAAAAAATGGACAGCAAGTTAAGACACACATCTTTCATCTAGGCCATATACTTACTGTCCACAAGACCACATATCATATATGGTGTCAGAAAAGATCTGATGTCAAAACCATGACCAGAGATGCACATTACCAATTTATTTAACACAACAGCAAACAAATGTGTCACACGTACCATTGCAACAAATGTTTTAGCATCCTTGAAGAAGAGCAGGAAGAGTTCTGTGAGAACAACATGAGCTGGTGCCCAATTCTTACGCACCTTCTTGCCGTTCTCTGTAATTTTCGTGCGATTTAATGTTCCTTCCTTCAGCACACACTGCAACAAACAAATATTTATACAAATTCCGATCAGCATCATGTACCTGAATATTAACTTTGTGTCAGGCCTATAGATATAAATGTTGGCTCACAATGAATTCCAGACTCTAAAGTAGTACAATGACAGGCAAAGTCCCAACAGAGACAGTACACAAAAAAAATTCTTTGTTCAGGGATTCAAAGCTCACTCTGCAGCATACATAACTAACAACATATCACTCACCATATTTCCATTGCATAACTGTGGCCAGTTTCTTGGTATTGATGATGATTTGCTAGAAGTCTGCTTCTTTCTATAGTGAAGAATGAAATCATTAAGTTAGGTTATCAGAATTAAACCTATGATTACAAAGCATGTCTGGACCATTCTGACTCTTGCATGCTGATTTTCCTATAATGTTGAAACCTTATAAAAATGATTATAAATTGTCATCTCATACTAACATGAGTTTGCATATCCTGAGGGAGTTTCATATAGCTTGAGATACTTATACTCACATCTGAAGGATATAACTGGTGGGAACAATTATTTGGTTAGAAGGTACAAAATTATTTTCTGAAATGTAGGAATACAAGTGTTTCCAAATGAGGGAGGTCAGAAGCATCTGGTAAGGGATACAAAAGGTCAGTTGAATAGCAAAGAGAAGGATGGTTACAGGGCAGAAAGTGAGAAAGAGTCACGTGTGAAGTAGGATAGACAGATAACTGAAGAAAGAGACAAGTAGAGGTTAGAATAGGATAGATGGTGCGGTAAGGATTTACAAAGAGAATTCTAGTTGTCAAGTTTAATGGAGTTTTGAAGTTTGCTGGGGCAGTCAAAATTCAAGGGTTTGACACTTTTTCGAAATGTAAATCACGAGGGGGTGGATACCATGTTAGTCACGGCAGCCCATTAAAAATGTCCAGTAGAGCTTGCTTCTACGGGGGTTACATATGTTAAGTTAAAAGATATTGCGTAGGTCATCAGAACCAATGAGGAGGAAGAATACAAAATTTGGAAGTTTTCAGCCTATTATGAGACTGCTAAATTTACAGAGGACCAATCAGACTTGTTAGGCAAATTAGAGTAGGTGGAATTTTGAAACAGGGAATCTAACTTCGCATATTGTAGCGAAACACACAAGTTTTTCGATCGTCATAGGTCGCAACGCTAAAGTTTGAAAGCTTTCAAGGATGACTGACATTTTTTACCTGATGACTTAAACAACAATACAGTACTTCTAACATTATACTCAAAAAGAATAATTTCTCTCCCACAAACACTCAGTATTTCAGCTTGTTACATCTTTTCATTAATTCTGAAAAGGAACTTTAATGCCTGAGTGCAGCCTAAATGTTTTAAAGAGGTGCCAGGAGTGGATGTGGTAAAACACAGTGCATGCAAAGTTTCCTTTAAGTTTTTTTTGTAATGCGCTTAGTCTGTAGACTCATCAGTTACACTAGTAGTTCTAATCTCTGTGACCAATTTGACAAAAGGAGCCTCCAAATCCTCCACCTTAGCATTTCAAGAGTTTGTCTAAAGCCATCAGATTATTGCACTGCGTACCTTGAACCCTAGGCCGGGACACTTAATATCATTTGCTGGCCCTCACCGTATTACAAGAACCCTGAAACAGGTCATACGCTCTATGTGTGGAGGAACTACATATACCATGGTAACATGAAAACTTACCTGGAATTTGCCAAAACCATGGAATGAGCTTTTGTCATGCGGTGCTGGACCCTGTCATCAGACTGACAGTCCAGCCGATCTGAGCGTAACTGAACATCTGTATCAAGGTGATGTTCATTTTTTCCTGCTTCTTTTACCGCTCTCCCCAATTCAATTGGCTCTGGATTAGGTGAATGTGCATGATTCTTAAACGGAAGAAATAAAATATAATTATATATCTAAATATTCTAAATTCATATGGTTTTACATGTATAGTACTCATAGTTGCCAATTTTCAAATAAAGATTTTTCTACAAATTTAACCCACCTAAAAACAATCAGTATGGAACCTTAAAAGTGCTCTTTTATCTGTCGAACTGTTTGAAAACGAAATGTGTACATTGATGTACACACATTTCCATACGTCTCCTTCTATGCACTCCACACAGAACATACAAACAGATGAATATCAATACCTGTTTGAAAAGTTTATTTCATTCCTTCAGCAGTACTTACATCACATCCAGCATTGCTGGAGTCTGGTAAAGTCCATGAAGACTCATTGCTGTTTTCTTCAAAAAAGTATACACGTCCTTCTTCATCACATGATGAAAACCACTGAAACAAAAAGAGTGCAGGCATAATAACTGCAATGACACATGGCACATGATTGTTATACGTTATCTTTCGTTTGAAAATGTGAATGTTTAAAAAATAATGTAATTAACACTGAATGAACACTAGAAATACTATCCCATCAGTTCCAGAGCAAAAGAGGACATTTTAAACTATATTTAGAATACACAAGACGACAAAGGGAAAACAGCAAGGGCCCTCTGTAACACCAAATGCAAAACATAAAATAATCTATTGACATGATAATTTGTACAAAAAAAAAAAAAAAAAAGGGGGGGGGGGAATATCACATATATACATCCGAACATTTAGGATAGCACACCTGATACAGAGTAGTGGCTAGGCAACAGGCTGAATGATCCAGAATTTGTGGTTCCATTGCTGGCAGGGACAAGATTCCCCCCCCCAGACCACCTCCAGTGCCCAGCCAGCCTCCTATTCGAAGCAAACCGGAGGCTCTTTCCCCATGGGTAAGCCACCACGGTGTAGACCTGACATCTCACTTGCCTAGTATCAATGTTAAGACTCTATCAAGCCACACTTCTTCTCCCTACAAATGCCTTCATGGCACATGCTGGGACAAATTTACCTTCATGTATATCTGACCAATTGTCAGCTTCATCTTGAAAGCCACACAACAAATCAACAACTTAATGTATGGACAATACAAAGTAGATCAGCCTGAATGATACTTCAAAGGAGTTTTAAAGTTTCAACCCCTCACACTCCAAAATATTTTGCATGACAAGAAAACCAGCAGCCTATTTTCTGACCAGAAGTAGCTACAAGAAACACATTTTGTGGTAAAGTGGGTGAAGGGTAAGGTGTATTTCAGCATCCTAGCTATTGGACTGGGATTCGGTTAGTGTGAAGGAATGTCTCTGTCACCAATTCCTGAAAAGCTCTAGGATACACTGAGTACCAAGCCATCTTTCCCACAGTTGCAGTGGTCATGCAACAAAGCTGACCACTCATCTCTGACTATTACTGAGTTTAAAAATGTATGGAACTTTACCTTCACTTGAGACCTTTACTGTTGGTACAAAAAATATGACAGAATATTTGCTTTAATGTCTTCAGTTGCATTATACACTGCAGTATATAATGTAGAACTAATACAACAGAAACAGACTTCTTCTATACATTAGCAAGATCAGACTGCAACAAGTCTTGCAGAATCTACCAGCATGATCATTTAACTGTCAGTAAAAGGATTACACTTAGCTTCAGCCTCAGAATTAAAGGCATGGCCTACCTCATCTGGCTGCAACATGCAATCTGCATCCCATTCATCATCCAGGTAACATGGTCCAGAATGCTGGAGTTCCTGTTTCCAAGCAGTAATATCACTAGATGTGCTACCTTTGCGATTTTGCAACAGAATACCACTTTGAGCACATGAGGTTTCAAGTGAAATTTTCTCAGTCTGTAATCTATCATCATAAGCACATGAAACACTGTGTTCTGGCTGTTCTGAAGGTGGAAATTCTGCTGAAGAAATGGGGCGAGTCAGTGTCAAAACAATGCTTGGGTATCCATCACATCCATTGTCAGATTTTCTAAGTACTACATCATCTGACTCAAAAGACTCTGAACCTTTGCCACTCACTGATGAATCAGAACAATGTGACACAACAATAGCTACATCTGTGGCATAACAATCTGGCACACACTTATATTGCTCATCACCCCGACAGCACAAATTTCTGTCTTCGTTATGATACATCACTTTTGCATTTCTCTTCTCTTTGGTACTTTCTGTAACTCGCTTCATTATTAACAGCTCCTGACACTCCAGCAAGTTTTCATCATCATCAGCATCCCTATCCAACAGCTCTGTTTCATTTGACTGACCCACACTCTCACATTTTGGTACACCACCAGAACCTGTCATTTCATCTGTAATTTTGTGTTCACTAACATGAATGGCTCTGGATTTTTCCTTGTTCTTTTTCAACCGAACAGGGGGCACAGGAAGTCTGGTGCCATCATCAAATATAGAATTAATGTCCCAACTATGATGCCTGCGCACTTCTTGTGGCAATGGATGCATCACACTGTGTTCTTCAGAAGAACAGCAGTTGATAAACACATCATCTGACAAATCAGAACTCAAAGTAATGCTTCGGGCCTTCTTCATTTTGGTGGGTACAGTTACTGAATACTGCTGAATGGTCTCTTCTGCCAAATTTTGTGCTTCATGACAGAGGTTCAAGAAGTCGATATCAGGTTCTATTTCTTCATCACCTGATGTGTTACCAGTTTCAACCATCAAGGACTGCATCAAATGTTCCAAGTCACACAGCACTTTGTCACACTCTTCACCACAAGATGCTGTCACTTCACTACCATTTCCAAAATGTTCTAATGTGGGATAGTAGCATACAGCTTCATCACTGTCAATGTCACTATTACTGATGCCTGTAATAAGATGGTCATCATTATTAGACATTAGAGTAGGATCAGACAGACAGATCTCTCCTGAACCATGTCCACTAATCTCTGTTTTCTGTAGGTCTTTAATGCAGGAAGGTGCTTCATTGTTGCGTATTAGATGAACGTCTGTATTCAAATCTGCCACACACCAAAATGCCTGCATACATGTTGTTGCTCCCAATGAACCACACCTGCTGTGCAATTTCAAAGGGCACTTGCCAGTGAATCTTCCCTGTTCACTTAATAAACAACCAGTTTTTAATACAGAGTCCACACCATGTTCTTCAATGACACTTGTAAATATAGATTCATTTATCTGGCAGGAACTCAATTCAGATTCCTCTCCAGAACCTACATGTATGCTGTTGCCTGAGTGCTCTGAAGTGCTATGACACAATTTCCTGCATCCCCTCTCCCTCCCTTCCACATCCACTCCACAATAGATAGGATTTGCCTCCCACAGGATGCTGTGACATTTCAGTGCCTGATTACTGTTGGTTGACTCACCACCTACTTCACACTCATTTACATTCTGATTCTCTCTTGGTATGCTGCCCTCAGCTGTATTCACTATTCCTGTTTCTTGCACTGCACAATTATGAACTGTTAATGATGATGCATCATCACAATCACATATATCAGTCTCAATACTACTTCCTTCTCTTTGCTGTAACCCTGGGATGTCTTGTTTTACAGTAGGCTGTTTAGAACATTCACAGTTACAATTTATGGCTTTTTCACTCTTTTCACAGTCCTCAACATAATCACCTTCCTTCCAAACCAGTAACCCTGAAACATCGTATTTTGCAGTATAATTGTCAATGCACTGGCCACAGCAAGTTGGAGTTTCATCCCCACTCTGATTCTCAACAGGAATTTCCTTCTTCTGATTCAGCAACTCTGGGCTAGCTTCTCTTGGTTCTGAACTTTCAGGACATTCTTGCACATCAGAAGGGCAATTTTGGTCTTGTCCAACCTTACTGTAAATATTCAGACATTCTTCATTTCGAATCAGTGGCCCTGGAATGTGTTCTGTTAAAGCAGAATTTGCTGTAGTGTTTGGATATTCCTGCACCTCACAGTAGTATTTCTCTTTTCTATCCTCACCACTTTCCTGGAGGCCGAGTTCGCTCAGTTCCTCTGCGCCTAAATCACAACTGCCCTCACATTTACTGTCACAATCAGAAACCACCTTCGAACTACACAGCAATTCACTAGAATCGCCGTAATGTCGCAGTTCGAACAACCAAAGGGCTACGTCTATAGGAACAGGTTCACTACGGACGGGCAGAGACACAGGCAGCCACATGCAGTGGCGTTCTTGCAGGTGTTCCCTGAAAGCGACGCTGCTCGGCGCCAACCTGAGCTGCGAGTTCTGCATTGTTACATTGCCAGCTCTTATCTCTCAACAAATAAACAACACGCCGCAAGCATCCTGTCGGAATGTTCCTGTCAACTATCTACCCATTTCCTCACACAGCAAAGGCCAGATAATTATACGTAAAATAATGCACCAATACTGATTACGCCGCTTCTTCCACTCCGTATTTGAGGTGACGTGCCGGGTATAGTTTACACAACCTACAGTCCGCTGAAAACGCGGTCGTCCGACTAGTGCAGATGCCTCACGTAGCTTGTAAGACAAATGATGGATCGTATCATTCCTGACCACGGAAAAGAAACTAAACAAACAGGAAGCGTGGTCCTTCCGCGTCTATGAATCACAGTTTAAACATCTGGTATCAGTCGGAAAACACCAGTTGCTGCGACAACCCAGTAGGTTTAATATTAATACTGCGCAATCCAATTGTGCAACGGCTTCAACATACAACACGCCCCACCATTCCCAGTTACGAGTCCCACCGGATGTATTATGATTCCAAAATATAACAGATACTACGATAAATTGGGTGTTATTATGAGACACAGACTTTACTTAATCGCATAATAATGACAAAAACAGTCTACCGTTTAATACCAATATTCCTAATACATCACTAACATTTCTATTTTACTTTTCTTTTTTCTCTCTTTTCAACAGATAAACAATATTAAAATCCAACGAAGAATCGGTCTTCAACAACAGCCAATAAGTGCAACACAGAACAAACAGAACAATAGGCAACACGGTCGGCTGGCCGCCATCCATGCAACAGCCCGCTCCTAGCAGCTGCCCTCGTCTACTGAATTATTCCGTGTTGTATTTCCTCTCTGCGGACGATAAATTACTGCGTCTGTAGAGGCTGTTCTACTTTAAGTGGGTGTGATGATTAAATCCTTCGCATGGATACTGTGTGAGGGCCTGTTCTTGGACGTCAAATAATTGTGTCATGCTTCCTTCGCTCCCATAAATCAGAAAACTGAAATTTCACTGGGGACTTCTGCAATCACATTGACAAACTTCATAATACAGGCTAAAATTACAGCCCCTAGTCAACACCAATCATCCTCCACGAAAATATGATATAATGAACAATTTCACGAAAAATGACAGCAATTCTACGCTGTGTGGAGGCTTCCGCCGCGATGCAAGTGAGATCTCCGCTCTTCTGGGACCTTATGCAGCTTAGAATGTTAATTCCGTACAAACGTTTTGGGACCATTTGAAGTCCCAGTTGAGCGCAAGTCTCAATTCTACGTCATTGTTCAGACAGGAACCATAAATGTCGTGGCATACAGCTTCTTCCCGTACAGACGTGACTTTACGTCAGGATTAATTCTTTTTAATCAAGCCGAATCCGCTAGCGAATTATGCTGCACGTCAAAATCCACGTTTTAAAATAGAAATATTAAAAAACACGTGTCTTATTTAATGACAATGAATTAAAGACTGGATGAATAAGTACGGAGCATTAGGAGAACGAAAATGGCGGGGGGAAAACGAATTACTCGAAGATGAATCTGTCTGTGCCACAATGTCCACCACAAATCCCATATGGACTGGCCTGGGATGGAACCAACGCCCCGCGGTGATAAGCCGACGGCTAACCCACCTAAGCCACAGTAGTTAAAAACATAAAATTACAAAACCAAACTTGGGCAACATTATGAATGCCATGCGCCTTGAGACTGTAAGATTACGGAACATTTCCACGATGAACCACACATTGACACTACAGCCAGTATCTGCCAGATGCATCGGAGTTCGAATTACAACTATCAGGCAGTTGATCACCGATGGAATTTATGGTGGAGAATGTCGCACTGGGTCAAGTGTGTCCGAGTGCTTCGCATTTCTACTCCATATTCACATTCGTTCACCTACCATGGACGCTATTTAGTTCCGATTCTAACAGTGTCGCTAAGTACGCCGCCAAATAATTAAAGAATAGCTATTTGTAATAGAATCAACAAAAGTGACAATACAAGCTTAATCTTAGTAATTGACCAACTTAATGCACAAATTCTTGTTTTATAATAAGTTTATTATAAAACAAGAATTTGGGCATTAAGTTGGTCAATTACTAAGATTATACTGAGATGCAAGGTCAGCAAAACACACAAAAAAAATGACAATACAAGGTCGAACAATATAATTGTGTTCTGAAGTAACACACGATACTGACAACAAGGAGCAGTGGTTGCGGGACACATGAGCTATAGTGGGACACGTGAGCTATAGTTTTCTGTGGGACACTAGACTTACAGCTGAGAATTAAAATATATACAACAACAGTACATCTAACTTTAAAAAAGAATGTCATTTGTTGCACTAAAACATAAATCTTTCGTAGGGCAAAAAAAAAAAAAACACACACAGTTTCGATACATGTACCAATTTAGGCAGCTTCAAAACTGCAGTGGTTTCCGAACTTCGTACAACAATGCCCTTCAGCTTCGCGACGACTTAATCGACGCCCGTTCCATAACTAGGTGTGTGAGCTTCTACAAAATTTTAATTCGTTTTGACATTCCAAGCTGCGCGACACACTTCGTACAAGATGGAGGCACACCAGTTCATAACCACCTTACATGTATAACCGATTAAACCTTTGTTCGGATTCTCGTAACTGAATTTTGTGGAAGATTATTCGAATACGCCCGCCGTAAAGCGGAGGGAATAACCATTAACCTTTAGACGCCTTACGTCAACTATATTTGAGGTACCGCACCGCTAACCTCCAAAGTTGCATTTTATATATTTATTCAACAAATATAGGTACCGAATATTTTAACATGGTGTATACTCTCCGTTTTTTCTCTTCAAAGTGCAGTTTGTTTCATAATTCTAATATATTTGGTTCCTGTATTATTCACATTTTATATACAGGGTGTGCTAAAATTAAAAAAATAATTCCGGCGCCAAAAGATTTATGTTCGCCAAACGCAGTACACATCGCCGTGGGGAAGGCGGGGAATCGAAGAGTACGAAAATGTGTTCATGGCAAAGGAGTTTCAAGTTCCCCTAGAAACTGCGCTATATCTTACGAAAACAGTTCTAGGATACTTATTATGCTCCCACTTATTTTCACGGTGTTCAAAGAATTCAAAATTCTCAGAAAACTCGTAAGGCCCCCAGTCGTAGACGTTTTTGGCTAGCAATACAAGTCAAACGCGGTACCTTCGAACCATCAAGTACAGTTTAACAGAACGGTCACCACCGCGACTTGAGTCGGGCGAACATAAAACCGCGAACGGAAAACTACAAAAATACCATCTCAACAGAGTTTTCAACTTGGCACATCCGCTGGATACATCAGCCGTAATGAAACCAATTACTTCGAGGTCAAGAGGGCAGACTGGTGCCATGCTGCTTTGCTTCATACAACGAATACAGTGCACGGCATTGTTAGTGACCGAGCGTAGCTCACGCACACGTCGTACAGTCAGGCTGGAGACGATGTCGGAACTGCTTTTAGAGGAATTTCTTTCACAGTAGCCAAGACTCGCCTACTCACAGCTGCGTCAGCTATAGACTATGACAGTTAAAACTGCTCCAGTACTGAAGCACTACGCCATAAAAGTGTGTAGGACTGAAGACATGCCAAACTTGCAGACCTCAGTACGAGAAGGGGTGAGTGTTAATTTCACGCTCCGGCTACTTGACTCCCAGGGGAAATTGATCTTGTTTTGATATTGCACACAGCTAGGCTGAGTACATCAAGTGTCAAAACTGCCGTACTGACAAACATTCCGTGTCACTCACAGAATCGAGCCCCGGTCATCCAACCCTGCAACTACCCTCTCTACTCGTCCTACCGTTCTAAGCTAAAGTCAGTTGCCTGATGACGTATAGAGGGCGTGGATGTAAAGCTCTGAGTATTCTAGCCTTGTGTGTATGTGGTAGTAACTGCACGTACGCCTCTTGTGGCGGTCGCATCGACCTTCTGGGAAAACATCGCCCTGGTGAACCACCGAGCAGGTCTGGACATACTCAAAGCCAAATTTCAAAATAGAAAAGGCCTTGAAGGCCCAGAGAGGGACTAGAGGTATAGCTGTACTCTTTCTTTAACCTCGGCGCTAGATGGGATGGGTGACCAACGCCACGCCCCAGCCGCTTTAACCCTGGGAAAGAGACTCGGTGCCCATTGTATAGAAGGTTGGGTGGGCCCCAGGGCTGGTCTGGACAGGTGCGGAAAATCTCGCCCTCACCAGGATTCGATCCCCAGCCTGTCCAGCTTGTAGCGAGTCACCATACCGACTACGCTATCCAAGCCCACGGGCTGGGCAGACAGGCGCAGAGAAATGTGTGCAAGAAACAACACCGTCAAAAGTCATGATTATATAACGTCAATAGTAGATTAATTAAATACCAGTATGGAACAATGGATGAATGATCCTGACAAGGAAAAACCATAGTACTCAGACAGGAACCTGTTCCTGGGATCCTTTGTCCACCACAGACCTCACAGAAAATAACCTAGCACTGACTCTGGGCTTCTGCAGTATGACAGGAATGGAACCTGTGGCCAGCAAGTTTACTGACTGTGCTAACTAGCTTGTGTAATAGTAAGACAGGCTTAGGTCAATTTCATGCTAAAGGGACAGTTGTGTTCCAGTCAAGAGGCAGTCAAATATTCACTGTGTTTGTATAGGGAGAGTCCACACTAGCAATGATACTCAGCACACAGCATGCATGTAAATACAGGCAAAGAAACTTTCCTTGACCATGGACATACCCACAGTGGGAATCGGACTTTATCTTCCCATCAGCAAATCACGTCATGATGGCAACTAGAGGGGATGGAGATAAAACCATATGAAATAGTGAGGGTGACACTCCCACCACCAATCTTTTCAGTAAACAGCTTCCTGTACCCACAGGATACATGCTGGGTGGGTAAGAGCAGATGCAAATGCTCTTTGAAAGTAAAACTCCTGCCAGGAATTGAACCTTAGCAGTGCCACCCACCATAATTCAACCAAACATACATATGCTAAAGAGTTGCCTACCTTACATTTTGAAAGTGTACAGACAAAGTACACATAATGCTAAACACACTGTGGCCCCCAAGCATGAAATGGAGCTAAATACTGTGCTTCACATTCTCAATGCTTTACCATAAAGAACAAATGTGGACAGCTGACAGCACCAATGCCAGCCTGAATGTACAGGCAAAGGAGAAAGCCCTACCAGAAATCAAACTGTGGTCATCCAGTCTATAGCCAGTCACTACACACAGATATCCTGACAAATATAGGGTCCACAAGCAACTTCAAGACACTGACAAATTGCTAAGCATGGAATGAGATGAGTGGACAAGAGGGAGAGGTGATCACAGCCTCATTCAAGAGGTGGACATTCACATGGACAGGAAGACTAGAGGACCAGTGGCCTGCAGGCGAACAGGGAACTGGCTCCACATTCTATTGCAGTATTGGCTGACAATGTCACTTTCAATTCCAGCGTCAGAATGTTGTGTCTTCCTATTCTTGGGGAAGGGGGGGAAGAGAGAGAAAATGTGTAAGGAGAAAATCCAGTGCAATGAAGAAATACCAACAAGGGTAAAAATATGGTCCTCTATCAAGTTTCATGTTCCCACACATGGTACACAGTACTCAAAAGGTTAAAATAAAATAAAAAGTAAAATAAAATAAAAAATAAAACATAATAAACATAAAATAAATAAAAATTAAATAACAAGCAATTCGAGTCAGAAGCCACAAAACTTATGTTCCTTAGGCACAGATTGTCAGGCCTATACCTCTTATGTTTGTTAAATCACATTTGGATAATGTGGGCCTAAATTTAAAATCCAAAAACAAAGTACAATTTAACCTTAAATTATCATACAACAGCAAAAGAATATAAAATGTACATGTTTATTACCTAGTAGTAGTAGTAATAGTAGTAGTAGTAGTAGTAGTAGTAGTAGTAGTACACTTATTTTTCTTCTTTCAAAGAAATTACTTTAATAGAGACTTTAACTATGTTAAATTTTAAGAATACTGTATTTTAGGAGGTGCTATGTTGCAGACTGCAGAAATTTACCAGCACTTAGGAGATGTCTACTGTTTCCATCTTCCCTAAAGGGAAAGAGTCTTCCTCTGCATCACTGGCAATTTCTACCAGACTACACCCTGTCACATCCAAGAAGACAGTATTCTCCATAGTAACTGTTGTGAAAACCTCAAATCTTACATTAAATTTGAAGGACATTAAACTTCCAACACTCACACCACTGCTACTGCACTTGCCTTACAAGCAAAAGTACATACTTAATTTGTAGGTATGTTTACAGTCAATCCCTACGATAAAATTCAAATGCCCAGCTCCAGTAGTTCATTAGTTACAACCACACACCAGACATTTCATACAGCTGTTAATTAGTATCACTGGCATAGACCAGAAACTGATGGGCACCATACAGTCTCAGATCCTCCTGGTTTACTTGAGACTTCCTAATGGCATATGCTGTGTAAAGTTGAAAAGCAGTGGCAATGTTTTATTCCAAAACATATGTTACTGATTAGTAATGGTAAATGGGATTAACACAAACATGACAACATTTTTCTCCCCTGGCAACCACATACCACAACACACACAACTTTAGGCAGCATTTTCAAGGTTACAAAGCCTATCTTTACAGTCTGAAAAAATATGAAACTCCAGTTGCAGTTTCATACGAGATCTGTAAATAAAGTAATGAGACTGATTCAATATAACTCTGTACTTACTTTTAAACTACAAATCGAGTTTGTCCCCTTCAAAATAGTTCTCTTGGGAGGCTACACACCTCTGGAGACGTTGTTCCCACACTTCGTAGCAACACTGGAAGTCACTAACCGGAATCGCTTTTAGTTGTTCGGTTACAGCTTTTTCGATGTTTTCCACTGTCCCAAAATGGCGTCCTTTAAGGTGAAACTTTAGTTTTGGGAACAAAAAGAAGTCTCACGGACTCAGACCAGGGGAGTATGGGGGCTGTGGAACAACAGGAATGCCCTTTTTAGCCAAAGATTCGATCACAGAGATCGCCGTGTGACAAGGGGCGTTGTCGTGATGGAGCATCCAATTGTCAGCAATGCTTGGTCACACGTGAACAACTCTTTTTCTTAGTCTTTTAAGAATTTCACGGTAATAAAACTGATTAACAGTGTGTCCTTGAGGCACAAATTCTGTATGGACAATCCCTTCACTGTCAAAAAAGCAGCTGAGCATGGATTTTATTTTTTATTTGCTCCTTCTCGCTTTTTTCAGACGTGGTGATGCAGGTGTGTGCCATTCCTTACTTTGTCTTTTTGTTTCTGGATCGTACTCAAAGATCCATGTTTCGTCACCTGTAATCACATTCTTCAAGAAATTTCTGTCCCTTTGGATCCGTTCCAGAAGATGAAG